>Ga0169931_10012140_pt1 | contig 11999 bp, 8 predicted proteins | sample Kivu_15m_20L_FD_129675 | JGI IMG/M metagenome (GOLD analysis project Ga0169931, IMG submission 129675) | Freshwater microbial communities from Lake Kivu, Western Province, Rwanda to study Microbial Dark Matter (Phase II) - Kivu_15m_20L... | ecosystem: Environmental > Aquatic > Freshwater > Lake ...
CGTCGGCCCACGCGGGCGGAATCGTCTGGTAGAGCATGCGCGCGATGACGAGCAGCTCGCCGCTCGTGCCCTCGGGCAGCGCGAGCGAGTACGTCACGACGTCGCCGCCGCCGGCGAAGTCGTCGTCGCCTTGAACGCCGACCGGAGCGGTCTCGTCTGCGTGGGGCCCGTCCGCGCGCCAGCCGCGCGGCAGGAGGCGCGTGTCCTTGCGATGCTCGACCATCTCGGCGAGCGAGACCGTGGGCACGCCGTGGCGGTCGAGCGCCACCATCTCGTACACGACGACCTGACTCGGTGCGGTCACGACGTCGAAGTGCGGCTGTGCGAGCTCGTCGGCAAGCCCCGCGATGCGGCCTTCGGTGTCGACGACGCCCGACTCGAACAGCGTGGTGCTGCCGGCGCGCACTTCGACGGAGAGCCACGCGCGGCGCGACGGATAGCCGCTCGGCAGCTTGTGGCCGGTGAGGTTCTCGACCGCGAGGTCGAACTGCAGCTTGCCGCTCTCGCGCTGCACGTTGCGAATGTCGACGCGAGCCGTCGAGTGCGCGAGCTGGGCGCGCGTGGCCGACGCGACGCGTTCGAGCGCAGCGTCGGTCGCCGTCACCTTCAGCTCGTCGCGGTGCTTGCGCAGCAAGTCCGTCATGAAGGCGTTGCCGCCGATCATCGAGTGGCTGCGCACGTTGTCGCGGATCGCGATGTTGAAGTCGCGGCCGCCGGGGTTGCGCGCAATGCGCATCGAGCCTTCGTCGGGCATGTGGCACTCGACGCAGCCGCGCGACTCGTCCGTGCGCTCGCCCTCATCGCTGAACACGCTGTTGCGCCACTCGAGGTAGGGCGCCTGCTCGAGGAACGGCCGCTCGGCGCCCTCCGCCTGCGTGTAGAGCGTGTGGCACGTTCCGCACAGCGCGGACGACGAGATGTGCGCGCCCTGCTCGGGCGTGTAGCCGGTGTGCATGCGCATCGGGCCCGTCGACGGGTTCGCGTAGGGTCCGAAGATGCGCTGCTCGTCGCGGATGTCGAGCTGGCCCGAGAAGCTCGCGGGCGTGCCGAGGTTGTCCGGCTGCGCTTGGTGGCAGACCGTGCAGGACACGCCGTCCTTCGCGAGTTGAGACGCGAGCGCGCTCTCGATGCTCGGCGACGGACGACCATCGAGCCGCGCCTGATGGCTCTCCGTCGGCGCGTGGCAGCGCAGGCACAGGCCCTCGATCTCGGCCTTCTTGTGCGGCTCGGCCTCGACCTCGTGCGCCATTTGCGCGCGCCAGTACGGATCGCGGAACGAGTTGGCCATCATGGTCGCGCTCCACGTGCCGTGGGGCGAGACGTCATCGCCACTGAGCGTCGTCATCGCGCGTGCGCGCGGCGAGCGGCTGTGGCACAGCGCGCAGCGTTGAGCATCGAGGAACGCGCTCTTGCCGGCCTCGACCTTGAGCGCGATGGCGGCCGCGGGCGCTTCGGCTCCCGCCGGTGCGACCGAGGGGCTCGTCGCGTCCGTGGCGACGGCGCAGGAGATGGCGAGTCCGAGCAAGCCGAGTGCGATCGTTGCGCGCTGCATGGATCACACAAGGTAGCGCGAACTGGCCACGAGGCACATGGGCCGAACTGCGGCGGGCCTGCGCGCGCTGGTGCAGCACGCGCAGGCCCGCTCGGGGCGGTCTGGTCGCTTGGGGCGGCTAGACGCCGGCCTTGGCCGCCTTGCGGGCGGCCTTCGTGCGCTCGACCGCGGTCAGGATGCGCTTGCGCAGGCGCAGGTTCTTCGGGGTGATCTCGACGAGCTCGTCGTCGTCGATGTACTCGAGCGACTCCTCGAGCGACATCTGGCGCGGCGGCGGGAGGCTCACGTTCTCGTCGGCGCCGGCCGAGCGGATGTTCGTGAGCTTCTTCTCGCGGCACACGTTGAGGTCGAGGTCCGCGTCCTTGTTGTTCTCGCCGACGATCATGCCTTCGTAGACGGGCGTGCCCGACTCGATGAAGAACTCGCCGCGGTCGAGCAGGTTGAACATGCCGTAGGGCACCGAGTCACCGGAGCGGTCGGCGATCAGCACGCCGTTGGTGCGGCCGACGACCGGGCCCTGATCGGGGCGCCACGAGTCGAACACGTGGCTCAGGATCGCTTCGCCCTTCGACATGGTCATCATCGCGGTGCGCGCGCCGATCAGGCCGCGCGAGGGCACGAGGAACTCGAGGCGCACGCTGGTGGCGCCGAAGGGCTCCATGTGGAGCATCTCGCCGCGGCGGCGACCGAGGAACTCGATGATCTTGCCGGCGTGCTCGCTCGGCACTTCGATCACCGCGCGCTCCATCGGCTCGCACAGCTCGCCGTTCACTTCCTTGAGGATGACGCGCGGCTTGCCGACGGCGAACTCGAAGCCTTCGCGGCGCATGTTCTCCGCGAGCACGCCGAGGTGCATCACGCCGCGGCCCTTGACCTCGTACGTGTCGGCGGCGGCGGTGGGGGAGACGATCAGCGCCACGTCGCGCATCTGCGCGAGCTCGAGGCGCGCGGCGATCTGGCGGCTGGTGACGAACTTGCCTTCCTTGCCCGCGAACGGCGAGTTGTTGACGCCGAAGGTCATGGCGATGGTCGGCTCCTCGAGCTTGATCGAGGGCAGCGGGTCCTGCACGTCGGTCGGGCAGAGCGTGTCGCCGATCTTGAGCTCGTCGACGCCACCGCCGACGAGCGCGATGTCGCCGGCGCAGACTTCGCTGGCCGCCTGGCGCGAGAGGCCTTCGAAGCGCATCACCTGCTTGATCGACGTCAGCACCGCGCTCTCGCGGTCGGGGTGGCAGATCGCGACGCGCATGCCCGGCTTGATCGTGCCGCGGAACACGCGGCCGATGCCGATGCGGCCGAGGAAGTCGTCGTGCTCGATCGTCGCGCACTGGAACTGCAGCGGCGCGTCGTCTTCCTGCGGCGGCGCGGGCACGTGTTCGAGGATCATGTCGAACAGCGGCTTCATGTCCTTCGCGCCTTCCGTGAAGGCGTCGTCGAAGTTCTTGACCGCGAAGCCCGAGCGACCCGAGCCGTACACGACCGGGAACTCGAGCTGGTCGTCGTGGGCGCCGAGCTCGATGAACAGGTCGAACACCTCGTTGAGCACCTCGTGCGCGCGCTGGTCGGGGCGGTCGATCTTGTTGACCATCACCAGCACCTTGAGGCCGCGCTCGAAGGCCTTCTTGAGCACGAAGCGCGTCTGGGGCATCGGGCCCTCGTGGGCGTCGACGAGCAGGAGGGCCGCGTCGGCCATGTTGAGCGTGCGCTCGACCTGCCCGCCGAAGTCGGCGTGGCCCGGCGTGTCGACGACGTTGATGCGCGTGCCGAGGTAGTTGAGCGAGGTGTTCTTGGCGAGGATCGTGATGCCGCGCTCGCGCTCTTGCGCGTCGGAGTCCATCACGCAGGTCTCGACCTTCTGGTTGGCGCGGAAGGTTCCGGCGAACTGGAACATGGCGTCGACGAGGGTCGTCTTGCCGTGGTCGACGTGCGCGATGATGGCGATGTTCTTGATCGCGGGCTTCTGGCTGGCCATGGCAGGGTCTCGTGCGGCTCGGGTCGGGCGCGTTCAGGGTGCGGGCAGGGAGGGGGCCCGGCCGGTTTCGAAGGGCCAAAAGCATAGTGCCGCACCGTGAATCCCTCAACGGGAACGCGGCGCGGCACGCTCAGGACGCTGTGCGGGCTACTTCGCGGGCTTCTCGAGCTCCGCGAGCAGTTCCTCGATCGCTTTCTCGAGCGCCTTCGGCGGCGGCGCACCGAGCCACTTCTCGCGGATCCTGCCCGTGCCGTCGAGCAAGAGCACCGTGGGATAGCCCTTCACTTTGAACTGGCGCGAGAGCGCGTTGTCCGTCGAGCCGGTCCACGCGCTGCGCCACGTGACCTTCTGCTCGGCGGCCTTCTTCGCGTAGTCGCTCTTCGACGTGTCGGTGTTCACGCCGAGGATCGCGAAGGGACGGTCCTTGTACTTCTCCACGAGCGACCGCTCGTGCGGGATCATCTCCCGGCAGGGCGGTCACCAGAAGCCCCAGAAGTCGAGCATGACCACCTTGCCGCGGTAGTCGGAGAGCTTGAACTTCACGCCGTCGGTATCGGTGGCCTCGAAGTCGTCGGGCACGCCGCCCTTCTCGTACTTCGCGCCCGCGTTTTTCTCGGCCGCGGCCTTCGCAGCGTTCGTCTCCGCGAACTCGGCCGCGAGCCGCGCCTCGATCGCCTTGGCGCGCTCGAGCTCCGCGGGCGTCGCGTTCTTGCCCGTGAGCCGCGCCGCGAGCGCCGCGAGCGCGCTGGCCGAAACTTCCTTGGATTTCGAGGCCGTCGCGAGCGCGTCGAGCTGCGTCCGCACCCACTCCTCGTCGAACCAGATGCGCTGGCGCGCGAGCGCGCGCGGTAGGTCGGTTCCGGCCCACGGCTGGCTGGCATGCTTCTCGAGCAGCTCCGCCACGAGGCGCGACTTCGTCGCCACGGTCTCGGACTTCGTGCCCGGCAGCTTGTCACCCTCTTCGAGCATCCACAGGAGCGCGCGGCCGTCGCTCGCGCCGAGCTCCTCGAAGCGCGGCCAAAACGCGCTCACGGGGTGCTGCTTTTCGAGCGCCTCGGCCTTGGCCTTGTCCGTCTTCGACAGCGCGCGCAGCTCGTCGCGCCACGCCTTCACGGCCGCCTCGAACTCCTTGACGAGGCCCGGATAGGTCGCGGCCGCGTCCTGACGCGGCGCGCTCGTGGGCGTTGCGATCACGGTGGTTGCGCTCTCGACGCGCGGCGCGGGGCCGAGCGCGAGAGCGAGCGAGATCGAAAGCATCAGCATGGGTTCACCTCGTGGGGGCGCCGCGCGACGCGCGTGCGCCGAGAGTAAGTTAGCAGAGACGCGAAAGGCTCAGCGCGCGAGCGCTTGGAACGCCGGCAGGCCGCGCAGCAGCTCGAACTCGGAGCTGCGCAGCTCGCTGCGGATGAAGTAGCCGCGCGACTGGGCCAGCGTCAGGTACGCGAGCGCTTCGTCGGGGTTGCCGAGCACGGCGTGCACCTGCGCGCTCATGCACGCCGTGTAGCCGTCCTTCGGAGCGATTTGGTGCGCCGTGTCGAGCTCTGTGAGCGCTTCGTCGCGCAGCCCCATGCGCGCGAGCAGCATCGCGAGGTGCAGACGCGTGTCCTGATCGTCCTGCACGCGCGCGAGCTGGCGCCGGGCGGCCGCGATGCCGCGATCGGCCATCTCGATCGCTTCTTCGTAGCGGTCGAGGCGCTGCAGCACGGCGTACAGGTGGTCGTAGGTCGAGATGTAGCCCGGACGAATCGCGATCGCGCGCTGCAGGAGCGGCGACGCGCCCTTGAAGTTGCCTTCGCGCGAGAGCAGCGCGCCGAGCAGGCGGTGCGCGAGCCACTCCTCGTGGTTCAGCTGGATCGCGAGCCGGTATTCGCGCTGCGCATCGACGGCGAGTCCGGTCAGGTGGTAGCCGAAGCCGAGCGAGGTATGCGCCTCGGCACACGACGGATCGAATGCGAGCGCCCGCCGCGCTTCCTCGCGGCTCTCCGCGAGGAACGACTCGTCGCCATCCCAGTACAGGTACTTGCGCACGAGCGCTTCGGCGAGCCCCGCGTGCGCGAGCGCGCAGCGCGAGTCCTGCTCGAGCGCGCGCCGGAACAGCGAGATCGACGCGAGCAGGTGCTTGGTCATGCCGCGGTGCAGGATCTCGTGGCCGCGCAACGCGCTCGCGCGCGCCGCCTCGGGATCGCGCGCGCGTGCCTCGTCGACTTGGCGCAGCGGATGCTCCGCGAACTGCCGTCGCAGGTGGCGCACGGCCGCGCGCACGAGCGCGCCCTGCACGGCCCACTCGTCGGGATCGCTGTGCTCGATCGCGTCGCGCCACACCTCGCGTGTGCGCGTCAGGTCCTGCTGCGGACTCGCTTCGAGCACGAGCAGCAGCCGCGCGCGCTCGCCCTCGACGGAGAGCTCGCCGCGCAGCGTGAAGTCGACGCCCATGTTCGACGGCACGCGGTCGTCGCCGAGCAGCGTGGTCGAGAGCCCCGCGCGCGCGAGCTCCGAGGCGATGTCCTTGCGGAGGTCCGCCGCGAGTCCGACGCGGCTCGCACTCGAGCGAATCGGCGCCAGCGCGAGGTGGCCCGAGAGATGCGCGGCTTGCTCGCGCGCTCCGCGCGGCGCGAGTCCGTCGACGATCGTGAGCAACACGCCGTGCGCGACCTCAGCGTTGGGATAGCGCTTGTGCGGATCCGCATCGAGGCAGCGCGCGATGAAGTCCTCGAGCGACTGCGGCACGCCGGGGCGCACCTGCGACAGCGGCCGCGGCCGCGCGTCGAGGATCGCCATGCAGACCTCGGGGAACGAGTTGCCGGGGAACGCGAGCTGACCCGAGACCGCGTGGTAGAGCACCGAGCCGAGCGCGAACACGTCGCTGCGCGCGTCGAGCTCCTCGCCGCGCACCTGCTCGGGGCTCATGTAGAGCACGGTTCCGACGAGCATGCCCTGCTGCGTGATGGTCGACTCGCCGCGCGCGCGCGCGATGCCAAAGTCGAGCAGCTTCACGGAGCCGTCGTGCAGCACCATGATGTTGGCCGGCTTGAGGTCGCGGTGGATCAGCCCGTGGCGATGCACGAGCGCGAGCGCGCTCGTCACCTGCAGTGCGATGCGCAGCGCTTCGTCGAGGCCGAGCAGCTGGTCCTTGATGATGCGATCGAGCGTGCGGCCTTGGAGATACTCCATGGCGATGTAGCGCTCGCCTTGGAACTCGCCGTACTCGTAGATCGTGGCGATGCTCGGGTGCACGAGGTTCGACGTGTGGCGTGCCTCGCGCTCGAAACGCTGGTTCGCCTCCGGGTCGATCTCCACGTGCGCGCGCAGGATCTTGAGCGCCACGGTGCGCTCGAGCCGCACGTCCCGCGCGCGGTACACCGCCGACAGCGGACCCTCGCCGAGCCGGTCGTCGACCGGGTCGTACTCGAAGTGGGCGAAACGGCGCTTGTCGTGGGTCTGGGTCATCGGGGCCGGGGGGGGAGCTATCGGCCGCTCCCCCCGTCGGGCCTGATTCTAGGATCCCGACCCCGTCCCGCGCCTCACACGCGCAGGAAGATACGCGCTCTCCACAGGACGTAGAGCAGCGTCCACTTGAGCGCGAGCCCGCCGCCGGCGACCAGCGCGGGGTGCAGCTTGAGCGCCCCGCGGCCCGCGAGCAGGAGCTTCGCGAGCGCGTCGAAATCGAGGAACGACTGCAGGACGTAGATCGTGATCGCATTGGCGCCGATCACCTCGAGGACGAATGCACCGCGCTCGAACTTCCACACGTCGATGACGAGGTGGAAGACGCACAGAAGCAGCAGGCTCCAGCCGGCGCACCACAGCACGAACGAGCTCGTCCAGAGGTTCTTGTTGAGCGGGAAGACGAGCGCCCACAGCGCGCCGAGCGCGAGGCAGCCAAGTGCGCCTGCGGCGAGTCCGCTGACGCGCCGCGCGGGCTCGAGGTCGCGCCGCTGCATCCACTCGCCCGCGAGCGCGCCGCACAGCGCCGTCGCGATGGCCGGAACCGTGGCGAGCAGGCCTTCGGGGTCGCGCACCTCGCGATACAGGCGCCCCGGCAGGAAGCGCTGGTCGAACCAGTCGACGAGGTTCGTGCCGGGCTCGAGACTCGCCGCGCCAAACCCCGGCACGGGCACGAGCGTGAGCGCGGCCCAGTAGCCGACGAGGATGCCCGCGAGCCAAACGACACGCGCGCGGGTGCTGCGCGTGCCGAGCACGATCCACGCCGCGAACATCCACGCGAGCCCGATGCGCCCGAGCACGCTCGCGCAGCGCAGTGTCGCGAGATCGAACTTGAGCAGGCCGTTGTAGACGAGCCCGAGCAGCACGAGCGTGAGCCCGCGCCGCAGCGCGTGTCGCGCGAGCTCGCCGTCGCTCGCTCCTTCCGCGCGCCGCCGCGCGAAGCTCAAGGGCAGCGAGACTCCGGCGAGGAACAGGAACAGCGGAAAAATCAGGTCCCAGAAGGTGAAGCCGTTCCACTCGACGTGGTCGGTCTGGGCGCGCGCCGCGTCGAGCCACGCCCAGTCGTTCGAGTCGGCCCACGCCTGCAGCATCGCGCCGCCGCCGGCGATCCAGAGCATGTCGAAGCCGCGCAGCGCGTCGAGCGAGCGCAGGCGGGGCGCGCTCGCACTCACGGCACGCTCTCGTAGTTCGTGCCCGCGCTCTCCTCGTACTCGCGCACGGGCGGCTTGGCCTCGCGCAGGCGCAGGAACAAGGCCTCCGCGCGCCGCGACGCCACTTCGCTGCGGTCGCCGAAGAGCAGGAACTCCTCGCGATCGCCGCGGCCCATGTACAGCTGCATCGAGCCCTGCGACTTGTGCGCGGCGATGGCCCAGTTGACGACGATGCCGTAGTCGAGCTTGCCCTGATGGCCGAGCTTCTCGCGCCGATCGAGCACGAAGGGGCCCGCCTTCGCGCCGCTCTCCTGCGCGTACACGAGCGTCAGCGGATCCGCTGCGCTGCGCACGTTGGCGACGAGCATCACGGGGCGCCGTTCTTCCGGCACGGCGAGCACCGCCTCCGCCGCGAGCGCCGTCGCGGCCTTGTGGTGCGCGTGCGACTCCTCGCGCGGAGCGAGCGCGAGCACGTAGTCGTACGAACCGTTCGCGAGCGCGTTCGCGAGCGCGCGCCGCACGCGCGGCAGGTTCCACGCCGTCGCGTCGGGACCGAGCACCTCGTTCAGGTCCTGCGTGTAGCGGTGGTCGCGCTCGCTCAAGAACGTGATCGATGCAACGCCCAGAATGTGCGCCGACTCGCGCAGCTCGCGCTGGCGAATCGCGGGCAGGAGCGCGCGTCCGGTGGCCTCGTCGGACAAGGCCGCGCCGTAGAGCGGCTCCGCCAGCGTTGCGTACTTGAACCCGCCTTCGCCGTTGGTGATCACGAGCAAGTCGCAGGTTGCGTCGAGCTGGTGCGACAGGCGGTAGAGCGTCGCTCCGAACGCGAGCTCGTCATCGGGATGCGCGACCACGCCGAGCACGCGCGGGCCGGGGTTGGCCGAGGGCCGCGCGACGTCGACGCGCGTGCCGGAGAGGTTCGTGCACGCGGCGGCCAGCAGGGCGACGAGCAAAAGGGCGATGGGGCGCATGGGTGGAGACGCGGAACTTGGGATGGGGCAGCGGTGCGCAGGAGCTCCGCGGAGGCCCATGGTAATGCGCGCGGGCTGGAGTCGTCCCCGTGTGGCCGGGCCACGCGAGCTGGGTAGAGTGCGCAGGGAATCACCCCGCCATGCGCCGCACGCTCTCCCTAGCACTCGTCCTCGTCCTCGCCGCTTGTCGTTCCGCCGCGCCCGCCGAGCCGGAGGGCCTCGCGTCCCTGCTCGACCGCGCGCGGGCCGAGGTCGACGCCGGAGCTGCGCTCGACGCGCTCGTCACGCTCGACGATGCGCTGGCGCTAGCCCCGCAGTCGCTGGCCGCGTGGCAGCTGCGAGCTGAGGCGTTGCTCGAGGCTTCGACGGCGCGCGGGGACGCGAACTTTCTCGAGGATTCGCTCGCGGCGTGGCAGCGCGCGCTCGAGCTCGGCGCGGGGCCGCCGGCGCTGTTCGGTGCGAGCAGGTCCGCGCGAGGCGTGCTGAAGGGCGACCTCGCGCTCGACTTCGCGCGCCGCGGGCTCGCCGCGCAGCCGCAGCCGAGCGCCACGGAGCTGCGCATCGCGAGCGAAGCGTGCTTCGACGCGTACATCGCGCGCCGACAGGCCGGCGAGGTTGCCCCGGAGCTGTTTGCGGAGTCCGAGGCGCTGCTCCTGCGCGCGCTCGAGGCCGCGCCGAAGGATCCGTGGCCGCCGGTGCAGCTCGCGAATCTCTACCAGTGGGAAGGCCGCAACGACGGCGCGCTCGAGCTGCTCGCGCGCGCGGTCGAGCTCGATCCCGCGAACGAGCCGCTGCACGCGCGCCTCGCCGCGCTGATGCGCTCGCTCGAGGGGCCGGAGAGCGTCGCGTCGTTCTACGCGAGCCTGTGCGCGCGCCTGCCCGATGCGGCCTTGCCGCACTGGTTCGCCGCGCAGGAGCTGTTCGAGCTCGCCGTGCCGACGCTCGCCACCGATCCGGGCGCCGGTGCGCGCTTCGAGCGCGCCGAGGCGTTCTACCGGCGCTGCCGCGAGCTCGAGCCGAGCTACGCGAGCGCCTGCACGGGCTTCGAGGTCATGTGCCGCGCCGGAGCGGGCTGGACGCGCTTCCACGCGGGCGAGCTCGACGCCGCCGAGCGCCTGTTCCGTTCGATGGAAGAGCTCTTTCCCGGCGGACTCGAGTGGCGTCTCGAAGGCCGCGTGCGCTCCGGCGTCGAAGGCCTGCAGTTCGTCGCCGACCGCTGGCTGCGCGGCGCGGCGGACTCGCTCGGCGGCTTCGAGGTCGGCGCCGCCTCGAAGGCCGCGCGCATCTATGCATATCTGCATGCTTACCGCCCCGCCGACGCCGACTTCGCCAACAACGCGGGCTTCTTCCATCGCGAGTGGGGCGTCGGCCTCGTGACCTCCTCGCGCGAGCACCGCGCGCTCGCCGCGGCCGCTACCGATCCCGCCGTGCACGACCTCGAGCTCGCCCTCGCCGAGCGCACCTTCGCGCAAGCCCGCGACGTGCTCGCCACCTGCCGCGACGCCTACCTCGCCGCCGCTTCGCTCGCGCCGCAGGACGTGCGCGTCACGAACGACGCCGCGCTGATCCTCGTCTACCACTTTCCCTCGCGCGTCGCGGAAGCCGAGCGCCTGCTCCTCGCCGCTGTCGAAGCCGGCGCTCGGCAGAAGGACTCCGGCGAGCTGCCGGCCCAAGCGCTCGACCTGCTGATCGAGGCTTGGGGCGACGCCCACCAAAACCTCGGCGTGCTCGAGCTCGTGCACCGCCGCAATCCCGCTCGCGCGCGCGAGTGGTTCGCCAAGACCGTCGCCATCGGCCCGCAGCCGCGCGTCGGCCGCGAGTGGGTCACGCAGGTCGCTCTGCCGGCCTGCGACGCGCTCTTCCAAGGCCAAGACATCGCCCCCGAGGACCTCGACCCGCGCATCGCCCTGCTCGAGTGACGCGCGTTCGAGGGCGGCTCGCGTTCGCGCTAGAGTCTGCGGCCCATGGCTGCTGCACAGGATCCGGAACCGAAGCCGCTGGCGGAGCTGGCGGCGTTTGAAGAGGGCGACTTCCATGCGCTGACGGAGTCGCTCGGGCGCGATCCGCAGTACAACGACCGGCGACTGGTGACGCGGCGCAAGCTGGCTTCGATCGCGAAGCTGGCGGTCGACGAAATCGTGGCCGAGGTGGCGGAGAAGGGCGGTGCGATCGAGCTGCAGAGCCGCACGAGCTTGCACCAGCCGCACATGTTCAACCACATGCGCGTGCGGCGCATCTGGGCCTACATCACGCGCGGCAAGAAGGAGAAGGCGCGGCTCAAGCAGGTGCTCGGGGCCGAGCTCGCGAAGGACCTCGACTCGTCCTACCGCAACGCCTACCTGTGCGTCGCGATCGAGGAGGCGGCGCTCGAGGTCAGCCTGCGCATCCACCCCGACGCGTGGTTCGACGGCCAGAACCTCGTGCATCGCACGCAGAAGGAGGGCTACGCGCTCCTCTTGCCGTTCCTGAACGACCTCGACGGTTTTCGCCTGAAGCTCGACAACTGGAAGGGCGAGTGGATCTGCGGAAAGCTCAACGCGGACAAGCTCGCGGAGTTCTTCCGCTACTACAAGCCGGGCGAGCACGGACTCGCGCTCGAGCAGCGGCTGCCCGCGCCGAGCGGCGCGCGCGGCAACGCGCTCGCAGAGGACGTGCTGGAGATGCTCGTGCTCGAGCTGCGCCGTCTCGCGCCGCTGTATCGGCTCGTGGCGTGGTCGCAGGAGTCCGATCACCTGTTCAAGCCGCGCTGAACTGCCGTCGCGTGGGCCAAGGCGTGGCTCGCCCAAGACCTGCGCCGTAGCGAGCGCCCCACGCGCGGCGGATATGCTGCGCGGTCGCATGGGGAGCGCGCGGGCGATCGTCGTCGGAGGCGGAGTCTCGGGACTCTCGAGCGCGATCCGGCTGCTCGA
>Ga0169931_10012141_pt1 | contig 11998 bp, 13 predicted proteins | sample Kivu_15m_20L_FD_129675 | JGI IMG/M metagenome (GOLD analysis project Ga0169931, IMG submission 129675) | Freshwater microbial communities from Lake Kivu, Western Province, Rwanda to study Microbial Dark Matter (Phase II) - Kivu_15m_20L... | ecosystem: Environmental > Aquatic > Freshwater > Lake...
TATATAAGATCTGAAACGTCATTAACAGAAACTCTCAAATAAAATTCGTCAATGTTGTGTGTTTTTTTTATTTTTTTGGGGAAATGTTTGTAAAATTTGTGTTTTTTATATATTTATATATTTTATATTATATATGATATATATTGATAGAAATATAATGTAAAAACTATGTAATTATAATATATATGATGTTGTTATATTGTGTATATGAAAAATAATTGAAAATTATTTATTTAACTATAAATTAATATACATATATTAATATTATAATGCAAAATAAACAATGTGATAAATGTGGTCGTAAATTTGAATATAATTCCCAATTTAAAAAACATATGAAAAACAAATATGATTGTAATAAAAATAAATATCCTATAATGGATATATATAAATGTGATAAATGCACATATACCACTGAACATAGAAGTAATTTTATGCGACATATAACATCTACTACTAGCTGTAATAAAATAAATAAAAAAAATATAAATAATAATGAAGATACAATGGAGGATCTTTTAAAAAAATTTAAAGAAGTCAATGAAAAGATGGTTAAAATGGAAAATAAACTGAATAAACAACAACCAAAACACATTACAAATAATTATATAATAACAAATTACAACGATGCATTAAATATAGAAGATTGTTTAAATAGCGGAAATATAACACAAGAAATGATAAATACATGTAAAAAATTACCATTAAAAGATGGTGCTGTTTATATATTAGATGATTTATGTAATATTGAACCTACTAAACGCCCTATACATTGTACTGATGTAAATAGGCAAAATTATTTAGTAAGATCAGAAAATAGTTGGACAATAGATAATAAAGGAGAAAAAATCAAAAATAACTTTAGTCCAGTTATTTTAGATGTATATAAAAAAGTATATAAAGATCTAATGGAAAATGACACCACACAAGATGAAAAAATACATATTATGAGCAAAATGTGTGAAGATTTATTAGATATAACAATAGATAAAAATGCATCAAAAGCCATAAAAAATACTTCTAATAAATATGCCATTAAAAATATAATTGAAAATTATACAAATATTGATAATGTTTTATTTGATCAATAATATTTGAAATTCCAAATAATTAGTTATATCACGCAATATAACTAATTATAAGTATATGTCAAATAGACATTGTGATAAATGTGGAAAAAAATTTGAATATAACTCACAATTAAAAAAACATATGGAAAATAAATTTGATTGTAGTATAAAATATCCGATTATGGATATATATAAATGCGATAAATGCACATATACAACTGAACATAGAAGTAATTTTATGCGTCATATGAATTCAGATAGATCTTGTACAAAAATTCTAAATAAAAATCAGACTACTAATCAAACCACTAATCAAACCACTAATCAAACTACTAATAATATTCATGTTACTCATATAACAATTACAAATGAAAACGATGCAAATAATGATTATTACATTAATGATATACGAAATGAAAATAATATAGATGTTATAAATTATATAAATAATGATACTAATAAACGCTCGTTACAAGAAAATGCAAATAAAGACAATAAACATATAATTAATATTGAAAAATGCAAAACTTCTGAAATAAAAAATGAAAAGTTTATTATAGATGCAAAAAAAGATATAAATATGGTTTATAATATATTTCGTAAAAAAAATAATTTATTCAATGATGTTGGTATATTTTATATAATACAACTAGGAATTCATAATATAAATAATACACCTATTTATAAAATAGGTAGAACTCAACAAGAACTAAAACAAAGATTAAATCAATATATAAAAGGGTCTATCGTATTATTCTATATTGTTGTAGAAGAACATATTGAATTTGAAAAATTAATGATAGAAACATTCAAACAAACTTTTGAACATATTACTGATTTAGGTAATGAATATTTTAAAGGAAATATTAATGATATGATTACTATAATTAAAAATAAAGCTCAAAAATATGCTATAAATAATCATCTTATAAATTTAGATACAAATCAAAATAATGATATAAATATAATTAATAATAAACAATCAGATGTTTATGACGAAGATTTCTAATTAATTATATTTTTGTTTATTAAAAATAATATAAACAAAAATAAAGCAAACATTATTTATCTTGAAGACATAAATAATCTATTTCATCTAATATATCTGTTGAAATAGATATATTTTATCTCGTACATTATCCATTATAATAATATATATAATTTTTATTTAATTAGTTTATAATAAAAAATTTTTTATTGTGTTTTTGTTTATTTTTTTGTTTATTACATTTATATATATGATCACACGTGAAATTTCTATGGTTGCTATGTCTTCTAGTTATACACAAAATGGTAATAATGTTCATAAAGAAAAGCATATAAAAGTTAGTAAAGATGGAAAAACAAAATTAAAAGGCGAAATCCATAATTCAAGCAATGAAAATGATAAACAAATTAAATATGAAGGAAATATTGACCATAAAACAGGTAAAATTGAAGGTGATGTGGATGTAAAAAATGGATTAGAAGAATGGAAAACGAAACATTTTAACAATACATTGCAAGTTGGTGATCAGAAAGCTGGCAATAAAACAAATAATGATTATTCGAATTTAGTGGATTTTTTGAAATTAGTTTAATAAAATATTACTAATATAAAATATAATGAAAGTTATTATTTATATTTTATATCATGACAAAGCATATGAAGAAAAAGTTATGTCTATATATGCAAAATATGATTGGGCTATTCCGTTTTTAATCGATAATACCATCTATATGGAATCTTGGTTTTACATACATCATCTTCCTATTTTAATAAATTCAAAACAATTAGAAGTGGATGCGTATGATTATATAGGTGCATTATCATTTTCGGCATATTCAAAAATGTTATTACCATATTTTAATGAAAAATTTTCATCAATTATTAGTACATACACTGTAATTTCATTTATTACATCTAAAATAAATTTAGTAGATCAAACAAATATATGTCATAAAGGTCTAATAAATATTATAGAAAATTTAATAAATAAAAAATTAGAAAATAATATATTGTTTACAGTTTGTAATGCATGGATGATTAAAAGTAAATATATAGGAGGATATTTAGATTTTATTAGATCTATATATTTAGGAATGCAAAAAGAAGATAAATTATATGTATCAATAGAAGGGTATTATGGGTCGCATGAATTGAAAAATGAAATATTATTAAATAAAAAAGATGTATTAAAACCAACAGAATTGGATAAATTTAAAGGTAATAATTATAGTTTGCATTGTTTTATATGTGAAAGATTGCCTAGTATTTATTTTAACATGATGCAATATAATATATTTAATTATACAGAATTTATAGAAACAAAGTTAGGAGATGATGAATTATTTATAGAAAAAGAAAAACAAGAAAGAGCAAATATAGGGACAATATATAAATATATAGATTGTTCAAATGAAAAAATATACAAAAATGATAATGATTATATCATATATTGTATAGAAAAAAACAATGTGGAAGATTATCCAGATATTATATGCAATGGTATAACATATAAATTGGCAATATGGAAATAATTAATTAGTTAATAAATTAATAAATTTAGTGCTAGATACATTGTCTATATAATCTAAGCATATAGTTTCCTTTGCATATTCTTTTCCAATTAATTCATTTACATTATAATCACCACCTTTGACATATACATCTGGTTGTATTATTTTTAAAAGTTCAATAGGAGTTTTATCATTAAATACAACTATGAAATCTATGCATTCTAATGCTTTTAGTTGATGTATTCTATGTTGTAAACAATTAAACGGACGTGAATTGCCTTTATTTAATTTAATAGATTCATCACTATTTAAACCAATTATTAAAATATCACCAAGTTGTTTTGCTTTTTCTAAATAAGTAATATGACCAATATGTAAGATGTCAAAACATCCATTACTAAATATTAATTTTTTATTTTTCATGGCATTTTTTATAATATTTAATTCATTTATATCTATTAATTTATTATATTCCTTCATATAATTTAATTCATCATATTGTGAAATTGAATATATACCAATATGTGTTATTTTAATTTGCCCACAATAATTTGCAAAATTTGCTGCCAATAATTCATCTTTAGTTTTTATAAATTTATATACAAATGATGCTAATACAACATCACCTGCACCAGTTACATCAATAATTTCTTTTTTATTTGAAATGTTGATATGTTTATAAATATTATTGGAAGTTAAAATACATAAACCATATTCACTATATGTAATCATGCATGCTTTACATTTTATTATATTTTTTATTTTATTTAAACATTCATATGAATTATCTATATTTGTTATTGTATTTGTTATATATACTGCTTCATCCCTATTTGGTTTAATAAACGTACAACCAATATATTTTTCATAATTTTTATCTTTTGGATCTATAAATGTATATTTATTATTTTCATTACATAAATTAATAATTTTACTACAAATAGTAGATGATACACAACCTTTTAAATAATCAGATATAATAATTCCATCATATTTTTGAATATTTTTTAATATATAATCAAAAATAATTTGTTCTGATTCTTCTGATATTGTAGTAATTGTTTCTATATCATATCTGGCATGTAATTTTTTTTCAATAAATGTTCTATATTTAGATGTTGTTTTTCTATTTTCTGTTATTATACAACAATTATTAGTAATTTTTTTACATAAATCAAATATTATTTTTCCATTGTCATCATTTCCTATTATTGTGCATATATCTACATTACAATTTAATGATAATAAATTAGATGCTATATTACCACAACCTCCTAAAACATGATCAATTTTATTGATATTTACAACAGGTATAGGAGCTTCTGGGGCCAATCTAGTAGATTTTCCATATAGATTAATATCTAATATAATATCTCCAAATACTAAAATATTTAACATATATAAATAAAATATAAATAAATATATTTTTATAATTGTAAATAATGCAAAATATAAATTATTTATGTGACGGTCGTTTAGGAGATTTTATTATGAATTTATATGTTGTATATTATAATTTTGTAAATACATCTAGAAAAGGTAATATTTATTTTATAAATAGTGATAAAAATTGGTCAAGATCACTAATTGATACATTACCAGATTTAATTATTTTTTTAAAAAATATAGATTATATTGATCAAATAAAAATATATAAAAATCAATATATTGATATAGATTTAAGTATATGGAGAAATCATATTATAAATCCATATAAATGTATGTATGAAATATTTAATATTATATATGATATAAAAGATAAATCATATTTAACATGTAAATATTTTAATTATAAAAAAACTGCAAATAATTATATATTATTTCATAGTAGTTTATATAGAAAAAATTATAATTTTAATTATGATGAATTATTCACATTAATTAAGCAAACTAATAAAAAATTATATTTTATAACAACATGTAAACAAGAATATGATAATTTTGAACATAATAAAAATATAGAACTATTATTATGTAAAAATATAAATGAAATGGCTACTATAATAAATAATAGTTATTTATTTATAAGTAATTTATCAGCTCAATTTACTTTTGCACTAGCATGTGGTATTAAACAATTATTATTATTTCCTAGTGAAATAAATGATAAAAATATATTATGGGATAATTTAGCATGGCATGGTATTTGGGAAATAAATAATAATATATATTATTATTTTGATAATGAAAAAAATACATATAAAGAATTCTTATTATATATTATATAATGCAACCTACAAAATTAACACCAAAAAAAATAGATAAAGCATGGGGTTATGAATTATGGATGGTAAATAATAATAAATATTGTGGAAAAATTTTACATTTTTCCGAAAAAGCTAAATTTAGTATGCACTATCATTTAATAAAAGATGAAACATGGTATATACAAAATGGAGAATTCATTTTTAGATGGATAGATACTAAAAATGCAAATATTATAGAAGAAAAATTGGTGGAAGGAGATTGTATTCATATTCCTATTGGATTACCACATCAATTAGAAACATCAAAAGGTGGAACTATAATTGAAACATCAACAGAACACTATGAAGAAGATTCATATAGAATAATTAAAGGAGATAGTCAAATTAAATAATATAATTATGTTATATTATTTAAATATAATTATGGTATTATTATAATATGCGTCGCCGAGATACATTTTATAAAAATTATTTAGATTTATATAAAAATCTATCAAAAGATAAATATAATGATTTATATGATTTTTTACATAATTTTTCAATAAAAGACAATGGCAAATTTTCTTTTATTAATGTAAAAAAAATATATCAAAATAATATTAATATTAGTGATGAAGATAAATTACATATTTTATTATCATATATCAATTTAATTCGTATATTAAATATTAATGTAAATAAAACACATATTATTAATTATTTATTACTTAATAAAATACAGTCTATAGATGATTATATATATGAATTAATAGATAATAATAATGATATTAATAATATATCACAAAAATTATTTACAATATATTATAATTATTATAATACGCATATGCATTATGATAAATATTTATATCATAAATATATTTGCAATGACACATTTATAAATAATAGTCCATATATTTTGCAAAAAAAAGATATAAAATGTGATAATATTAATATAATTACTGCTTCTGGAATAGGTGATACACTATGGTTATTAGTTAAATTATCCAATTTTAAACAATATACACAAGTAAAAAAAATTACATTAAAAATATTAATGAGAAATGAAATGGAAGCACGCGCTGTTAAAATATTACAAAATTTTAATTTTATTGATAACATTATACCATTAAAAACAAATGTATATGATCATTTAATAAATAATATATTATCTGGAGAACATATATATGTTAATAATAGTATAATAGATGAAAATATGCTATTTTTAGCAAATGGTCATCTTGAATCTGGTTGTCATTTAGATAATATTATAGATATACAATCTGATTATAACTTTTTTGATAAATTTAATTGGGATGAAAATATTAATAATGAAATAATCAATAAATATAAAGGAATTGGTAATATATTACATTTGTCTATAAATGGATATATTATAATATATGTTGCACATATATCATATACTTTAGATAATGATAAAATATGGGAAAATGAATATTTTCCTAAATTAATAGATTATATATGTGATTGTACAAGTGTACCAATATATTTAGTAGGTTCCTCTTGGGATATATCGATGGGTAAAAAAATAATGGATAACATTGTTAATAAAAATAAAATCAAAAATATAATTGGATTAACTGACAGTATAGAATTAATATATTTATTAAAAAATGCTTCATTTGTTATAGGTGCTATTTCTGGTTTAACTATTACTTCTGTATATCTAAAAACAAAAACAATTGCATTATGGGCATCTGAAAATGTATCTATTACAAATGATGGTTTTAGATTTAATAATGATTTCTCTACTAATTGGATTCCAAAAGAATATATTGATATTATTTATACTCCTGGTTTTTATGATATAGATGATTATAGTACTATATATACAAAATTTGTAAAATTATTATTGAAATAATTTATATTCTTAACAAAATATTATTAATACTATTATCATTCCAATCTGTAATTGAATTTATACTTTTATCATCTATATACAAATCATATGCAGGTTTTCCTAAAATTAAATTATGATATTTAACATTCCATTTTTTTAATTGTTCTTTTGTTAATTCTTCATAATCTATTTTTGTTACTGATCCTCTAGCTGTCCATATAGTTATTTCATGTCCAGAATCATATAATGTATTGACTTTATCTATATTTTGCTGTATAGGTATTGCATTAACATATTTACGTTCTACTCCATTATAATGACATAATGTATCATCACAATCTATATATATTTTCATTATATATATATATATAAAATAAAACTATTTATTTGAAATAATTAATAAAAATTGAATATATAACACTATAGATAATCTATAAATATATGTATTATAACTAACGTTGAAAAACAATCATCAAATGACTACAAATACACAAAAAGGTGCACCACCTGGTGCAGATAATGGAAATAATACATGCAATCCTAATATTATTGAAATTGAATTTTTAGCAGAGGATTTAATGCGATTTTCTAATTTACATAGTTGGTATAAACATTTACCAAAATTACCTAACACACAAAAATTCTATGTATTTACACATGATACATATCAGCCAAGATATGAATTTGATTTAAGTCCACCTAATAATACAAACAGAAATGTATATTGGTGGTTTGTAGATGAAAGTTGTGTAACTAATAATAAACAACTCTTACAAAATAAACAAATATATACAATCAATTTTTCTAATGATTTAAGTGATTGTATAAGTGATAATACAACATTTCAAAAATATTATCAAGATTTACATAATAATATTATTGGGAACAATTATATCAATTTAACTGAATAATAAAAATTGAAAATATAACATCATAAATAATCCATAAATATATGTATTATAACTAACGCTAAAAACAAAAGGTCAAATGACTACAAATACACAAAAAGGTGCACCACCTGCATCAAATAATGGAAATAATACATGCAATCCTAATAATATTGCAATTAAATTTTTAATATTGTATATATTAGTATTATTTTCATACAATACTAATAATATTGCAATTAATTTTTTAGTGTTGTGTCTATTATTAGTATTGTACGTATTATTTTCTACATACAATACTAATATTATTGGAATTCAATTTTTAGCAGAGGATTTAATGCGATTTTCTGATTTACATAGTTGGTATAAACATTTACCACTATTACCTAATACACAAAAATTCTATGTATTTACACATGATACATATCAGCCAAGATATGATTTTGATTTAAGTCCACCTAATAATACAAAAAGAAATGTATATTGGTGGTTTGTAAATGAAATTTATGTAACTAATAATAAACAATCCTTACAAAATAAACAAATATATACAATCAATTTTTCTAATGATTTAAGTGATTGTATAAGTGATAATACAACATTTCAAAAATATTATCAAAATTTACATAATAATATTATTAGGAACAATTATATCAATTTGACTGAATAATAAAAATTGAAATTATAATTAATTGCATTGTTCATTATTATTTTATTATAACTAACGCTAAAAAAAACTATTTATTAGTTATCAAACAATGAATACCTGTGCTCTATTAAAAAGAGCAGAAAACAAAATGAAAACTTCTACATTAGGGATACTTCCAAGTGAATTATTACATTATATTGATATGTATTTGCTAGATGGTAAAATTGATATTTCAATGATTTCTGCAAAACAATTTTATTCATTAGGAAACTTATATAATTTTTATATTGCATGTTATCACAGTCCTTTTAATGTGTTTGAAAATTCAAATTTGATACAATATTTTACTGAAAATAATTGTTATTGTAATATTAAATTCAAAATTGAAACTGGACAAATATTTTGGTTACGTATTTATATTAATTGGAAATACTTATTGCCAATTCTGACTATTCCTATAATTAATGTTATGCATTTACAAACATTATTATTAATGTATTATTATTCATGTAAATTTTTTATCTTAGAATCTGTTTTAATACCTGTATGCTATCCAGAATGCAATATTATAGAAAAAATATCTAGATTATTAATTAATTTTATCAACACAAATAATGCTGTATATAATATTAATGATGAACTTGATAATATGCTATCAAACTATACAAATTATAATATTAATATTTTTAGAATTATTTTTCAATTTGGATATATTCAATTAAACGATAATAGCTGTAAATGTAATGCTTTATTAGATGTGATTTGCACTAATAAAATTGGATTAGATCAATATTGTCGTGAATTTTTTGGTTTAAGTGGATTTCACTTATTGCTCTTAATTGAGGTTTTAAACCCACATTTTACATGCAAACATGATGCATTTACGTTTGAATCATCATGTTATGATCAAATTAGTGTTTTTAATGCGATTATAGTATATGCTAATAAAAATAACACATGGTCAAAATTGATCCATGTGTTATTTGATGTTTTGCAATTAGAAACTATATATATAATTCAAACCATACATAAAATTTTTGAAAAAGAATATAATGAAGCTAAAATTGAAGAATTAATTGAAAATCCACAAGAAACATTACGAAAGATCATGTTGAATAATTTATAATGAAAACCATATTTTTTTATTAATTATGATTACGTACAATAACTTTAAAAAAATCATTATTATTCATTGTATTATTTACTTTATAGTTATAATCTTCAAAAAAACATGGTTCTAAATCTAATTTCCATAATATATATGGTAATGATATTTGTTCTACTGTTGAATATTTCATATTATGATACCACCATAATTCTAAAATATCTTTTGTAGAACTATTAATCATATCTATCGCTATCATTCCAGTCCATTTAATTTTTAAATATTTCTTATTATCTTTATAGAATGTTTTATGTTTATTTGCATTTTTTATTAATTCTAAATATTTTACATCTTGTGTTTCTTTATATTTTTTATATAATAATGATAAATCTATATTTGTATTTGTAAAATAAAATCCATCTTCTATCATAGTTAGAGCATGATTAATTATATCCTGATCCATATATACACTTCTCATTAATGATTCATTGATTTCTCCAATCATTCCTCGTTCATATGCCCATTGTTGTTCTATACTTCCTACTTCAAATGTTATAAAATTTCCACCTTTTTCCAATAATTCTTTACATATTAATGCATTATTCTCATTAATTATACGTTTATTAGCATCTATCCATATTATATATTTATACTGTTTCAATTCATCTAATTTATGTAAATTCATTTTTATAAATTTATATGTATTATACATACTATTATTATTTGATAATGAATTGCAATAATCTTTATTCATATCTATATTATCATCTATTCCATATTTATATTTATTAGCATCATATAATTTCCATTTTCTATATTTAATAGAAAGATCATCAGTAAATAATATATAATCACAGATAATCGTTTGATCTATTGGTTCTTCTACTTTACTTTCATAATTACCTATATGAACACATACAAATGCTAATTCATTTATATTATTTGAATTTGTTATATTATTCATTATATATATGATATTATAATATTATTCAATAAATAAATTTATTATATATTCCATACCATCTAATAATACTTGTTGTTTATCTTTGTTTTCCAATTTATTACATTTTTCTATTACTTTTGTTATAAATAAATTTATATCTATTTCATCTTGTTTCTTACTTACATATTTTTCTAATCCATATGTTTTCATGTCATTTTCATATTCCTTTTTTTCTTTTGCTTCATCCATTTGTTTAATACGCAATATATATTCTTTCTTTGCTTTTGGATCTTGTATAAAATCACCACGTTTATTTGCTTCTAATTTATTTTGATAATCAATAATTTTGTTATATTTTATAGTTTCTTTTTGTAGTATATCATTAATATATAATTTATTGTATTTACCTAGATGTGAATTGATAATTGTATTATTATCATAATTATCTTGTATCATTTCCATTACTGGTTCGTGGGAAAGTATAGGATATAATAATATTTCAATTAATGCATCTTCATATGATAATTGTGATTTGTTATTTTGAAGATTTACAGAATTGTGTAAATCAATAGACCATAATAATAATTTAATTTTACTATATATTATATCATCTGTTAATGGTAATATATTTAAATTCAATTTATAATGAAATTTACATTTTGAACATGGTAATAAATATACAAATGATTCTAATAAATCACGCATAGCATTTGCTACTGGTTTTATAGAAACATCTGCATTTAAAATGATACTATGGATAACACACCAATAATGAGGACCTAGAGTTTGCATAATATAAAA
>Ga0169931_10012142_pt1 | contig 11998 bp, 12 predicted proteins | sample Kivu_15m_20L_FD_129675 | JGI IMG/M metagenome (GOLD analysis project Ga0169931, IMG submission 129675) | Freshwater microbial communities from Lake Kivu, Western Province, Rwanda to study Microbial Dark Matter (Phase II) - Kivu_15m_20L... | ecosystem: Environmental > Aquatic > Freshwater > Lake...
ATAGGTAACTTCATTCGCGACGCCTTATGGTCCGACGAGATCATAGTGAACGGGGATGGCACTCCGATACGCTCCTATCTCGATCAACGTGACTTAGCGCATTGGCTTATGAACCTCCTTCGAGATGGCAAGGCGGGCGAAGCCTATAACGTCGGATCGGATCAGGCGGTAAGTATCGCAGACCTAGCGCATCTAGTGCGTGACCTCGTGAGTCCAGAGAAGCCCGTGCGCATTCTTGGTAGGCCCGTGGATAACGCAGAGCGAAGCCGATACGTTCCTGACATCAGCAAGATCCATAGACAGCTTGCGCTTCGACCGACGTACACCCTTGAGCAGTCAATATTAGATACAGCGGCTGCCGCTCGAGCGAGGGGTAAGTTAGCCTGAGTGTTGTGCATATCTTTTTGTGGCTGTCTCCCATACGCTTTCCTTAGATTGCCTGGACGAGTTCGTCGATTCGGAGAGGTTTATTCCCCACCCGACCGACCTGTATTGCCGCAGCTAGTGACCCTAGGCATGCGGACTCCCAGATGTTTGCGCCGCTCGCGAGAGTCATCGCACTCACAATCAGTAACGAATCACCTGCTCCCGCAACATCCTTAACGTTGCTGTTTAGAGCCGGAACCTGATCGGTCATTATGTCAGCATGAGCATGGCCCTCACCGACTGCCCGTGTATGTAGCAGCAAGCCCTCCTCCCCCATCTTAATCAACACATTCTTTGCGCATGCTTGCTCCCGTAACCGCTCAGCCAAAATCACTAAGCCGTCCTCGTGATTATGAGTAGCAATTCGCGCCTCGCGTTCGGTCGGAGTAATAAGATCCATGCCGGTGAAACGGCTAATGTCACCCAACTGGGATGAGGACTGACTATCTGCCGCAATCAGAACCCTATGGGCCCTTGCCACCTTTGTGATCTTCTCGACCAGGGACTGAGGCAGGCAGCCGTAGTTAAAGTCCGAGAATACCAACAGATTTGCGTTTTCGAGTGCCAGTTCGATCGCTCCATGTATCTGCTGTTGCAATTCGGCTGAGATGGCTCCCTGATGCAGGTGCGAAACACGTAGAAGAGATTTACCTCTGCTTCGGTAGCGCTGCTTAAGCGTTGTTGGCCGGTTGCTGTCCTCGAGAATCTGAGCGCGGACCATAAACTCGCTTAGTTTCTCCAGTGCAAAAAAGCGCGCGGAGTCGGCCCCGGAAACCGAGATGAAATCAACCTTAGCCCCAAGCCCGGCCGCGTGAGCTGCCACGATCCCGGCACCGCCCAAGAATCGAACAGTGTCAATCGGCGTGACGACGATCGTCGGATCCTCCTGCGACATTCCAAGCGGCTGACAAGTTATGTACTCATCGATAATCAAATCACCGATCACTGCGACCTTGAGGTCTTTAAAACGGCCACATATCTGAGTTAAGCGCTCTCTTGTAATCTGGTTACGCGCCATGTATTCCTTGGGCAACGCAATGGTGGTAGATGAAACCTCGTTAAACTCCCGTCTTATCAAATCAAGTGACGAAAACACCGTCTCTCCTGATGAAAACAGGAGCCTGCCACCATACTTTTCTAGAACTTTTGCCTCAGGGTTGTGTCGGCCCTCATGCTCCCTTCCCTTCACCACTAGGTGAGGGCGCAGTTTCTCAATCGTTTCCGTAACTGGGCCGTCAATTAAAAAAGCCTCGTCGACGTATGAGTTGCTTGCGACCCCCTCAAGCCTGAGCTGCTCTTTAACGTGAGCCGCTTGACCGGCAAGTCTGTCACTTTCGACTGCGACCACCAGTCGGTCCCCACATTCTTTTGCAAAGCGTAATAGCCGCAGGTGCCCTGGATGTAGGACGTTGAAATGTCCAGAGACAAGTACTGTCTTTTTTTCGAGGCTATCGCTCAAATGCTGGTTCACAAGAAGTTTACGTGCAGAGGTTTCTCACCAACACCGGGTTGGATGCGCTGAAGCCCCTTGAGATGATTGTCCAAGGCAACGCTTACATAGTGCTGGATGGGCAGAGTCCCCATCATGGTCTGTGCGTTGAAGTAGGGCGAGGCCAAATATTTCATCACGCGCCAATAGCGGTCTGATCTCCAGATATCGAGCATGCGCTCTTCGGTAAAGTTACCAATGTGCAACTTCGAGTGTCGAGCGTTGAAAAACATGCCCGATGGCGCCACCAGCCCGCTACCACTAATCTGGAGTAAGAACTGAGGACCGTAGAAGCGCTGGTAGGTGGGCTTGTCGCCATCTTTGATCTTGCTCCATTTGACGATGACCTTGGTCTGATCATTACTCATAGCTTCAGCTTGCTCAAGCAGGGGATGCAGGGCTTCGTACTGGCTGTAGTCGATGCCCAAGGTGCCTTGCTCATCGTCAGAGCAGTGCTTGATAACTGCGTAGTCGACGCCTAGATCAACACCAAGCTTCGCAAAAGGCAGGATCTCGTCCTTGAGATCTGGCATTAACACCATCTGTATTCCCAGGGTTACGGAGAGATTCTTCTTCCGCTTGAGTTCAACTGCGTAGCGAATGTGGCTCATGGCCCGGTCGAACACCTCGGTGTATTCGGGCCCTTTGTACATAATCTTTGCGTAACTCTCCGGGCGGCCGGCGGCCACGGTAAAGCGCAGCCAGGTGATGTGGGGCAGCACCGCCTCGATCTTCTCCGGCTCCCATTCCCATGCGTTGGTGGCATTGCCGACATTTATGCCTAACTTTGCGGCGTGCTGGATAAACGGTACATATGCCTTTGAAATGGTACTCTCACCATCCGAAACGAGCGAGACACTACGTATGCCCATTTCCGCAAAATCGTCAAGCAGACTGAGAGCATGGCTCTCTTTAATGCTGCTGCGTGCCTGTGACTCCTGCATCATTGCGTAGCAGAATGAGCACATCGCACTGCAGGCACGCGTGAGCGACATGTCTACACTGACTGGCGCGATGCGCTCACCGGCCTCCCAAGCGGCGACACGGTCGTAGTGCCAAGAAAGCTTATGGGAATCTAAAATTAGAGGCCCTTCTCTTGTCTGGACAGCGGTGCTCGTCATGATGATTTGACCTCGATTCCGCGCAGGTTTCGCAGCGAATTGCGATCGCCCAAAGGCTCAAGCCATACTGTCAGAGCGTCATCGATGTGCGCCTTGAGGTGTGCCTCTAAATCCAACAAGAAAGGACCTCGCTGGTTGGCTGGTAACGAGTTGTTCATATTTAGAATAATTTGACCATCAGCCTTCGCAGCAACGACTCTGACCCGTGATAAGAAATTCGCGGGACTGGCATGAAGCGTCCTCGTCACAGTATCTACCCGACTCGGCTCGTTGAGATCCACCCAGTCACGAGCAGGGGTTGGCGTCTCTGAGTTCGCAAAATGTTGAGTGACTGTCATTAAAATGTCCTTTGCAAACTTTTTCAGGGCTCAAATACTAACCAACCTAAAACGGTCCAGAGAAATCGCTGCTTGGGACATCGTGACGATTACGACGTTGTAGCGCGCTGCACAGCTCACGATAACCACTTGTATCCCTTGCCGCGCCGACCAGATCGATGACGTCCTCAGCAATCTCCCGAGGACCAGGGTAGTATTCAGCAGCCATAAAGGGTGAGGTGGGGACCGGGTGATCCGGGGATGCGATGCGCACTGGAGCGCGTTTTAGAAACCCAAACATTCGCTCAACTACCTGGCTGATTAACTCGCCCGCCAACCCACCGGTTTTGTTACCTGTGTCAGCCACCAACAAGCGACCCGTTCTCTCCACCGAGTTGAGCACAGCGACCGTGTCCATCGGTCGTGCAGTACGCATGTCTAATAGGTGAACAGCGATGCTCATTTTCTCTTTGAGTAGCCTACAAGCTACTAGCGCCTCTAAAGACATGTACGAAAATGCTGCAATGGTGGCATCGCGACCCTCATGTAACGTACGAGCCTGACCAATTGGGGTGCGGTACACACCCTCTGTCACGTGATCGGAAATGTTATGCAGCCAGCGATGCTCGATAAAGATAACTGGATTATCGTCCTCGATTGCTGAGATCAAAAGTCCCTTTGCATCTGATGCGGTAGCCGGCATGACCACCTTCAATCCAGGTACCGAGGCGAACATGGCCTGTAGGCTCTGGGAATGCTGCGGTCCCTGACCCCAGCCCCGCCCTACGATCATGCGTATGACTATAGGCACTCTAGCCTTGCCATCGAACATGTAGTGCCATTTTGCGGCATTGTTAACAATTTGGTCCATCGCGAGCATCGCAAAATCAATTCTCTGATGAATCATCACGGGACGCATACCGGAGATCGCCGCACCGATGCATACGCCTGTCAGCCCATTCTCCGATAGAGGCATATCGAAGACTCGATTGGCGCCGTACTTGCCCTGTAAGTCGGCAGTCGATCCAAAGATCGCCTTGGGATCAGGTACCCCCTCACCGATCACTATGACAGAGGAGTCTTTGGCTAGAGCTAAATCGAGCCCCTCTCGGATGGCCTCAATGAAGGTCAGACGCCTTAGTCTCTCCTCAGGCATAAATCTTGATACTCGCTTCGCAAGGCAAAGGGTTGATACTTTCATCAGAGAATGTGAAAGCCTCATCGATCTCAGCCCGTATTTGTTGCTCTAAGCGTTCGATAAATGACCCAGTCTCGACTCCCTTTCTAGCTAAAACCTCCGTGTAACGTTTGATCGGGCAATCAGCGAACCCCGCTTCTATATCCTTTGGAGAACGATAGTTAAGTTCATCGTCAAAGTTCGGTCCACAGTGTTCACGCCACCGATAGGTCTTGAGTTCAAGGAATTGGGGTCCCTCGCCCGCCCGCGCGGCTGCAATCGCACGGCGCGCAAGCTCGTGAACCTTGAGCACGTCATTACCGTCGCCTATTGCTGCTTGAAGGCCATGAGCCGCAGCAATCAAGTATATTGGCCTTTCTGGCTGACGCAGCTTGAGAGGGGTGTAAACGGAAAAGTCGTTGTTCTCGCAGACAAATACAATCGGCAGCTTGTGCAGGGCCGAGAAGTTAATGGATTCATGCACCACTCCCTCCTCAAAGCAACCATCTCCGAAAAATACAACCGTCACTTCCTTCCGGTTTTGTAGCTTTGAGGCCCAAGCCGAACCAACGGCAATCGGGATTGTGCCACCCACGATTGGCGTTGCCCCCATGAATCCTGCCTCAATATCGATTAGATGCATGGAGCCCCCCCGACCCCCACAGCAGCCAGTCGCGCGACCATACAACTCTGCGATCATCGCCGCGAGGTCCCCGCCTTTTGCCAAGTAGTGCCCGTGCGCACGATGATTCGAGAAGACTTTGTCCGACTGCACTAGTGCGTTGCACACACCCACTGCTATGGCCTCTTGCCCAATACAGAGATGGGTCGGGCATCGAATTTCTTGTTCAACGTAGCGTTCGGCAATCGCCTCCTCAACACGTCGGATACGCAACATGCTGGTTAAGAGGCGTTGCGCTTCGTGGTTCACGTGTTTGAGCCCAGAAACTTGAACCAAGAAGCAGTTGCTCGATCGATGCTGGAGGGATCCCATACAGGCGCATCGCGCCAATTCTCGATGGCATCGAGCATTTTCTGTACCCCTTGCTCAAAGGTCACCTTGGGCGTCCAGCCCAGCAGCCTCTTAATCTTCTTCGTGTCTGCAAACGTACAGTCTGGTTCTCCGGGGCGCTTGGGGATGTATACCTTCTCACCACCCAGAAGACCCACAAGATGATTAACACTATAGTGGCTTCCACTACCTACATTGATTGCCTCGCCACTCGCATCTGATCTGGCAGCATGAATGAACGCGTTTGCTACATCCGATACATAGGTGAAGTCGCGGGTCTGCTCTCCGTCGCCCACGACTGTATAAGGCTTTCCGTTTAACTTCTGAGCAAGGAATACTCCGAAGACAGCCCCGTAAGCCCCCGTCGTACGAGAGCGCGGGCCATAGACATTGAAAAGCCGCAAAGACAGCGCTGGCAATTTGTAAACGTCGGCCCAATGGAGGACCAACTCCTCGCCCATGAACTTCGTCAAAGCGTAGGGGTACTGAGGTCGGATCGGTGAGTGTTCCGGAGTCGGGTACTCCGAAGGGATTCCGTAACTCGAAGATGAAGCAGCGTAAACCAAACGCTTCACGCTCACCTCTCTTGCGCACTGCAGCACGTTCAACGTGCCGCAAACGTTGTTTTGGAAGTATGCGTCTGGCCTCTCGATTGAGGGCACGATGTCGGCAATCCCCGCCAGATGAAAAACCCAGTCGACGCCGGAAAACGCGGGCGCAATCCGTTCACGATCAACAATGTCTTCGGTAATGACGGTCAGCTTCTGATGATCACGAAAGGATTCGATATTGGTCAGACGACCGCAGGACAGATTATCGACAATGACGACCTCATGCCCATCTAACAACAACTGTTCTGAAAGATGACTGCCGATGAACCCGCAACCGCCTGTAACAAGTGCTCGCAAAACTATTAGCCCCTAGATAAAGTTAACGTGGGGAACGTTATTCTCAACCAGCTTGTGAAGGTAACGATTGACCTCATCCATCCGACAGTTTCGGCGACACTCTCTGATGTCCAGATGGTGGCGCACGTAATGAAAGCTCTCTTGCCGCTTCTCCCCCTCCCAGATTTCTTGGAAGTTTTGATCATTAATATTGCCGTAGTTGAATCGCTTATCTAAAAGGTAAGCGCTACAACCATAGACCGCTCCATCGGCCATAATGTAACCCCAGACGAAAGGCGTGGACTGGCACTTGCTGTAACGATCGTCCGTCAGATACTTTCGCATGGTGTGCCCACGAAACACAACATTAAAGCTTTCGGTGTTGAGCCGCTGAAGGTCATCTGACATCTTTAGAAATGGTTTGTAGTCGATGTCCTCGTACTGGTGTGTCTCACTGAACATGTGCTGGGAGTATGGCTTGATCACCAAGTAGTCGAGCCCTATTTCATCTCGTGCGAGTAGCGCCAACTGCTCCATTTCAGCAGCGTTCTCAGGCAGCAAGAGAGTCTGTATACCAAGCGTAACCCCGAGGTCACGCTCCCGCCTGGCCTCTACTGCTCTCTTTAAATTATGAACGACTCGGTCAAAATCTCGATCCTTCGTTCGGTGGATCTTGGAATATGTCTCCGCCGTGCCAGCGTTTAATGAGGCCTTGATCCAAGAGACATGGGGAAGCGCCTCATCGATGAACTTTTCGTTCATCACAGTCGCGTTCGTCGTGAAAGAGACATCAATCCCTGCATCTTTCGTAATTTTGACAATCTCATGAATCTGCTTATGCAGCATGGGCTCGCCCTCGCCTGCGTACATAATGCTCTTGACGCCGAGTCGCCCCATTTCCGGTAGACGGTCCCTTAGTAGATCGACACTCAGCATATTCGTCTTGTAGCCAATGTAGTCAACGGCACAGAAAGTGCAACGGTGATTACAAGCGCCAACGGGAGCAATCTCTAGGTAAATTGGATACACGATCCTTGCCTTTTCCCAATCGTTACCAACCTCTAGGAGTTGCGCGACACGCTTGGGGTGGTAGATCAGCTTGTGGCTGTCGATTGCAAACTTGTCATTCAATTGACATTTCCTTCGGATCAATGTGTTCCATCAAGGCCTTGAACTCGGCCGAGGCCTCGAAATTCCTCTGCCAAAGATCGTTCTCTTGGATAAAGGGTATCGTAGATAGGTCACTTTGAGCAGCACGAAGCTCCGATAGAGTGCCAATATCTCTGTGGATTTCCGCGTTGTGCCAAGTAGCGATGCGTCCGAGGTAATTTGGAAGTACCTCGGTACTGAAATCGTTTACTGCTGGCTCAGACTCAAGCCACTGCAGGACCTCCGGTTCGACCATATAGACGGCTGCATTTGCCCGATTGGATGGGGGATCGGATACTTTTTCATGGAACGCTATCACCACGCCATTTCTGTCGGTCTCTACCACCCCACATGAACTCGGATTGTCGGAATCAAAAGTCATCATTGTTATAGGGCAGTGAGGTAGACGTTTTTCAAGGTGAAAGTCGATAAAGGACCGGAAATCGCAGTGGCACCAATTGTCCGCATGGATCAACAATACGGACCTATCACGAAAGAAATCGGTATTGGCGCGGAGCGTTCCCGCCGTGCCTAGAAGCCTTGGTTCATAGACAGGCTTTACGGAGGTAAGAAATTCGTCTCTCGCAAGAAAACCTAATACTTTTGCCCGGTGAGAATGGACGTTAACTAGAATGTGCCCTATACCTAGTGAGATAAGCCCCTTTAACCAGTACTCTAGTAATGGATGCCCATTAATAGGCATTAGACATTTCGGCCATATTTCAGTAAGGGGCTGTAGGCGTGTTCCTCGCCCCGCAGCCAAGAGCAAAACGCTGATCGAAGCGATGTGCTCAGGAGACCTTAGCGTCTGCAAGATAATCCACGATCGACAATAACCATATGTGGTGTGTCATCTCTACGATGTTGTAAACTTTGCTGTCGCACCAGAGATTCACGTCTCCCATCGTTCTAAGCGGGTTTTCTGCGTCAAAACCCGACAGCGTTACTACCCTCAGGCCCAACTCCCGAGCTTTCAGGGCCCCATTAACGATATTCGGGGACCTCCCGCTACTGCTTATTAAAATAGCGACATCCCCCTGGTCAGCATAAGCCTCTAGCGCCTTCGCCACCCAATTCTCGTATCCGTAGTCATTTGCGAAACAAGTTACGAGATCCGCCTCATTGAAATTGACAGACCTGATACCCGCTACCTTCGTAAGATCAACACTAACATGACTCGCCATAGCAGAACTTCCACCGTTTCCAACAAGAATTACTTTTCGGGAATATCTCCTTGCCTCCTGTATGGCGAAAACAGTTCTCTCCAAAAAACCTGCATCAATTCTTTTCGTTAATTCGTTGATCGTAACGAAGTAGTTATGAAAAAAATCAAGCTGAAAATCATGCATTAAATTTTCCTTCTTGGTCTGATCAGTACACACATTTACAACTGACTTAGGTTATGTATTAACTCGTTAACCCGCGCCATCGGAGTGGCCCCATGTAAAAGAATTTGTGTGACACTTTTAGAGCTTGGGAAGTCTGGCCCGAATTGCCGCCGGATGTCGGGCACCTGATGGTTCCCAACATTGACATTGCTATTGTCCAACAAGGAGTAAATCAAAATTTTACAATCGTGCGACTCCATTAGCAACGGAAAGCAAAATCCCGAGAGAGAAGTGATGCAGAGAGAGAAGAAACTTATACTCTCGCACATTTCTTCGGGCACTATTTTTATGCACGTTAGCCCGCTACCCGTTATTTGCGCAACATCTGAATCAGACGCTCCGGCGATATTCACGGCGACTGCCAGGTTGCATCGACCTCTAATCTCCGTGGCAAGAAGTTTGATCGTTGCGAGATCCAGCATGCTGTTCGATTGGGTAAAAGGGGCCAACAAAACTGACCGTCCCTCGTCGAGTCCGAGAGTATCGAACCGATCCCTAACTGCGTAATAAACCACGGAATCGAGGCCGGACCATTTGAACTGCGCATCTAACGGCAATCGCAGTAGCAACCGCTTTGTTTGAAAATCAGTCAGCGAGTATGATAACGTGAGTTCGCCCCAGCCTGGATATAGGGTTGGTAATATACTGAAAACAGATCCTTTTCGAAACTTAAAGCCGCCCCGAGAACCTAGAACGTGGCGCTTAAAGCTGTCCTCCGATTCTACAATAAAATAGCTTACTTGAGGTAACTGATATCTCATGCAGAGGCCCTCGTACTTTTGGTCAACAATTACTGTAATATGAGATTCGTGCTCCTCATAAAAAGATGCAAGTAATGCGAAGTTAGGGTAAACGTCTCCAAATGAACCATGAAAGAATAATATATACCCGCTGCAACCGAGCGTTCGCTCTAAATCATAAACAAGTTGATCGGGTTGAAGGGAATTAATCACGGAAGACTGATAATTGAAGGTTGGATACTATGGCTCGGGACAAGTTAGATCGGTATGGAATTGAATAAATATCTAATTCATTGTTAAATAAAACTGAATTTATACTACAAACTTGATTCCGGGAACATTTATAAAACAGAGCCTCACACAAATTTTCGACTATAACGGGGCTATCCGAGTGAAATGCGTTGACGGACCTGCTATCGGTTTGTAGCATGCTTACTCGAAAGTCCTCAAAATCTGAAACCGAGCCAACTCTAATTAAGCTTAATATAAAATCCGCAAAGGTAACTGCACCCGTTAGGCAGGCAATGAAAGCGTCCAGACGCGAAATTTTTTTGGCGCTAATAAATCGGCCAGGAGATAGTATTTGTAGTTCAGGTTGATGAAACAAGGCGAAGAGTATAGCGTTGTATGTGTCGTCGTCGAGTAGCGAAACCTTGCCCTTCCCCTCGTCGAATTCGTTCATCAAAAATTTTTTATTGGCGAAAAACCTTAGTCTCATTCCCGCCCACGACTCAAGGAGTGACTTGTGAGCCAACATGTATCGGCATAATCCACAATTTTCCTCACAAATGATATTCACGCTATCCTTCGGTGCGTAGGAGAGTGTGTCGACCCATCTCTCGCGTTTCCGTACCCATATTTTCCATTCCATAGTGGACTCTATATAAAAGTCTTATATTTAAAATATTTTTCGGTGTCGTAAGAATAGTTCCATGCTCTGTGGGTCGAACTTGGTTCGTTTTGAATCTGGGTTCGGAAGAACCACTGGGAGGTTGGCTAAACAGGGCTTAACTCCTTGGTCAAGCAGGTCCTCAGCGCAAAATAGAGCTCTACACGAATTGTCTGCCTCTAACTGGAGATATTCGTATATTTCTTCATATACATACTTTCTCGAATAGCCAACCCTATCAAAAAAATGGTCTGGCAAGTCGTCGGGATGGGGAGCAAATACCCAAGTAAAAAGACGTCTAGGGTACTCCACTCGCGGCCCTACATTTAAGAAGGAACCCGTTGAGTGCAACCCCCTGTTATCGAAAACTATCAAATCACCAGGGCTATACGGTATCTGTACCGCCGGGGGGGCGAACCTCCCACTCTCTCCGACGATGTTAGTGAAACCAGACCCCCCTCGTGGCCAAACACAGTAACGAAGACTTAAGTCTGCAGAAAGTTGCCCAATGTGTTGTGACATGGGTACATAATTAAATACGCCTGTACCGTCTTCTAAAGATCCATCAAGGTATATTGAAAATTTATAAGTTGGAGCAATCGACTGGGTATCAGAGTGAACAAGACTGTCCTTAAAAAAAAGAGAATGATCAGACCCACAATAGAGGACCCTATCCCCCAACAGGGCCTTTGCGACTGAGAATATTCCAATCTGGACGGAGAAGGGAATGAATCCCTGCAGGAAGCCGCCAAGTGGTGCAACTACAAGCGGTTTTTTCGCCTGATGAATGGCCAATAGGTTAGTCTTGTATACTTGTGTTAGGACCAGCTCCGAGATCGACTCTAGTAGTCTTAAGTTATCAATTTCGAGTAGCCCTTTGAATTTCGCGTAGCCGAATGTGCTTATAAATTTTTGTGCAAGACTTAGTTCGGTTGGTCGGTGTAGGTCAGTCAACGTGAGAGTTGTCATAATTTCTGCCTTATTCGTTAACGAGCCGATTTGCTTCGTCACTAAATTAAAGTTACACGACTTATCACTACTGTCCGGTTAAATGATCCCAGTGACCGAAGAGAAGCATACTGGGCGCGGGTTAAGGGGTAACTTTGTTTGGTGCCGATTTGAACTACAGACAGCCAAAGATGGGTAACTTCCCGGGATTGACAATGATTCCGGGGGTTGACCATGAACGTCGGCAAGGCGTTGATTGCACAAGTCATGGAGCTCATCCCCCTGGTCGAGTTTCTCCAGAATCGTGAAGCGTTACCAGGGAGATGCAGGCGTACGGTCTTTGACGGCGGCCGAGAACTTTCGAGTCATGGCTTTTGCGCAGTTGACGTGGCGAGAGTCTCTTCGAGATATCGAGGCGAGCCTGGGGGCGAACCCGAGCAAACTCTGTGGCATGG
>Ga0169931_10012143_pt1 | contig 11997 bp, 6 predicted proteins | sample Kivu_15m_20L_FD_129675 | JGI IMG/M metagenome (GOLD analysis project Ga0169931, IMG submission 129675) | Freshwater microbial communities from Lake Kivu, Western Province, Rwanda to study Microbial Dark Matter (Phase II) - Kivu_15m_20L... | ecosystem: Environmental > Aquatic > Freshwater > Lake ...
AACAGCATCAGCAACCTCTTTCATAATTTTCAACAGCCCTCCGAACATCGTCATGAGCCCTATGAGCGTCGGAACTAGCCTTACGAGCGTTATGAGAGCAAGAAGGAGCATCTAAGCGATGAATAGAAATACGCTAAGGAGTGCTTATAGTACTAGAAGTGGCACTTTGACGATAAAATCAGACTTATAATTCACAGGATGGCTATTCTTGCTTACCACTCTTTCCGTGAACGCGATTAGCATAGCTTTCTTTCCTTCGCCCTTGAACGATTCTTGTGCACAATAGCTAAAAAGTTGCTGCTCAATCGTTTTTAGTTGCTATTCTTGGAGTATGTGCTCGAGTAGTCAAAATGGCGGTACGATATCGACCCTTTGCCGAGATGCGCCCAAGAGTTCAAACACTTTCTGCACGTGCCTGAGGCTTAGAACCCTCAGGGAATCGTTAGACAGCTGTAAGTCTATTTACTTTTTACTGCTTATTACTCCAAAAAATCTTTGAATGATGTCGTCATGGAAGGCAGTTTCAACCACTTTTTGAACAGTGTAAGCAGACACTTCAAAGATCGCTACGCCGAGTGGAGTGAAAATGCAGGAGTCATGAACATACGCATACAACCAAAAACACTAAATGTTATCTTCCGTAAACTGACTTCGTTCGGCGACAGATAAAAAGACTATTTGTAAAGCTATAATCTGCTTGTTGAGTAAATCCTCGACATTTCGCCCGCATATAACGCCAGCTCGGAAAACAAAGGCAAGAGAGGCAGGAAAAAAAATGCAGTAGTAAACAATATCACATATAAATCTTAGGACTCCCCTCCCTATCACCCCGAAGATAACTATTAACGTTAAATCAGGCAAATTCACGATCTGCCTCCAGATTTGTCGCCACAGGAAGAGCCACCGCTTCGCAAAAAAGGAACCAGCTATGCCTCCAATATTGACGGACTAGATCCAGTTGCCTACTACAACAAATCTAACAGATGATGCATGCAATCAACAATCGATTTAACTGAAAATCAGATTATTTAAGTATTTTTATGCATTTTATAGCCGAATAAAGTTAATCTTAAAAATAGTCAAAAAAGTATAAACTGCTTTATCACTTAGATCCTCCCATCCACTTATTCATCCACTAGCTTTGAGACTGCAAATCAGCTGCGTTTTGTTGTTTTTTGCTTTTGTTTGCCTTAGTGGGTATATTTTGCCCTGGCTTGGATCCAAAAGACGCTGTTTTACTATTTTTGAGACCTAGGGACGATGATTTTTTATCTTTAGAGTTGCTACTTGGTTAACTACTTTTATGCGCAGAACCTTTGTTTTGTTTGATCTTCTAGGAAGACCGTTTGCTTGCCATTTATCTGTTCAGTTTTTATTGATAATCTTAGGCTATTTTAGCTTTGACTGTCTTCGATTACTTGCTCTAGTGAAATAGGTAATCTTCGCTTTCACTATTTGAATCCAATAATAAAATTTTTTGCCATTTTTTAGCTTACGTATCTCTTTAATTTTTATTTTATAGTTTTATTTATGGCTAACTTGGAATCTATTTTCTTCTTTATTCTGAAAAAATATTGACTTAATAAGTAATTCTCTCATGCTTTACGTTCTATAATTTTTCAACTTTTTCTTGCAGTTGTGTTTTGTTTTACTTCTTTTTTAAAGGCTAAGGAGGTTTTAGGGGCAACTTTGCCAACTAAGAAGATTTTAGAGGCTTTTTGAGCGATTATTCTGATTTTGGGATGAAACTAATAGAAGAAACTAGCTTGCTGGCGTACTTTTTCTATTTAGGACGACCTTCTTGTTTAATCTTAATCAAATCATTTTTGTGTTTTGAGTCAATTATACCAACAAGCTGTATCTATTCGATCTGAGATTTCTCAAATTGCACTTTTTGACCAGTCAAATTCGAAACAATAGTTCCTTTTGTAATATCACTTGAGCAGCAGAGTGAACACACCTTGAGATCTTGAATTTTCAAAGTGATAAAACAAACTAGTTGATATTTTTGCTGCCAATTCGTCGCATAGAATCTCAAAAATATTGCCAGAGATTGATTTATTGCAGCAGGGTCAATCTACTATAGCAATCGACGCAAGCTTAATTAATTCAAAATTACTCGCAGTAATAGTTTTGACTCATTTTTTATTGAATGAGACGGGTAAGGTCGTCCATCAAAATATACTATGTTTTTATAATGACTGATTTTACTAAATCAATAGTTTAGTCAATATTTTAGCCACAAAAGATAATAGATTATAGTAATAAAAGAGAATAAATATACTGATTGGCGATGATCAGACAGCTATTCCTGCTGAGGACAGGTCGTGAATGAGCATACGTCGACTTTTGTCGAAGATAAACCAGAAAATCCAGTCTACTAGCATTTCGATAATAAATTCGAAGAGAAATAGTATTTATGGCACGAGACTGATGATAGCAACGTAGTCGATGTTCTTGAAGAAAGCAGCATAAACTCCTCCTTCTCTCAGCAGACTAGCTAGACACAAACTTACCTTGGGTAGTACTGGGAAACCACTCCTATGCGCACCACGACTATATAGCCTACTATCAACGGAGTGAATATCAAAATAGGATTAAAAATGCGCGTATACCTAATAGAATATGTTTTCAGAATCATCAAAAGATGCAGAAAAGCTACTACAAAGTGTATGACAAAAGTAGTCACGAATACTATGATAAACTGTATTTTTGTAAAATTACATTTTGATTGTCAGTGTAGAAGATGTAGGTGCTTCCAAAGTCGTAAGAAGCAACCACGCCCAGACAAGTAGGAACTGTTGTTTAGAACAGCTGCTGGAAGAAGATGTAGTGGTTGTTGATGAGTCCACAAACAAATAGGTGGATGATGATGTAATTGCTCAGATTGAAGTTCGTTCGCAGGTTGCTCATGTTGTATACAGTGCAGTTAAAATCGAACTTAGCTACCTGCACGATCTTTATCAGTAAAATCAGGCCTTTATAGTCACAAAATTACCCAGAGTCACAAGTCCGAATACAACATAAATAAAGTAGTCATTAGATTGAGCTCGGGAAGTGTAGTCGACCCCACTGTTAATGAAACAGCCCATATTTTTTAGAGAAGTGAGACTACGATCTGTGACGTTGAAATTAGTAAAAAATTATTTAGAACTGCTTACTGTGATTTAGTAGTTGACAGTTGTGATGGTGACATTCATTCGGTTGTAATTTTTATAATTCTGAAGTATTTTTACGGTTCCTTAGAGAAAAGGAATATACATTAAACAAACGTAAAGGCAGAGAATAAGAATGATCTTGAAGCACAGTCTGTAGCAGGCGTAAGGTGATTACTAGAGGGAATCGAGCATGACGCTGCGATGCTTGACTGGGTCCACCAGCTGTGCACGGCATATCCTGCAACAATCACCTTCCGGCAGTTATTCTTATTCTTCGCCCTCAATCAAATGTCTTCCTGAAGTGACCTCCTTGTCAATCTATACCACTGCCAGCTTCTAGTAGTCTTACTCTAATCGACCTTTTTGACTTTTTGTTTTCTGCTTCTACTTCATCAATTTTTTCTTGTTAAGTCCTACTTCCTGGGCTACTTTTTGACTCACCTCAATCTTTTTCTCTAAATCTACCAATAGACCTCCTTCGTCGAGCAGAATCTGTAGAGTTGTTTTGAGACGTTTGTTGTAGGCTGGAGTAGAAGGAATGTGAACTTTGTTTTTTTGGGGGAAAATGGGGTACTAAGTGAACATGAGCTTGTAAGTGAGTACTCCCAAAGAGTAAGTGTCATATGTGCCATCGTGACTCTGAGGGTTCATCTTAAATTGTGGGTGATAAAAATCAGGCACCTAAGATTTCTGCTTGAGCTACTTCTACAACTCTGAGTTAATCGGCACTGGCTCTCCAAGCTTAGGAATGCCATTCTATATGTAGATATTTTTTATGTGTACCATGTTGAGACTCCTTATTGAAGATTCTTGAATGATTTTAAGGGGCTACAGCAAAGAATAGAAAAAAAATTAAATTTGTTATTAAGTTAGAGCGATTCCTGTTGCTTTGAGTTTATTGACGTAGTTATACAATGAGCCATCATTGGAGTACAAGGACACCATATGTGTTTTGCCGCCCTAGCTGTAGAAGTCTACGACCCTTGTGAAAGTGTTTTTTTCTTGATTTAGGGCCAGTACTTATTTTTTTACAGTACCTGTAGGATAGACTTTGACCCTAACGAAGCCGTGTTGCTGATGAATGGCAAAAATCACGACCTCTTAGTAGTATTCAAAATCGTTCTTGTATTCCTTTAGGCCAAGCCAGCCCTTTCCTTTTCGTCTCAGGACTTTTTATTTCTTTTTGACAAACCCATTAGAGCTTATCTCTGAAGCATTACCCCCTGAAACTTTAATTAGCTCCTAGATCGCCTTGCTCTTAGCTACTGGCAAAATTCGTTATTATTGCAACTATAATTTGCCTGCCATTCTGCTAAGAATTAAGGGAAAGCAGTTTTCACCTTATAGAGGTACGCTATTGTTCCAGGACAGACGAATTCCAGCCTCAGTGAACTAAATATCTTATTCTGAACCGAACCACTGGAAACCTGCCCTGAGCATTTCAGCCTGCACATTCAATAGAAGTTTTGAAACAAACACGAAATCGAAGTCATCGAGCTTACGGCAAATGCCCAAAGCTGTTTTTAGACTACCATATGCTGCCCTCTCAGTAGCTATAAACATTCCAGCACTGCTCTCAAACAGCTCGTAGAACTTGATAATGCCTTCTGCCTTGCATCCTTTCATTTTTTTCAGGTAAAACAGCACTTCCTGAGGCACATTCGCCCAAATCTTTAGGGTGACCTCCACGTTAAGGTCACGATGAACTCCTTCGTAAACTTCATAGTTTTATCGACGAACAAGTGGAGACTAGCGAGAGTAAGAGTAACGTTGTGAAACTTACTCATGAATTTTTTGATTGTCTTAAAACTCAATCATTTTATAACTTACCGGAAAAAAAAACATAGAAATACATACTCATATTGGAGTATTTAGCATTCAAAAAAGTATGGTGAACGACTATTAAAGTAAAAAGCAACATAAATTGTATTTTTAATAAAGTACTTAGCAATTTTTATAAATGTAGTCTTACTATAAAATATTTGATTTATACATTCTTTTGCAGATTTATATGTGAATTGCTATCATCATTTAAAGTACAGAAATTGATAAAGTTATTTGTTAGTGACAGTTTATTGACCGTTTTACGAGCAGTACTCTATCAACTATTTGGCAGTTTTTTCATTTATGCCATTCGAAAAACTGTACTGTCCCCATTTGATTAGTTCAGAAGCACTGATTTGACCTGAAAAGTCGGTGTCTATTGTATTGAACAAGTGATCAAACTGCTAATTCTTTATCGATGTAAAAATACGTTCCGAGTGGGCCGACTGAAATACTCTAAAAATTGTTTTTAGGTCATGGTAGGGCTGTTTCTATTGTCAGTTAGGTAGTTCTTTGCTGCGACCCAAAAATATTCGTGCTTGTGACTATGCGTGTTCTTGTCTTTGCTTACTAGCTAACACCGTTCTTACCTGCTTACAGAAAATGTATTATGTGATTTACATCCACTCTGCCGTCCTTAGAGAATTAGTTGAAAATAGCTAAAAGATCGCCTCTAACAGCTTACCCACTCATTTATTATTAATATAAGCTTATTCAACATAAAATACAGATTTGAGATATTTCTGATACAAATATTTTAAGTTTGATAATGTAAAAATAGTCAAAATATGTTTAAATGTAGGTTTCAATCACGAAGCATAAGTTTTTCAAGTTATTAAAGATTGACTCTTTATCCGTTTTGTGAGCATGCAGTAAGCATTATACTTAGTTCATCCTATCTCACTGGCACTTGATGCATTTTGAAGATGTTTGTAAGCTGTTGTCTCGTTATGTGTCCGCTGTTATTGGTGTCGATACTTTTGAACAGTGCCCGCAAATGAGAAGCCTTAATAAAAAAATATTTTACTTATTTGGCATCTTGATTGAAAAAACTTGTAAATTCTTGCTGATTCATGATAGTTTTAGGAGCCATACTGAGCTTCGTTGCGAAAATAGAACAGCTTTCGGCAATTTTAGGTTCTATATAGCCAAAAAGGCACCTTAGTCAAAGAAACGGCGCACGCGCGATAAGTCCACTACGTTATTTTAACGAAATGTTTCGAAAAGCTAGTCCAAACTTCGTGATAAGCCCTCCTTCATAATAATCAAATATAGACAGTCAGTCTTCACTATAATGATTCAGAGGCAATTCGAGATCATGCTAACAAAACAAAATCAACAGATAATAGAACAACAGCCTTTAGTACAACAGCAACAGCCAGTCAAAAAGTCTCAAGGAATTATCAAGAACTAGCAGATAGCAGCCAAGTCTATCAGATATCATCGTCCATACTAGCGCCTTGCAAGAAGGTTGCAGTTTGAAGCATGTCTGAGCGATATTGACAGGGAAGGAAAATCAGAGAAAGACAGCAGATCAGAAAGAGAGGGGCGGTCTTAAAGAACAAACAGATAGGGACGACAATAACGAGGAGGCAAACTTTAAAGAAGAGTTGACAATTTCGCATTGTTCGATGCTGTGATGAAGCGAGGGTATTTACTGAGTTATTCAGCGGTTTCTAGAGCGTATGTGCTGGTCGAAGATGGTAGTAGATCTACATTAGTCTTATATATGAAAACAGTTCTCACGGATGGGCTAAACACTACCAATAGTGCCTGCTAGGTTTTGAGCAATAACTCAGGCAACAGCTGAACTGGTATGGCAAAGAAATTCTACTTCCGCTTAACACTTGTGAGGCCCACTTGCTGCAGTCTAACAATCAGACAGTTTCCTACTACCATTTGACTGCTAGCTAACACTTTTTTATGGAATCTAACTTTAACTCACTTGACGAATACTTCAATATAAAAACGATAGTCTTGTTATCCACTGACTATTCACTTATGCCAACCTAATACACAGAAAAGGTCATAATGACCAAAAAGTGGTTGTTTTTTGCCAATCCTCTTCAAACGATAAGCATTCCTTCTCTGTAGCTGCTGGGGGCTTCTTAGGCCGCGCAGCTTAAAGTTGTGATTGTGGGTGTGTCCCTGGCGTCTCTGTTACTGGCGAGTATTCTCGCAGATTATAGTGTTTCTGTGACAATAGTGGACAGGGCGCGTCGTTAGCATCGTTTAAAGGATGATTTTCAGTTGCTTCTAGCTGGCCTGATGCTGATTTAAGGCGGAAAACAGGCCGGCTCTTACCATTAAAAACTTGCAAAAGTAAACTGAATATGAGATAGAACTGTGCACTCTAGGAGCTGTAAAGCCAGAAAATGCGTCTGATAGATTAGTAAGGCAAGTTTGTGTCTGAGTAAAAGTTGAGGAGCACAGAGGAGCATTTCGCAAAATTATTGAACTAATTCAGAGGATAGACGTTGAACAAAAGCAGTCTTTACGAGCAAATGACAGGTAGACTGATAAAAAAAAGTAAATGAAAATGTAAGTAGAATTATAAAGTGAAAGACCTTTGATAAAATGGCACTACGATAGATACATGCTTTTTAATAGAATAAGAGGAGACGCCACAACCGTAGCAGAATTGGCCAGCTATTAATCAAAAAAGTATGTAAAACATGTGGCTCAAACCCACTCTATTGCCATTCTGAGGTCAGTGCAGCCCCTCTTACAGCACTTGCAGCGTCATCCGAACGTCAGTTTTCTGTTCGACAATTGGCAGTCGATTAATCACAATGGCAGCGAGTGGGAGCTTAAACTAAGTGCAGATAAAATGGCAGCTTCACACCCTAGTTACGAAGTAGAGCACCCCAACAGATTGATGGCTTCCCATTTGATATACGCTGATTAGTAAAATATCGGGCGTGTTGTAGTGTAGGGATGCTCGCGAGGGTAAAACTGGTAGCTTTTCGGATAATAAGGCGCATTCATGGCCGGACAACTAGTACTTAGCAAATGCGTTAACTGTCTGTTTCGATTTAGAGACAAACTGGTTCTAAGGGAAGGCCTGAGTGGGATAAGTCATTTTTCGATCCACACTCCTGAAGGCCACCTTTTTTACTTCGTTACAGGCTAGTCATAGGTCCTAGGAGTTATGTGTAGTCCTAACCCAGCCATAGATCACTGCAAATTCATACTTGCCGTTCTATAGAACAAATGCCTGGCCAAAAATAATAGACTGGCTTCGTAACCGCTGATGTCCTACTAGCATACTTTCGGACTCAAGGATGAAAAAAATATTGAGAAAATAGTGAAAATAAAAGAAAAGCAAAACATGTTTGTTATGGTGCCAATCACAACTACTAACTGCCCGCACCGCACTTCAGCTCATCTCGATCTGGTCAATTACGTGGCCTCAAATATGCTTCATCAGACTTATCAAAAAAATTCTCCACCTGAATAATTGATCAAACGACTTTCTCGTACGAATTCATCTTCCAACAAGCCATCACTTCCTTACTTAAACAGCTCAGGTATACCTTCATCGAATGCTGCGATAGCATCACCTAGCATTGCATCTGCTTCACCTATCATCCCGCCATCTTCGACCAAAGGACTGCCTTTGTCTTCAAAATTAATACCTTTAGTCACTAAAAACTCTACTAAAGAAGCATCTTTAAACTCACAAGACAAGCAGAGCTCTAATGTTGATCAAAACAGACATGCACAGGTGCTAGCCAAACGTAATTCTTCACAACATTAATAAAAACTTAATGCAAGCATATCGCCATAAAAAAAGTAATCTAATTTGATCCTTTAAAAAAAAGAGTCGAATCTGATTGAAAATAAACAATTAATAACTAACACACTTCATTAGCAACCTTCAATAATAAAACTTAGCCTGCGACCTACTCCTATCCATCCTTAGGAGACTCTTATTATTAAACTGCTATTGCCATTTACTAATTCTTTCATGTAAGAATAAATAGCCAATAAAGGTGAGATTCCTTCGATCGAAGCTGTGTATAGGCTCAATCCTGATTGGCTCGGGCTTAAACACAATTTCGTTCAAAGCTATCAGAACTACTTAACTTTGCAGATAAAGAAGAGCCAGCAACTACCCTAGGCATTGGTTGGAGCCAGTAGCTTTGAGCTCTAGTAACCTTTGCGTTTAGACGAGGGAGTGTCTGGCTGCTTGTGGCTTTACAGTCTGGGTCGACCTAGCTTGACAAGAAGACAGTGGTTCGACTGGCTTTGTGAAGATCAGGTGCATTAGAGCGAGCTGGTGTTACTTGACAGGATGGTAACACGACGATAATACTTCAGTTTAGGTGACACCTTAAAGACAACTATTTACTATCAGACTGTTATCAGTCTCAATAGACACATCTACTACTGTATTGTAGATGAAGAAAATCCTTCAGTCGTGTATTTTCATACAGATCTTCATAAACTGATTTCTACTTTTAATTCTAAGCTTAGCTAGATACGCGATCAGCAGCTTAGTGAGCTTACCCTGCGAGTCAGCTACAGCAATATAAGAGTCACGCGTACTTCTTTCACTCATAATATTTCTCACCAGCTAGTTCCATCTCTCGTTCATGAAACTGTCAGGCAATAGATAGCCTAAAGTGTAGATCTAGATTAGCTACTTAAGGCCAAGCTTAATCATCCTCAGGTTTCTATTAGCAAGCACATGGCAGCAACTGAAATTCCAAATATCATGCACCAATCGAGTGGAACTATGTAGTTATAGTCTTTAGGAAGGCAAGAACAGTACTAAATCACGCAGAAAATATAAAAATTATATTTAGATAGTACTGGAATTATACTAGGTTAGGTTATGGCTTATCTATAGGGATGGTGCTCTATATATTAGGTCAAAGTTTTCGCCTTATGGTAAATATTTTTCGGGGTGTTATCTGAACAATACATGGCTTGTGAAATAATGCGTAAGTTCACGGCAAATCCTCTCAGTTTGCCCGAGGTTGCCAAGATGGATGAGCCTCTAAGTAAGTAGCTTGAGCAATTATTTTGCAAAAATATTATAAATTAGATGCATTCTATCATAATCAGTCCTAATGGTCAAGCAGTCATCACAACCCGCAAGTAAGTTAGTTAATAAATAGTTTCCTTCATCCCAGCAGATCTTCTCTCTTTGCACCCTACGTGCTTAGACAAACAATAGTAAATTCGGTCTCTTAACCGAAGTTACAGGTAGAGTAAATAAAAAAGTATTAGCTTTTGCTACCTGGAGAGCAAAAGTGGCTTAGTATTCACCCTTAAGACTTCATGAAAGCAATAGTTGGAAGATTGTGCAATTCATACGCTCCCCATTTCGTCATACAAACTTTTCAGTAATTGGTGAGTCAGTAGCTCGCTAATTAGCACACTCTCACTGCTCGTCTCAAAATGTATTACCGCATGACCAAGAAAAATCTCAAACAAAGACCACCAGACTCATCCAAAATGCAGGAAAAATGCAAAAATCTCACACAACAACAAAAATCTCACGCCCACTCGCTTCTAACAAAAAGACGCATAACCTGGCTAGAAAATGATTTTGTATTTATAGTCAGCTGAGCCATACACATTCATTTATCAATATTCAAAATTTGCTAACATACTGTTTCTTCAGTTATTTAGATCATTTCAATGTTAAGCTCTATATCTAATGTGCTTTTATAAATTTAATATGGGTTGGCTAAGAAGCTGTTTTGAACGAGATAGACAGATCTTGAGATGGTTGCATCGTGCGATAGTCTACCCTCTGTATCGCTACTAGTTCTGGAGGTGGGAGTCGGCAAGAAATAAAATGGGTGCTTTTCGTTACTTGGATAAAAAGGAAATGCTTGGCAACGGAGAGTGGAAATGGGTCTACGTTATCAAAGAAAATACTAAAGAGTGATAAAAAATAGTCAGACCATAAACTAATAGTAATTTTAATTCAAGTTAGTATTTTTTTAAGGCATCAAACCTTATTTTTTAACTGTTTTTTTATATATATTTGCAACTTCTATGTATTATGAATGCTAGTGTGTTTCATATAATAAATATTATGTCGGTCTTTTATCGTAATCTAAACACTAATGCCAGTTAGCGACCCTTCAGTAGCGCTTCATCGGATTACAGTAACCAGATCAGAATGACCCCAAGCACCTATTCCTCAACCACTTCGAACTTCGCACCGATGACATACATCGACTAGCATCCCCATTAGAAAGTAGCAATCGTAAAGGGATCAGTGTTTGAAACCTAGCAGCCTCCCAAAAGCCCTCGCATGTTCCCAGAAAGGTCCTCCATCAACATAACCAATTGATTTATTCACATCAATAGTGATCCCTCTATAATAGAGCTGAGACCTATATAATCAAAACAATCTAGATACTCAAAAATACAAAAATATACTCTTTGAATTGATCACTACTAGTAGAGCATTTGATCAGCCTTTTCGATTATATAATTGGTGAGTAATCATTGTGGAACTATTCCGAGTATGTCGTTGAGACTGTTGCTGCGATTTTTTACTATAGGGGCGCACTGTATCAATGGAAAGAGCAGTTCTAGTTGTTGTCGTAGTTTGCTATTGTTGTTTGCAGTGCGTTCGCTGTTGAGTTCGTCCATTATTATTTTGACTACCAGCAGTTCTTACAGTTTTTAGTTTATTTCCTACTACTTAAGTTTTAGTTCCTTCAGACCTACTATAAAATCCCCTCTGCCCCTTAGCTATTTTTACAATTCTACTTGCTTGAGCATCATCGGCACCTTAGATACAGGCTTTTCTCGGAAAGAGTACTGCTTTTTGGCGTACTCTGCCAAATTTTTTTGGGGAAGTCTAGGCCCTGGATCAGGACTGTGCTAGGCGGAGGCCGTGGGATAGAGGAAAGACTGGGTAAGCAAGGATGGACTTTGCTGAGACTACCAAGGGCTAAATTATATGTTTTGATTACTTTGTTTTTTTCATTTATTTATTTTATATCATTTTGTATATATCTAAGGGGGTGGGGGTTGGGGTTGG
>Ga0169931_10012144_pt1 | contig 11997 bp, 14 predicted proteins | sample Kivu_15m_20L_FD_129675 | JGI IMG/M metagenome (GOLD analysis project Ga0169931, IMG submission 129675) | Freshwater microbial communities from Lake Kivu, Western Province, Rwanda to study Microbial Dark Matter (Phase II) - Kivu_15m_20L... | ecosystem: Environmental > Aquatic > Freshwater > Lake...
CAGCGTCTCGTCATACGCCCGGCCTGAACGGCCTGCACCATCAACCACACCATCCATGACACACTCCGCCCAATCCGTTGGGTTCCAACCCCATCACCATAATCCAAATCTGCTGGAAGCCCCGTAAAGTCTTTCGAACCCGCCGGGCATCCTTTAGCCACACAGACTGCTTGCTTTCGCCAAGCCCACACCACCACGGCCTGCAAGATATTCAAAAGTCCAAATCAACATTCTGTCAGGGCAACCAGGGCCCACTGGGGTGCCATGTGCCGTGGAGGGTTCGCTGCTGTACCAAAGCCATGATGGGAGATCCCGCGAATGCGGAAACCGCTCTGCAAATATCTTCCAGATTTCCTGCGGCGGCCGAAGACGGCAAACGACGGACAAAGGCCCGCCACTGGAGGACCTTTTGGGGATCCTGCGCAAATCGCTCCAAAAAAGCTGGCAAGTCCGTTGGAAAACCAGTTGATCGGTTAACGAATGTCCTGCGGATGGCTTCAGTGAGTAGTCCACCTTCGAACGAGAAGTTGCCAGACAGGAACCCAATGTCATGGAAATCCTTCATCCGGCTGTTGTACATTCCCAGGCGGACCATCGCTTCCAGCTTCTCAGCCACCACCGTTTCCCGCGTGTAACCAAGCAGACTGGGTGGGGGAAGGTCAAGTAGGGCGGGGTAATCCGCTTGCATTGGGCCTGGATGGATCACATCCTCATAGCCTATTTCCGCCTGCATGGCGACACGCACGGACCCAAGGCATCCCTGGAGTGTGACCTGCAGCCCAAGCCCTTTCACTGCGGCCCGGATCGGCGTGCAAGCCACGGTCGATGGATCAAACTCCAAACCGTCCGGCTCCACGGGCTGCAGGCATATCGCCTGCAAAACCGCGATCACTTTTTCAGCGTCACCCGGTTCCAAACCCAGGAGGTCGATGTCCTTGGTGGGCCTGGCCCTGGAGCCACCTCATACCGACAGCATCAAGGCCCCTTTGAGGATGTACCTCTCGGCGTGGGGGGAAACCGCCAACCGGTGCAGGAATCGCTCCATCGCAAAATTCTGCACCACCTCCTGGAATGGCCGCCCGCATCGAACAGCCAACTGGGACAGCCGTTCCCGGACGGATGCCGCCATATTCCGCGGTCTTTTTTCACTCACACGATAGCCTCCAGATAAGGCCGCATGACTCTCTCGACTCGGCAAACCCTCGCATGCCGCTCCAATAGACCGCCATCGAAACGCCCGGAGTCCCTGTATTTCTTCAGGGCCTCCAGACATGTTTCCAACCCGACAACCCGTCGAAACTTGAAACAGTCGGCCAATGATTTCTCCCGGCTGTAAACCCGGAAAACAAATGGTCCATGGCCATGGACCTCCACCCCCGCATCGAACGATTTGCCCCCGAAACGGAACACCCGAACCGGCGGGTAATGGATTCGGGGCAACGCCGCTGTCGGTTGGATCGCCAGATCCACCTCCTGGGGAATTCGCGTGGTCAACCCGTGAAATGCCAGTGCCGAAACCAGACAAACCACCCCGGACGGAACCCTCATCCCAACAACCACCAGATCTGGATGCGGTAATTTCTCCAAAAGCCCAGGCAAACAGTACAAACCCCGGCCAGCCTTTTCCAACAGGCCACCTGACACCATTTGCCGAAGCGTGTCCCGGTGCACCCCCTGACGGACCGCCTCCGACATCCGCAGGGCCCCTCCGCCCCTCAGGAAAATCACCTCCACTCTTCGGCTGGTTTTCCCGTCCATGATTCGTCCAAATTATTTATACTTATTAAAATGTAAATATATTATGGACGAAATGCTGGCCAAAACAAGCCTGCTGGCATACTCGCTTCTGCCAAAGCGTAACTGGGAGGCCTTTTTTGACCACAATTCGGATTGGACCCAAAACTCTCAGACCTGCGTCATGAGGTACCCAATGCCCTGACCGTTCAATCTGCAAGGAGGATTTTTTATCTGTCCAGGGTTTCCCTGGGTCTTCCTTGTGCCATTTGCCGTTGACCCCTCAGTGTGGTGCTGAGTTTGCGCTGCTCACTCACCGCCGGGCAGTTCAGTACCTTCTAATCCCCTTCTTCAGACAGCGTCTTGGGCTTCAGTCAATGCCTCCCTCACATTAGGGCTGTCCATTTCATCCCTGCGTGCTCAGCCATTGGTTGCCCCCCTCACCCACCCGACAAAATCAGACACGCCAACGCCCCCGGCACCTTCAAAACCTCCACCGCCCCGGTGCCGGAACCCTGTCCCTTCCCCGGGCCACGTTCCACACGCGTCACTCCCAGGTCGTCCCGCATCCGGGTGATGACGATGCCGCGCCTGCCGCCGGTCTTCTCCAAAAAACGCGACAGTCCCGCCAACTTGCCCGCATGGATGGGAGTTTCCTGATACTTCACCTCGATGGGCAACGGGCCTTCCCCACGGTCCACGATCAGGTCCACCTCCAGGCCGTCAGCGGATCGGTCCCGCCAGTAGGACACCGTCGCCCCCTCCCGCCGGTAGCGGGTGAGGGCATGCTTCACCACGGCACACTCCACCGCGGCTGCCAATCTCACGGGCCGTTCCAGCAGGTGCCGCCCGGTCATCAGCACCGCGCCCGCGATGGCCGGATCCGCCAGGTACACCTTCTCCCGGCCACGCAGCACCTCCTTGCCGTAGCCGTGGGGGCGCAACCGGTGGACCAGGTGGGTGGCCTCCAGCAGGTCCACCCAGTTGGCCACCCCCTGCCGTGTCACACCCTCCAGGTGCCGTGAAACCGCCGTGGTATCGAGGATCCCGCCCTCATGCTCGCACAAATACAGGAAAAACCGTTCCAGGTCGGGCACGCGGCGCACCCCGTACAGGGCCGTCATGTCCCGGTGCAGCACCTTGTCCAGCAGATCCTCCCGCAGCAAACGCTGGCAACGCGACAGTTCCGGCGCGCACGCCGGTTCCGGGAATCCGCCACGCGTCAGGTACTCGTGGAAACGGGCGGGCAACTCGGCGCTACGGGCCGCTAGCGCGGCGAAAGCAGCCCGGTCGCGGTCGAACAGGTCCGCAAGGTCCCCGATCCCCCCGATGTCCGGCGTCGAACCATGCCGCAACCGCAGGTATTCCCCGAAGGAAAGCGTTGGCAGGCGCAATGTCTCCCAGCGCCCCACTCCCGACTCGGCCGCCCCGGCTCCCAATGGCGTGGCGGATCCGGTCACCGCCACCCGCAGCCCCCGGCGGAAATCCACCTGGTGCTTCAGCCACACCTGCCAGTCCGGCACATTCTGGATCTCGTCCAGGAACAGGATTCCCTTGGTCCCCGGCAAGACCGGGCATGCCTCCCGCCAGGCCTCAAGGGTCCTGGCCAATCCTGCCTGACGCAGCGCCGGATGGTCGAAGGTCGCGTACAGGATTGCCGCGGGCGGATAGCCCTCCTTCGTCACCAGATCCTCAATCGCCTGCAAGAACAGCGTGGTCTTGCCCGTCTGCCGCGCCCCGGAAACCACCAGACCCCTCGGCCCGGTCGCCTCCACCCATTCCCAGACCTCCGCGAACGCGTCCCGGCGAAAGGCGGGCAGATCCGGTTGCCCAAGACCGGCCCACCACGGGTTGAATCCCTGCAGAATGCCGGCCAAATCCATGGTGGGATAAAATCCTTAAAATTGCGTTTTATGTTATTTATAAATAACTAAAAAATCATTTTTAGGCAACTGACATTAATTCAGGGCGTTCCATCCATTCCCCGGTTGAGCCCACTAAAACGACCGCCCGCATCGCCCAGCCAACGGGTTCCGTCGTTCCCGAACCGATGCCGGAACCACGCGCGGCCTACTCCCGGTAAACCCAAGGGGGGAGGGTCCACTTGCCGTGGCCCTCCCCCCTTCGAAAAATCTCGATTCACTCATGACCCAGCGCCCCAGCGTTTCAATCCCCGCAGGGATGCACCGGGTGCTCGCTTCACTCGACCGAATTCCCACCCGCCTTCGCCCCCGCCTCCCGCGCCCGCCGCGCCTGGATGAACGAGTTCACGCACATCCCCACGAACACCGCGCTGATCAACACCGTCAACTCCCCGGCGATGGCTGACCGCTTCAGCGGGTCAAACCCATCCCCCTTCGCGATTTGCCGGATCAGCGGGGCAAACCCGCCCAGCAGCCCGATCACACCCACCATCGCCGCCGCGTGCATCACGTGCTTGCGCAGCTTCTCCTGGAAGGCCAGCACCCCACAGATAATCAACAGCACACCCAGCCCCGCCGGGATCAGCGCCGTCTTCGGCGCCGGCTGCAACTCCGAGGTCAAAAACCCGAATAGCCCCACCGCAACCATCAACCCGCCCGAAATAATCGTCGGCCACGCCATCATCGTCCACACCCCCGTTTGGTTCCCCGCCAACGTCCGCCAGCGATGCCTCCATGATAGGGAATGCCGGAACCCAAGGTGCCCGGGCCCGAGAACCCCCACATTTTCCCCCGCAATCTCGTAAAATCACCGCATCGAAGGATCTTCTTAACCGGGTGGAGCTTCCCCGATGGTTCCGATGCGGCTGGTTTTCGGCTTGGCTGTGGCATTGTTCCTGGGCTCCCAATCCACCGCTTTGCAGGCCCAGCCGGCCGACCTCATCCTGCACGGCGGCACGGTCCTCACCATGGATGACAAGCACCCCTCAGCCGGGGCCGTCGCCGTCCGGGACGGCAAGATCACCGCCTTAGGCTCCCTCGAGGCATTGTCCAGCCAGAAGGGGCCCGCAACCCGCCTGGTCGATCTGGCCGGCAAGACGCTCCTTCCCGGCTTCATCGACTCCCACGGCCACCTGATCGATGTCGGCCTGCAGCGTTCGGTCGCCAACCTGCTGCCCCCACCCGACGGCCAGGTCCACAACATCGCCGCATTGCGTGAACAACTCCTAGCGTGGGCCGCAACCGATGCCGCCAAACGCATCGGCGGCGGCCGGATCATCCTGGGCTTCGGCTACGATGACGCCCAGTTGGCCGAGCGCCGACACCCCACCCGCCACGATCTGGATCTGGTCTCCGGGGACAAACCGGTCGTCATCATCCATCAGTGAGGCCACCTGGGCGTGGCCAACACCCGGGCCCTCGAAATCGCAGGCATCACCGACAAGTCCCCCAACCCCACCGGCGGCGTCATACGCCGCGAGGCCGATGGCAAGACGCCAAACGGCGTGCTCGAGGAAACCGCCTGGATTCCCGTCCTCTTCAACCATGTGGTTCCCTTCGTCAGCCAGGGTAACCTGCGCTACTTCATCGAGCAGGGCCAGCAATCCTACGCCAGCTTCGGCTACACCACCGTCCAGCATGGCCGGGCCACCCCCAGCGATGTCGAGACACTCGGCGCAGCCGCCGCCGGCGGCGTGCTAAAGCTCGATGTGGTCGCCTATGCCGACCCGTTCCTGGCCAAGGATCGCTTCGACCCGAAATGGCACGGTCCGAAATAACGCGCCCGCTTCCGGGTCGGCGGCATCAAGGTCAACCTCGATGGCTCCCCCCAGGGCAAGACCGCCTGGCTCACCCAGCCCTACAAGGTGCCACCCCCGGGCCAGGGACCCGAGTACCGCGGCTATCCCACCTTCCGCGACAAGGAACTCTTCCCCGTCATCCGTGAGGCGGTCGAGAAAAAATGGCAGATCCTCGCCCACTGCAATGGCGATGCCGCCTCCGATCAGTACCTCGCGGCTTTGAAGCAGGCAGGCACACCTGCGGAGTTGCGCCCACTCCGCCCCGTCATGATCCACGCCCAGACCGTGCGCGAGGACCAACTCGACGAGATGGCCAAACTCGGCGTTCTGCCATCGTTCTTCAACATGCACACCTACTACTGGGGTGACTGGCACCGTGACGAGACACTCGGCAAGGAGCGGGCCTACCGCATCAGCCCCTCCGCCTCCGCCATCCGACGCGGCATGGTCTGGACCTCCCACCACGATGCCCCCGTCGCCTTGCCCGACTCCATCCGCATCCTCTCCTCGTGCGTCACCCGCAAGTCCCGCACCGGCGACATCATCGGCCCCGACCAGCGCGTCCCAGTCCTCGATGCCCTGAAGGCCCTCACCCTCCACGCAGCCTGGCAATACGGCGAGGAAGCCAACAAGGGCAGCATCGAACCCGGCAAACTGGCCGACCTGGTGGTGCTCTCCGGCAACCCCCTCACCATCGACCCCGACAAGATCATGGACCTGAAAGTGCTTGAGACCATCAAGGAAGGCAAAACGGTCTTCCCCGCCAAGTGAGTCTGGCTACACCATGCCCTCATGGTGCCGGCTCCCTCGGAAACGATAACCCTGCTGGTGGTCTCCACGGGTGGCGACCCCGAAAAACGGCTGCCCGCCCAGGCCAGGTGCATCCTGTCGCCAGCCGCGCGGTTCGCCGTCGTCCAGATAGGTGCCAAACGCCCGTCACCCGGATTCACCCTCGGCCAACAATACGCTGACCAGGTGGCGCTTTCACTCCGAACACAGCCCAGACTACCCAGCAGGATTTCCAAATGAGTTCCACGGCTCCACCAAGGATTCCAGCCATGCGCCACCCGCTCCTGACTGTTTTTACCGGCTTGATAGCGTCCACCCTTGGCGTCTCGCTGACGGCAGGTGTCTCTTGCGCAATCGACTACCCCCACCCTTCGGCGGAACCCCAGAAGGCCGGTTGGCCATTGACCCCCCAGGAAAGGGAGTATGTCCTGAAGCCGGAGTATGCCCGCAGGCCCGGCAGCGAGATCATGCAGCACAAGCCCGCCCTGTGGCCGGTCATTCCCTCGGCCGGATTCTGGGGCGGCACCACTTGGCTGGACACCCACGAGAAGCTGGTCAATGTCGCCCGGGCCAACCAGGGCCCCATCGATGCGCTCCTAGTCGGCGACAGCATCACGATGCAGTGGGGAAACGCCTGGACCCGGCACTTCCCGGGCCTGAAGACGGTCAACATCGGCATCGGCGGGGACAAGACCCAAAACGTGCTCTGGCGCCTTGATCACGGCGGCGTCGAGGGTTTGCAACCCAAAGCCTGTGTCCTGCTCATCGGCAACACCAACATGTTCTTCACACCAGAAACAGGTATTGAGCCTGTGGCGCGCGGCATCCGCATGTGCCTCCTCAACCTCCGCGAGAAATTCCCGAAGACCCCCGTCATCGTGGTGAAAGTGTTCCCGGCGCACGCTCCGGGCAACCCCTTCTACGAGGACATCCGCAAGGTCAACGCCGCGCTCGACACGCTCGACCTGGAGGCAGACCCCAAGGTCCTCGTGCTCGACATCTGGAAGGACATGGTCAACGCTGACGGAACCCTCAGAAAAGACCTGTTCACCCCGGACAACATCCACCTCACCCAGGAGGGCGGCTACAAGCTCTACGCCGAGAGGCTCAAACCAATGCTTGAGGCCTGCATCGCCGGCAGGGAACTGCCCAAGTCCCCCATCAAGGCGGCCCCGGTGACGGCCCCCTAGCCACCTCCTCAGGCCCGGGCTAAACCACCCCCATTTGCCCCGGCAAATGCATCGTTGGCAAGGGTCCAGCAAGCGGTGATGACACTCGCTTCCCCTTTCCCCGCCAAGTGAGGCCAACTACACCGTCCCTCCACCGTTCCGCCTCCTCCTGCGCCTTCGGATCCCCCGCATCACCCGCCCGCCCAGATATATCCCGCCTGCGGTCAACCCACCCACCGCCCACCACTCCACGGGCAGCAACCAGGTATATCCCCCCGAACGCAGGCCTTGTATTTCCGGCGCGTCGGAATCAGGTCCGTCCAGCACCCTAATCCCATTGGGCAGCACCACCCGCCAGGCGTCATCTTCCCCATTCAGATGCGCGGTCACCCGGGCCCCCACCCCCGGAATCGGGTGATGGCCCGATGGAGTCAGGCTTTCCCCCAGGCTGCGCCGCTGCCGCACACGGAAGCACCGCGCCACCAAAGGCCCCGCGGGCGCTTGACCCTTCAGCACCCGGTCCACTCGCAGGGTCAGGTATATACCCCAATCCGAATTGCCGATTCCCGGCTCAAACTCCGAGGGTTCCCGGCCAATCCGCAAACCCTCAATCACTCCCTCCACGATCAGCGTCGCCCGCTGCCTCAGTTCTTCCGGTGAGGCCGGTGCCACATCCGCCATGACTGACGGCACCGCTATCCAGACCAAACAGACTGCCAGAAAACCGCCGATCCTCATCGCCGGACCTGCTCCCTCCACCCCTCATCCCATCCAGTGCGGCACAAACCGGCTCGTGTTACCCGTGACCGGCCCGGCGTCCTCGCGAATCCCCATGCCGCACGCGGTCCCGTTCACCATCCAGCTTCCCACCAGCATGTGGTTGCCATCAAACACCGGCAGCGGGCAAAGCTGCTGGTACACCGAGGGCTGATGCCCGTACGGGCCCTCCGTCCGGCAGATGATCTCACCCGCTGCCACCAGGGCGATGTTAGCCCCCTCCCGGCCCAGCAGCGGCTTCTGCGCGAACGTTTCACCAAAGGGCTCCAGCCTCGACTCCAGCAGGTGCGCGTTGCCCGGGAACAGATCCCACAACACCACCAGCAGCGCCTTGTTCGACAAGATCGCCTTCCACGGCGGCTCCAGCCAGCGCGTCATGGTCCGTGGCAGGTGTTTGCCGAATGCCTCGTGGAACATCCACTCCCACGGGTACAGCTTGAAGATGGTCCGTATCTCGTGGCCCTTGGGGTCGAGATATTTCCCCAGCCTCTCGTTCCAGCCGATCCCGTTCATTGGCAGGTGAACCGTCGGCAAACCGGCCTGCGCGGCCGTGTCCCGCAGGTAATTCACCGTCATGAAATCTTCCACGCTGCCGCCGGCACTGGCGAAATGCACACCACCCTCGAACTCTCCGCGCAGCCGTTCCCACGCCTCGATCAGCCGCTCATGGATCGAGTTGAACTGATCCGCCTCCGGCCGGGTGTCCTTCAGCCAGTGCCACTGGATCACCGCCGCTTCCACCAGCGAGGTCGGCGTGTCCGCGTTGTATTCCAAAAGCTTGGGCGGCTGCCCCGGCCGCCAGCACAGGTCGAAGCGGCCGTAGACCGTCAGCTCCTGCGTCTCCCAACTCTCGCGAATCCAGCCATGAAACGCCTCGGGAATGCCGAACATCCCCAGCCGCCCCTCGGCCAGCACGCTCTCCACCGCCTGCAGGCACATCCGGTCCAGCGCCTGCGTCGCCGCCTCCAGCTCGTCCACCTCCTCGGCGCTGAAGCGATAGCAGGCCCCCTCGTCCCAATAGGGTTCCCCGTCGGGAGAATGAAACAGAAATCCCTGGGATTCCACGCGCTGCCGCCAGTCCGCCCGCGGCTCACAGCTCTCGCGCCACATGATGCCCCCGCCCGTTCAGCCGGAAACCGCGTGGGCGGTGGTGCCAAAACCCCCGTGCGTGATCCCGCCCATCGTCCCAACCGGGCGCCCTGGGCCACCCGATGACCATCCGCGAAACAACCAGGGCATGATGCCATGCGACACCCTGCCAACACCGCCACCCGCGCCTCCCCCAGCGCCGGGGCCACCACCAACGGCCGGGTCCGCCAAATACCAGGCCAGACCCCCCGCGGCGGCCCCTGCCCCTCCCAGCACCAGCAGCACTTTGGTGGAGGATTTCATCGGCATGACCAAACCAAGAGGTTCGTATCCGGGAATCTTCGCTTCACGAGAAAGCCGCCGCCACGATCATGGCCACCGCCAGCAGAAACCCGGTCGCCAAAACAGCCGCGGCGATATTCCCCTTCTCCAGGATCTCCCGGCCCAGGTCGCCGGGCGTCATCCAGTCAAAGGTCTTGAACGCACCCACCATCAGCGCGATGCCGGCGAGGCCGTAGGCCAGGCTCGCCAGCAGGTTGTGCAACACCATGTGGATCGCCGCCTGCTGGCTGGGTATTTCCGCGAATAACAAATCCATACCGCCTCCTTGATGCCGGTCCAAACCATTTTCATCCAGCATTCTGCCATGAATCGCTCCCCACTGCTGCGGCACCAGCCAAAAAGTCCCCATCCCTTCCGCCAGACCGCGGCCATTCTTACTCCCGGACTTTGGTTAGAATGCACCTGCATCCTTCCATGGTTCGGAGTACCCCGATGCGCCCCTTGTGGATCGCCCTGACAGCCTTGGTCTCCATGCTCCTCGCCCAATCGCAGGCCCAAGCCGAACGAGTCATTACCTTCGACATCCTTCTGGATAATCAGGTCGTCCTCACGGTGGGGGAGCCCGACAACGGCTCCCGCTCACCCGACGCGGTCTGGAAAGACCTCGCCTCCAATCCGCTGCAGAACCCCGCCAAACGGTTTGTCTTGAATGCCGCCGAGAGGGAACGACTCAATGCGTTCGAGCAATCCCTCGAGGCCATGGCCCGGGGCAACCGTCTGGTACTCAAGGGCAAGATCCGGATCTTCTGCCGCTACGCCGGCGATGCCACAACCGATTCCCTCACACTCATCCGCAAGGATGCCAAGTCCCCCTGGACCATCGACCCCGCCGAGGTCCAGCGCCTCGCCGCCACGCGCAGAATCGATCCCGCCCGCCGCACCCGCGAACAGATCGACCGCCTGAACCAGGAAAAGTCTGCCGGCCCTTCCTGATGCTCCCGATCCTTCTCCAGCGGATTTAGTCACCGTCCAATACCCTTGTCCTGCCCTGATTGCCCATGGATCAATCGGCCGAATCGCTGGCAAAGGTGCTCCACCGGTTGGCCTCCCGCTATATCTGGTGGAAATCCCCGGAAGATGCCCTTATGTACCCGGACCGGCTCATCGCCCAGGTGATGGACATGGGCGATTTCGATGACATGGAGGAGTTGGCGCGGCTCGCCGGTGATGAAAGGTTGCGCACCGTGCTGGCACACGCCCAGGCGGGCCAGTTCCGCCCCAAGTCCTGGCACTATTGGCATCACCGGCTCGGATTGGCGACCTCGGGTGGCGTCCCCCCCATGCCGGCCAGGAAACTGGGATGATCTCCGCATTCGCACCGGCCTTGCATATCCTCCCTCAGTCCCAGCGATCTCTGTGGCCGTCGCTGGCCCCATTGGCACAACTTGGTTTCGTCTTGTACGGGGGAACGGCGATTGCGTTGCGGTTGGGGCACCGGATCTCGGTTGATTTTGATTTCTTTTCCGACCAGCCCCTGGACCGGCGAAAACTCCAGACCGTGCCATTTGTAAAAAATTCCAAAATGATCATCGAGGAGCCCGAAAGTTTGACTTTCCTTGTCGAACCCTCTGGTACCGATTCCGGTTCGGTGAAACTCTCCCTGCTTGGTGGCATTCATTTCGGCCGCGTGGGTGAACCCGGCTGGAGTACGGACGGGATAATCCGCGCGGCCTCACTCCTCGACCTGTTTGGTACCACATTGAAGGTCATCCTCCAAAGGGCCGAGGCAAAGGATTACCTAGATATCGCGCGCATCCTGGAATCAGGTTTGCCCCTTGCTCGGGGATTGGGGGCGTCACAAACCCTGTTTGGTGCCACCTTCCAATCGGCAGAATGCCTCAAGGCGCTTTCCTTTTTCGGGGCTGGCGATCTCGCCACTCTGGGTACTGCACCCAGGGAATCACTCCTCTCGGCGGCCACCGCCACCAGGCAAGTCGAAACCGTTCCCCTGCTGGCCCGTATTCTGACCTGAGCCTCCCCGCCTGAGCTGACCCTTTTGGAGCAACGCCATGCCCGCCCCACGCAAATCAGACCAGTCCGCCCAACGCGATAACCCACCCGGCAAGAAGCCCAAAGCCAGGTCATCCAGGCAGGTCACCCACGACACCGTCCTGCGCATGCGCCAGGCCTGCGAGATCCTCTACCCCATCGCCAATGGCCTCGGCATGCTGCGCGCACCGGCGGCTTCCCTGGAACCCGCCCACCTGAAAACCCTCGATGTGATCCGCCATTTCTGCGACCACATGGACATGCACCTCGAACCCGGTGCGCCCCAGGGCAGCATCGTCGACCACCTCAGCCTGCTCGTTGCCCTGATCGGTGGCATGGAAGGCGGGGCGATACCCCCCTTCCCCGAAATGGTTTCCCTGGCCGGGG
>Ga0169931_10012145_pt1 | contig 11997 bp, 9 predicted proteins | sample Kivu_15m_20L_FD_129675 | JGI IMG/M metagenome (GOLD analysis project Ga0169931, IMG submission 129675) | Freshwater microbial communities from Lake Kivu, Western Province, Rwanda to study Microbial Dark Matter (Phase II) - Kivu_15m_20L... | ecosystem: Environmental > Aquatic > Freshwater > Lake ...
CGGCGGTCGCGGGCTTGCCGTGGTGCAGCACGCGCACGCGGATGGGCGAGAGCGGGTCGTAAAGGCCGAGCGCGAGGAACTTGTCGCGGCGGTCGAAGATGACCGCGAGTTCGCCCGGCGTGCCGGGGCGGTTTTGCTCGCGGATGCTGGCGTCGTAAAGCCACGGGTGCCCGCCGCGAATCATGGACTCGGCGGTGGCGGTCACGCGCAGGCGCAGGCGCGGCGGGTTGGATGGGGCATTAGCCACGCGCGGAGGCTACGGAATGTGGCGCGACATTCCAATGTCGCGTGTCGGCGTGCCGGTGGGGCCGGCATTTCACGACATTGGAATGTCGTGCTACTGAGTTGCGCCGCGCCGCCGCTGGTTGTTACATCCTTCCCCGTCGTCCAAGCACACGCGCGTATGCGGTCCGGCCTGACTTTGGTGCTGTCGCTCGCCCTCACCGGGGCGCTGCTGGTGATGAACGTCGCCTTGCACCGCACGCGGCAGGCCGCGCCCGGCCCCGAGGCTGACCGCAAAGTCACCGTCACCACCAAGCGCCTTGTCCGCAACCTCCCGCCGCCGCCCGCCGCTGTCGCGCCCACGAACCCGCCGCCGTTCCACTGGAGCGCGCTGGAATCGCCGGACTACGCGACCTACGCGGCGAACCTCCGCGCCGTCGGCTGCCCGGAGCGCACGCTGCGCGACATCCTGCTGCCGGACATTGAAAAGCTCTACGCTGACCGCAAGGCCGAGCTGGCCGACGGCCCGGAGGACCGTTTCTGGGAAACCGCCGACCAGCGCGACGCCCGGCAGCGCGCGCGCGACGCCCGGCTCCGCGCGTTGGAACTGGAAAAGCGCGCGCTCATCCGGCAGTTGCTCGGCGCGGACTGGAACTTCGCCGCGTTGAAGGAGCTGCGTTCCGAGAGCCTGGCGTCGGGTATCGCCGAGGTGCTCCTCGGGTTCACGGATGTGGCCAAGACCGATTATCTGTTCACCACGCACCAGATGTTCGAGCGCGACGCGCAGGCCCTGCAAACCGCCACCGAGGGCATCCTGCTGGATGAGGATCTGCCCAAGCTGCACGCGCTGCGCGACGGCTTCGAGGCCACCCTGGCGCGCGGCCTGGCCCCGGCGGAAGTCGAGGAACTGCGCCTGCGGCTCGCCGCCCTCGAAGGCATGGAGCATTTGCAGCGGCGCAACGGCGTGGCCGTGACCGGCGCGGAGCTGCGCGAGATCGCCAAGCTGCGGGCGGACACGCACGACATGCTCGCCAAGGCGCTGAACCTAGACGACGAACTTTACCCCGCCGAGCTGCGGGCGAAGGGCGAGGCGGCGTTTGCCGAGCTGCTGCGCCGCTTCCTCGGCGCGGAGCGGTTCGCCGACGTGGAGCGGGCCAAGGACCAGTTGTTCCGCGAGCTGTTCCAGAGCACGGACCAGCAGGGCGTGAGCAAAGCCGCGCTCGTGCAGGCCTACGAGGCCCGCCGCGCCGCCGAGGAACAGGCCCGCCAGGTTCGCGCCGACGCGCAGCTCTCCACCGAGGAGCGCACGCTGTTGCTCGCCGCGCTGCGGGCGCAGACCTCGCAGGCGTTGGCGCGGTCGCTCGGGCCGGTGGGCTTTGGCTCCTATTTGAAGCAGCACGGCCAGCAGTTCACCAACTCGCTCTCGCTGCCCGTGACGCGGGTGCGGTCGGACCTTCAGCGGACGGACGTCATCACGGTGAAATGAACCTGCGCGGCTACATCCTCGGCACGATGGCGGCGAACCTCGCGCTCGTCGCCGCGCTGCTGTGGCAGGGCGCGCAGTTGCCCGCGCCCGGCCTGCGCGGCGGCGTGACCGTCACCACGAACGTCGTCACCGAAGTTCTCGTCGAGGCCTCGCCCCGGCCGGCGGTGGTGAGCGTGCCGGGCAGCCCGCCGTTCCGCTGGGAACAGCTTGAGTCCACCAACCACCTACAGTTTCTCACCAACCTGCTCGCCATCGGCTGCCCGCCGGAAACGGCCCGCGACATCCTCGACGCGCGCGTGGCCGACGACTTCCGCGCGCGGCTGCGCGAACTGACGCGCCCGTTGCAGGCGCGCTTCTGGGACGCGGCCGCGGAGAACAGGGAGTTCAAAGAGTTGTTCGAGGAGCCAGAACTGGAAACGCAGATTGACGCTCTGAAGGCGGAGCGAAAGCGCGTGTCGGCCGAGGTGGAAGGCGCAGCCCCACGCGGAGCCAAGCCGGCCGAGCGAGCCATCGAGATGGAGCTTCGGCATCTGACAGCCGAGAAGGAAGCGGCGTTTTCTGAGCTGGCCTCCCGAAATCTCAAAGAGCGGCAAGCCGTGGACCGTGACCCCGCGATAACATCTGCTGCGGAAAAGGCGGCCAAGCGGAGGGAATTGTTCACGCGTCACCAAGCCGAACTTCGTGGCCTGCTCACCGAAGCTGAGTGGACCGAGCGCGAGTTGCGGCTGAGTCCTCAAGCGAATCAAGTCCGGCATCTCCGGGGCTTCAACGCCACGCCCGACGAACTGCGCGCGCTGGCGCAGACACTGCGCGAGTTCGACATCGCGAATCCGCCGCCCGCCCGTCAACCGCAGCGGCCGGCGGACGACCCGGACTTGCGGGCGAAGCAGGCCGAACGCGAGGCTCTGCGAAAGGCCTTTCTCAAGGGCCGGTTGGGTGAGGCCGGCTTTGCCGCCGTCGAGCGCGGCAGCGACCCGCGTTTCGGCACGCTGCTCAAACTCGCTCGGCGACTTGAACAGCCATCCGAAACCGCCGCGCACTGGCTCGCCCTCCAGACCGCCGCGCAGGAGCAGGCCCGGCTAACCCGCGAGAACGCCGCGCTGGCCGGGGCCGCCCGCGCGGTCGCGCTGCTCGCCATCCGCGCGGAGACGGAGCGCACCTTGCAGGCCGCGGTCGGCCCACGCGGCTGGGGCGGGTATCTACGCCACGCGGGCGATTGGCTTGGCCAACTGACCCAGTAGTTGCTTGAGATAGTGGCTTCCGGCGGAAAAGATTAGGATTGGGGTTAGGAGCAGGCTTAGGATTTCGCGCGTGAGCAAGCCAACTGACATCCGCTGCACCTCCGCCACGTTGTATTTCCTCCCCGTCCACACCCGGATGCCGCTGAAGTTCGGCGGCGAGACGGTGAGCTACGTGACCTGCGCGCGTGTGCGCGTGACGGTGCGCGACGCGGCGGGCCGCGAGGCCGAGGGCTGGGGCGAGACGCCGCTCTCGGTGACGTGGGTGTGGCCGAGCACGCTGTCTTACGAAGCACGGCACGAGGCGATGAAGGAGTTCTGCCGACGGCTCGCGGTGGCGTGGGCGAAGTTCCCGGCCAGCGGGCATCCGGTGGAGGTGGGCCACGACTTTCAGGAGCATGAGCTGCCGAAGCTGCTCAACGAGTTCAACGCGGGCCGGCCCGGCCTGGAACCGATGCCGTGGCTTGGCGCGCTGGTCTGCTGCTCGCTCTTCGACATCGCGGTGCATGACGCCTACGGCAACTTGCATAACGTGCCCATCTACGAAACTTACCGCGCCCCGTGGATGAGCCGCACGCTCGCGGATTTTCTCACACCGGCAGCGGGCGCGGACGTTTCGTTCGCGGGCAAGTTCCCGGCGGACTTCCTCGCGGCGAAGCGGCCAGATCGCCTGCGCGCGTGGCACCTCGTCGGTGGCGTGGACCCGTTGGATGCCAGTGAGCTGAAGGGCACCGAGCCGAACGACGGTTATCCCGTGCTGCTGCGCGACTGGATTCAGCGCGATGGCTTGAAATGCCTGAAGATCAAACTGCGCGGTAACGACGCGGCGTGGGATTACGCGCGCACGGTGAAGATTGGCGAAATCGCGGTCACGGGCGGCGTCGAGTGGCTCACAGCGGACTTCAACTGCACCGTCCACGACCCGGCCTACGTGAACGAGATCCTTGACCGCCTGCGCGACGAGCAGCCGCGCCTCTACGGGATGTTGCTCTACGTCGAGCAGCCGTTTCCCTACGAGCTGGAGAAGCACCGCATTGACACGCACAGCGTCAGCGCGCGCAAGCCGCTCTTCCTCGACGAGTCGGCGCACGACTGGAAGCACGTCGCGCTGGGCCGCGAGCTGGGCTGGACGGGCGTGGCGCTCAAGACCTGCAAGACGCAGACCGGCGCGCTGCTCTCGCTCTGCTGGGCCAAGGCGCACGGCATGACGCTCATGGTGCAGGACCTCACGAACCCGATGCTCGCGCAGGTGCCGCACGTCCTGCTCGCCGCGCACGCGGGCACCATCATGGGCGTGGAGACGAATGCGATGCAGTTCTACCCGGAAGCCTCGCGGCTGGAGGCCACCGTGCATCCCGGCCTCTACCAACGGCGCGGCGGCGAAGTGGACTTGAGCACGCTGGGCGGCAGCGGGTTTGGCTATCGGCTGAAGGAAATACCCGCGCGGCCGGACATGACGGCGGAATGAGCGCCCATGTTGGGAGTCCCGGCTTCAGCCGGTTCGGTGCCGCTGCCGCCTGAAGGCGGGACTCCAAACTGAGTTTTCCGAACGCGCAGGCTTCCGCCGCTGTCTTTTGCCAGGTAGCCTTTGCCCGACATGAACACCGGCATCTCCGCCATCAACGAAGAAGTCCAGCGCGCCGCCGCCTTCGTCCCCACGCTCTTCGCCGAACTCAACAAGGTCGTCGTCGGCCAGAAATATCTGGTCGAGCGCCTCACCATCGGCCTGCTCGCCAACGGTCACGTCCTGCTCGAAGGCGTGCCCGGCCTGGCCAAGACGCTCTCCGTCAAATCGCTCGCCGCGTGCCTGAACGTGAAGTTCGCGCGCCTCCAGTTCACGCCGGACATGCTGCCCGCCGACGTCATCGGCACGCAGATTTACAACCCGCAGTCCGGCGGCTTCACCACGCGCTTCGGCCCCATCTTCGCGCACCTCGTCCTCGCCGACGAAATCAACCGTGCGCCCGCCAAGGTCCAGTCCGCGCTGCTGGAGGCGATGCAGGAAAAGCAGGTCACCATCGGCGACAACAGCTACCGGCTGGAGGAGCCGTTCCTCGTGCTCGCCACGCAGAACCCCATCGAGCAAGAGGGCACGTATCCGCTGCCCGAGGCGCAGGTGGATCGCTTCATGTTGAAGCTCAAGATCGGCTACCCGACGCGCGAGGAGGAGCGGCAAATCCTCGACCTTATGGCCCGCACCAGCGGCCTGCCGAGCGCGCAGCCCGTCGTCGAGGCCAAGACCATCCTCGCCGCGCGCCAGGTCATCAACGACATCTACGTGGACGACAAGGTGAAGGACTACATCGTGGACCTCGTGTGCGCCACGCGCGACCCGGCCAAATACAAGATCAACGTCAAGGACTTCATCCAACTCGGCGCCTCACCGCGCGCGACCATCTCGCTGACGCTGGCCGCGAAGGCCTACGCCTTCCTCAAGGGCCGCGGCTACGTGACGCCGCAGGACGTGAAGAGCATCGGCATGGACGTGCTGCGCCACCGCGTCGCCATCACCTACGAGGCCGAAGCCGAGGACAAGACCAGCGAGACGGTCATCCAGAAGATTTTTGATGAGCTGCCGGTGCCATGAAGTCAAGCGGATGGAGGAGCAATTTCGCAAAGCATGCCTCAGAACAAACATGGAAGAAATGAACCCTGTCCATGTGGCAGCGGAAAGAAGTTCAAGCACTGTTGCTTGGATACCCACGGGAGCAGGGCGAACGCGGCGAGGTTGTTCGGCCACATGAGCGATTGCTGCACGAGGCCATGGAAGGCGTAGGCCACGCCCGCGACGGCGGCGGCGAGTTCGTGGCCGGTCCAGCGGCGCGCGACGGCATACGCGCCGAGGCCGCCGAGCCACAGGTGGACGAGCATGAACAGCCCGAGCGACCACGGCAGCGGCGGCGGCAGGTAGAGCAGCGCGCCGGGGTAGAGCGTCAGCGTGTTCCACTGCGCGAGGAACGGCAGGCCGCAGTGGTTGAGCGGGTTCCAGAGCGGCAGCTCGCCGCGCCAGAAGCACTCGCGGTGGTAATGCGCCAGCGGGTAGCCGAAGACGCTGAAGTCGCGCAGCCCGAAGCTCCCCGTGCCCAGCGGCACGTCCGGCCACGCGGCGGCGACCAGCACGGCCAGCAGCAGGGCAAAGCGGCGCGGCGTCATCGGGCGAAGTCTTGCGGAGCCGCGCGGCTGTCCAAAGGAAAAAGTGCGGCCCTGCCGGCCGCGCGGCTGCGCCGCGCGCTTGCCAAGCCCCCCGCGCCCTGCGCCATACTCCGCCCATGCCCGAGCCAGCCATGACCCCAAAGGAGCAAGCGGCCTACGACGAGGCCTTGAGGCGCATCGCCGCCTGCCACCGCGAGCAGCCACATCTCCTCGACTTGTCCGACCTCGGCCTGACGCGTGTGCCGTCCGAGATCGGCCAGCTCACGGCGCTGAAGGAGCTTAACCTCGCCATCAACCAGCTTACCACGCTGCCGCCCGAGATCGTCCAGCTCACGGCACTGAACAGGCTTCTCCTCTTCAGCAACCAGTTCACCACGCTGCCGCCCGAGATTTGCCAGCTCACGGCGCTGACGGAGCTTCACCTCTACAACAACCAGCTCAACACACTGCCGCCGGAACTCGGCCAGCTCACGGCGTTGACCGAACTTGACCTCTCCCAAAACCAGCTCACCGCGCTGCCGCCGGAGCTCGGCCGGCTCACGGCACTGACGAAGCTCAACCTCTCCTTCTGGCGGTTCCCGTGGGATCAGCCCATCCGTGGGCCGGTCGGCAACCGGATCACTGCGCTGCCGCCTGAGATCGTCCAGCTCACGGCGCTGAAGGAGCTTCTCCTTGCCGGCAACCAGTTCACCGCGCTGCCACCTGAGATCATCCAGCTCACGGCGCTGACGAAGCTTGATCTCTCCGACAATCATCTCACCACAGTGCCGCCCGAGATCGTCAAACTCGCGGCACTGACGGAACTCGACCTCTGCTTCAACCAGCTCACCACGCTGCCGCCGGAGTTGTTCCTGCTCACGGGGCTGACAGAGCTTGGGCTTTCCGGGAACCAGCTCATCACGCTGCCGCCGGAGATCGGTCGGCTCACGGGGTTGAGGGTGCTTTACCTCGCTGGCACCCGCCTCAGCACGCTGCCACCCGAAGTCGGCCAGCTCACCGCGCTGACGGTGCTTTCCCTCTCCGGCAATCAGCTCACCGCGTTGCCGCCCGAGATCGGCCAGTTCACGGAGCTGGCGGAGCTTTACTTCTGCAACAACCAGCTCGCCGTGCTGCCGCCCGAGATCGGCCAGCTCTCGAAGCTGACGGAGCTTGACCTCTCCGGCAACAAGCTCACCGGCCTGCCGTCTGAGATAAGCCACCTCACGAAGCTGACGAAGTTTGATCTTTCCGGCAACCAGCTCACCACGTTGCCGCCCGAGCTGGGCCAACTCACGGCTCTGACGGAGCTTAAGCTCTCCGACAACCAGCTCACTGCACTACCGCCCGATGTCTTCCAGCTCACAGCCCTGACGCGGCTTCACGTCGCCAACAACCGGCTCGCGACGTTGCCGCTCGGGATCGGCCAGCTCAAGGCGCTGTGGTGGCTTGACCTCTCCGGCAACCAGCTCACCACTCTGCCGTCCGAAATCGGCCAGCTCACCGCGCTGGCCTTGCTTAACTTCTCCGACAACCAGCTCGACGAGCTGCCGCCCGAGATTGGCCAGCTCATGGCGGTGACGATGCTTGCCCTTGAACACAACCAGCTCACCACGCTGCCGGCTGAACTGGGCCAGCTAACGACGCTGACAAGCCTTCATCTCTGCAACAACCAGCTCACCGCACTACCGCCCGAATTGAACCGGCTCACGGCGCTGACGGGCCTTTTTCTTTCCGACAACCAATTCACCACGCTGCCACCCGAGATTTTCCGCCTCCCGGCGCTGACGAAGCTTTCCCTCGCTGGCAGTCAGCTCACCACGCTGCCGCCGGAGATCGTCCAGCTCACCGCGCTGACGGAACTTGACCTCTCCCGCAACAAGCTGACCACGCTGTCTCCCGAAATTTGCCGGCTCACGGCGCTGACTAAGCTCGCGCTCTCCGAGAACCAGCTCACCGCGCTGCCGCCCGAGTTGGGCCAGCTCACAGCGCTGACGTCGCTTTGGCTCAACGACAACCAGCTCACCACGCTTCCACCCGAGATCGGCCAGTTCACGGCTCTGTCGTGGCTTGGCCTCTCCGACAATCAGCTCACCACATTGCCGCCGGAGATTGGCCGTCTCACAGCGCTGACTGAACTTTGGCTCTACAACAACCGCCTTGTCATGCTGCCGCCCGAGCTGGGCCAGCTCACGCACTTGGAGAAGCTCTTCCTGCATGGCAATCCTGACTTGGGCCTGCCACCCGAAGTGCTCGGACCGACTTTGGAGGAATCATTCCGTGACCGCCTTCCGGCCAAGCCCCAGGACATTCTGGACTACTACTTTGCCCGCCAACGGCCGGGGCAATGACACTCGCACTCAGGGCGCATCTTAGTTTCTTGCAAGTTGTTTCAGCGCGATTCGGACCGGGGCTGAGAAGGAGTTGCCGCCCTTCCCCCTCACCCCGGCCCTCTCCCTCGGGGAGAGGGAGAAAGTCAGCCCGCGCTCGCAGGGCTGCGGCGTTCCGGTTGGCCGAAAGCGGAATGCGTTCCTCCCTCTCCCCGGGGGAGAGGGCCGGGGTGAGGGGGAAGGGGCGCTACCAGTTGCCGGCCGCGCTTCAACCAGGCTTTCGGCAGCCTGCAAGAAAGTGAGATGCGCGCCCGCACTCAGCGTCAGAGATTTCAGGCTTCCGCCGCTGTCATCGCCGGATTAAGTTTTTTCCGCACTCACCACCAACGTCCTTAACTCCGCACTCCCATGGACGCAAAACACTACGACCTCGTGGTCATCGCTTCTGGTCCCGCCGGCGAGAAGGGCGCGGCGCAGGCGGCTTACTTCGGCCGGCGCGTCGCGCTCGTCGAGAAGGAGCCGGCGCTCGGCGGCGCGGCGGCCAACACCGGCACGCTGCCGTCCAAGACGCTGCGCGAGACGGCGCTTTACCTCTCGGGGTTCCGCCAGCGCGGGCTGCACGCGGTCCACTTCAGCCTGAAGGACCAGGTCACGGCGCGCGATTTCCTCTACCGCGAGCGGCTGGTGGTGCAGTCGGAGCGGCAGCGCATCGTGGACAACCTCAAGCGCCACAAGGTGGACCTCTACAGCGGCTTCGCGTCGCTGGCGGACGCGCACACGGTGCAGATCGCGCCGAAGCATTCGCCGCCCGCGCGCATCACGGGCGACGTGATCCTCATCGCCACCGGCTCGCATCCGTTCCACCCGGCGAACTTTCCCTTCCACGATTCGCGCGTGTATGACTCGGACACGATCCTGAACCTGCGCGAAATCCCGCCGACGATGCTCGTGGCCGGCGGCGGGGTCATCGGGTGCGAATACGCCTGCATGTTCGCGGCGCTGGGCATCAAGGTCACGCTGGTGGAGGGGCGCGACCGGCTGCTGGGCTTCATGGACGCCGAGGTGTCGCACGCGCTGGCCGACAGCATGAGGGCGCTGGGCATCGAGTTCCACATGCCCGACGGCGTGGAGGCCATCGAGACGGGCGAGACGTTCGCCGTGCGGCTCAAGTCCGGGCGCGTGGTGAAGGCGCATTCGCTGCTCGCCGCCACGGGCCGCTCCGGCAACACGCAGAACCTGGGCCTCGAAGCCATCGGCCTGCCGCCGGACTCGCGCGGCAACCTCAAGGTCAACGCCAGCTACCAGACCGCCGTGCCGCACATCTACGCGGTGGGCGATGTCATCGGCTTTCCCGCGCTGGCGGCGACCTCGATGGAGCAGGCGCGCGTGGCGATGGTCCACGCGTTCGACCTGAAATACAAAAGCGGCGTGGCGACGATCCTGCCCTACGGCATCTACACCATCCCCGAGTGCTCGATGGCCGGCGAGACCGAGGAGTCGCTGACGAAGGCCGGCGTGCCCTACGTGGTGGGCCGCGCGCGTTACGCGCAGAACGCGCGCGGGCAGATCATCGGCGACAAGGACGGCTTCCTGAAGCTGCTCTTCCGCGAGGAGGACATGAAGCTCGTGGGCGTGGTGGTCATCGGCGAGCAGGCGAGCGAACTGGTGCACACGGGCCTGACGGCGCTGCTCACCGACGCGGGCGCGGACCTGTTCATCCAGATGTGCTTCAACTACCCGACGCTGACGGAGCTATACAAATACGCTACGTATGACGCACTCGGACAGCGGGCGAAGAAACGGCAGCAGGTGGGAAAGTGAGCCGGTGAGAAAGTGTGATGGCGGCCGGACAATTTCTCACTTTCTCGCTTTCCCACTTTCTCACCTGCCGCGCGTGTGCGGCGAAGCTCAGAGGTATTTTCCCATCGCCTTCCGGTCGCCGGGGGCCATGAGCAGGTAGGTCAGCGGGCCGTCGGACCATGCGGCGGTGGTCCAGTCCTCGCCCTCGGCGAAGCGCGGCTGGGTGCGGCCGGGCGCGTCGGGCAGGTCGGCGGTGTTGATGATGACGAGGTGGACCTTGTCCTGCGGCAGCGCGCGGCCGGTCTGGAAGGCGAGCAGCGTGACGCGGTGGCCGCGCCAGTCCATCACCGCGCAGCCGAGGTTCAGCGGCTTTTTAAGAGCACCGGGCACGGTGAATTCCGCGTGGCCGCCGTGCTCCTTCAGCCAGTGGCGGATGTCGTCGAGGCTCGGGCTGCGGTAGTTCATCCGGTAGCTCTGCGCGCCGAAGTAGTTGACCTGCGTGGTGGCCAGGTGCGCGTGGCGGGGCAACACGCCGTAGCCCTTGCCGAGGTAGTCGGTGAGGTCGCGGGTGAAGCTCGCGAGGTCGGCCTTGGGTTCCGGCGGCTCGTGCATCGCGAGAAAGCCGATGAGGCCAAACGTCACGGCGAGGGCGGCGGCCGTCGCGGCGGGGTGAATGCGGATGCGCCACCACGGGGTAACCGGCAGCGGCACCACATTGCGCCCGGCGAGGATGCTGGCCTTCAAGTCCGCCGGCACGGGGACGGCCTGGAGCTGCGCGCCGATGGCGGTGTCGAGCGCGGTCTGCTCGGCGAGCCAGCGGGCGAGGTCGGGGTCGCGGCGGGCCTGGGCGAGGGCTTCGGTGAACTGCGGGTCGGCGGCGTCCGGGCCGCCGGGCCGGTAAGCCCGCAGGATGAATTTGGCTTCGTCGTTGTTCATCGGGTCAAATCGCTTGGCGGAGTTCCAGCGGCACAATTTTCCGCTCCGTGCCGGCGGCCTGGTCGGCGAGCAACGCGCGCAACTGCGCCTTGCCCCGCGCCAGCCGCGACATCACGGTGCCGATGGGCACGTCGAGGGTTTCCGCGATTTCCAGATACGAATGGTCTTCGAGGTAGAAGAGCGTCAGCGGCGCGCGATACACCTCGTCCACGGCCTGCAGCGCCTGGAGCACCACCCGGCTGTCCAGCGCGTTGACGGTGGCCGGGGTGACGGGCGGCAGCTCGTGCTCGACGGAGTCGAGGTCGTGGTGCGGGAAGCGCGTGGTGCGGCGGCGCGAGCCGAGGAACTCGCGGTGCAGCGTGGTGAACAGCCAGGTCTTCACCTTCGAGCGGTCGCGCAACTGCTGGCCTTTCGCCGCCCACAGAAAAAAAGTCTGCTGGGTCAGGTCACACGCCTCCGCCTCGCTGCCGGCTAGGCTCAACGCGAACCGGTAAAGCGGCTGGTAATACGCGCCCACCAATTGGTCGAAGTCCGGCTCGGTCACGGGGGTTAGAGGCTTTTGGCCCCCCGGTTATTCCATCCGGCGAATAGCCGGGGCTGGTGCGTGCGTCTGCCAGAGCGGGCTTTCCTTGCGCAAGCCGCCGAACTACGTTGTCGCCGTGACACACGCCGCCATCCCAGTGAATCTCTGCGCCCGTCCCGCCTCTGCGGTGCAAAAAGCCGTTTTAGCACCGCAGAGGCGTGACGGACGCAGAGAAGCTGGTTCAAGGGCTGAACTCGCGAACCTTGATGGCTCGTGGATTCTGCCCATGAAGCGGAGCGCGGGCGTCCCGCCCGCTTTGGACGCTCGACCTCC
>Ga0169931_10012147_pt1 | contig 11996 bp, 11 predicted proteins | sample Kivu_15m_20L_FD_129675 | JGI IMG/M metagenome (GOLD analysis project Ga0169931, IMG submission 129675) | Freshwater microbial communities from Lake Kivu, Western Province, Rwanda to study Microbial Dark Matter (Phase II) - Kivu_15m_20L... | ecosystem: Environmental > Aquatic > Freshwater > Lake...
CGCATTAGCTGGAACAACAAGCCTGGACTCGAAAAGCCGCCTGAAAAATCGCCCGACTTGAAGGAGACCTGAGACGTCTTACTTTCCCGTCAGCTGGCGCAGGCGTTGTGTGGCCCGGTTCGCACACGCATAGTCACCAACCACCACACACGCTCCGCCCAAATTTCGCAGCTGCTGCACATCGACGGTCTGCTCCAGCACCGAGGCATCGCGTTCGACGATGACACTGGCGGTGGCAATCGCCGATTCGCAGCTGCGGATGCGCGCAAGGGCCAGCGCGTCCCCGGGACGCGCACGAAGCGCACGGCGATATTCGACCAGTGCCTCGGCCATGCGGTGCTGCTGAGCCGCGTGCGATCCGAAGTTGATGAAGGCCTCGTAGGGAGAGGCGCCCAGCTCGAGCGCCTTGTCCAGGTAAGCCCGGGCGGCGCGCTCGTTGTTGGCGCGCAACGCCGCCACGCCCAGGTTGACGTAGGCGTCACGGTGCTCCGCGTGGGCGAGCATCGAGGTCCACAACGTCACTTCGTCCTTCCAGTCGCCGGCACGCGCGTACGATCGCAGGCCAAACAAAACCAGCACGGCACCCAACAGGGCGTACGACCACGCACGCACCTTCAAGTACCGCCCTTCCGCCCAGCGCAGCCCGCGCGCCAGGGCGAGCGCGGTGAGCATCAGAAAGGGAACCGAAGGCGAGAACATCAGGCGCTCGGCCATGATGGTGCCGATCGGGACGATCTGCGACGCCGGCAAATAAAGCGCGAAGAAACAGGCGATCAACAACGCCTCAACCGACGCGGGTTGCCGATCGCGAAGCCATCGATAGGCATCGTGGATGACATGGGAAACCCCGGCAAGGGCCACCGCGAGGCCGACGACCGCCGTCATCGTGAGCGAGGCCGAGATGCCGACCACCGTCTTGTAATACGGATCGACCTGCAAGATAACCGGGAAGAGCAAGAGCCGCAGGTATTCGCCAAACACGGTGCCCACGGTGAAAATGCGCGTCGCGAGGGCCGCGCCACCAAGCGGGACGGCTGCTGTGGTGAGGTTGTCGGGCGGCAAGGCCGACACGCGACAGGCGATGTAGATGGGCAAGACGGCGGCCACTGCGGCAAGACCAAGCCAGCGTGCCCGCGGCGTCACCGTCTCGGGCAAAGGCGACAGCAGCACGTGACACGCAAGCACGGCCAGGAACATCACGCCGTTTTCCTTGGCCGCCGCCGCCAGAAAGCACCCGATGCTCGCACCCGCGAGCCAAATCCAACGTCGCCGGGCGGCGGATTCGAATCGCAAGAATGCGTACCACGCCAGAAGCCCAAAGAGCAGCACCAGCTGCTCGCTGCGCCCGGTCACGCTGTCCACCACCTCGCAGTGCACGGGATGAAAGGCGAACAACAGGGTCGCCACCTGCGCCCACGAAGGGCCAAGATAGCGGCGCGCCAACAGAAACAAGAGCGGCAGCGTAAGTGCGTAGAGAATCAAGCTGCTCGCATGGAACACACGGGGATCGAGTCCCCCCGCAACCGCGTGGTCGACGGCATAGCTCAACTGCGTGAGCGGCCGGTAGATGCCGCGCCTGAGCGTGTCCTCGGGCGGCCATTTCTGTCCGAAGGATGCCAGTGCCTCACCAAACGATCGGATGCCGCGGTTGTAGACGACGTAAGGCTCGTCGTCGTACGTGAATCCGGCAGACAGGGCGGGGATATGCGCCAGCAACGACGACAGGGTGAGCGCGACGAAGAGCATCGTCCGCGCAGGAAGCTGCTTGATCGCGTTCACGAGGCCCGCCGTTTATTCCGGAGGGCCCGGTACTGAGCCAGGGACATGGCATCGCTCGCGCGGGATCTCACCGCACGCATCTTAACGCCCCAACCCGGACGGAATACAATTCCTTCTCTTCGTGAAGGGCGGCTCCACGCAGAAGCGCTGCCCGCGTCCTGGCGGAAGATCTCCGGCAGTCGCTCCACGCGGCTGTCATTTTGGCCGTGGACGTAGGCTTCTCGGTAGGGCTCGTGGGTCGACTCGTTGTAGACCTTGTCATAACCCAGATCGGCGTATTCCGATGGCGCGCCACGTGACCGGTACCCGGCTCCAGACTGAGAAAGTACCATTCAGGCAAGACGACGTCGCGCATTCCCGCCGGACCGGAATCGTAGTTCAGCTCGAACGTCATATCGGACGACCCCTCCGACGAGGTCAGGAAAACCAACATCCTCGAATATTTTCCAGGAGGGACCTGAAACGAAAACGAAGTTTGTCCTCGCATTTTTCGGGCCTGAGGACTCGAATCATCCGCGTTCGAGTACCAAAGCCGCAACGGTGGATCGTCGCCCGTTGGTGGAATCAACGGATCATCTGCCATCTTTCAGGATGGTCACCGGTCGAACATCAAAAAGGGCGCGAACAGCCACGTGCACCACCTCTGAGGCCAGTGGTTCGATGGTGAACCCGAACACCGCGGTGATGACACCGAGAACGGCCAGTGACCCATGCAATCGACGGCCAACACCATTGGATGGCAGCGGGCACATTTTTACTGATTACCGAAAGAAGGTGGTGCCGTTGCTGCCAATGGAGTCATGCCCCAATTCGAGGCCTGGCCCACGACGATCATGTCAATCGTGTTCACCGACTGGTTGTTGCGAACTTTCTCCACCGGGATCCAGGTTGAATCCCACGTCTGCCCGTTGATTGAAAGTCCCGAGATATAGCCATTTGTCGAGGGATTCTTGTCAAGATTGATGACCACCTGCTTACCGTTCTCCAGGTTGATCGTTATCTTCTGAAAGCGAGGGGTACTGACGCTGAAGCCACCAACACCAGGAATCATCGGATGCAATCCCATCGCCGCGCTCACGTACCACGTGGAAAGTGATCCCCAGTCGTTGTTACCGGGAATCCCGTCGACACTGTTCTTGAATTCAGTCGACAGGATCCGTGACACGGTAGACTGCACCCGGGAAGGTGCCCCGGCCCAGTTCGCTGTCCATGGTGCGCTGAGATCGGTTTCGTTGGCCGCGGTGAAATAGCGGCAGTCCGGGCGAACGTTGGCGCCGCCGCCCCAGTTCGATCCAATATTGGAGAACATCGAAAAGAAGAAATCGTAGCGACGCACGAACGTGCCAGGACCTCCCATGGCGGAAACCAGGCCGCCCACATCGTGCGGCACCTCCCACGTCCGCTGGGCAGAGCAACTTTCGTTGAATTGATTCTCGGTGGAAGAGCCCGTGCCGTCGGTGGATGTTCGGAATGGCTTCCAGCTGCCATTGTCGTTTCGATCCCATTGATAGCCTGCGAATCCGTTATCCATGGCTGTTGCAAAGAACGAGTCTCGCCATTTTGAGCCCCGGCCACTCACCGCAGCGGCCGCGGCGCTGTCGCCAATCGCCGTGGCGAGCCGCCGGTCATCTTGGTGCCACCGCTGCCCGCGGTGTTGTCGTCGGTCATCTTGGTGCCACCGCTGCCCGCGGTGTTGTCGTCGGTCAAGTTTGTTCCACCGGTCGCTCGACCACCGATGTTTCCGGCTTCGCCTCCGGCGTTGGAGCCTGCCTGGCCGCCTTCTCCTGCGGCGTGTCCGCCGGTCTCGTCCTCGTGCCCTTCACCCGCGCCTTTGCAGGATACAACGGTCAATAGGAAAGCGGTGGCGGCGAGGCGTCGCCATTGCAATGTTCTCGCGGGTCTGGCGTGCGGTGTCATGGGCCTTTTTCTTCAACTGTGATACGGAACCGATCAGGGTTTCGGTAGGATCTTCGCGAGTGCGTTAAACCAAGCCGTGGCCATCTTTTCTTGACCCATCGGATTGGGATGAATGCCATCGATGGTGTCTGCCGAGGTAAATCCGGTGGTTTGATCCACGACGATGATGGGCGACTCGGCGGTGCCCTTGGCTGTCGCCAATGCTGGCAACATGTTGCCGAATTGCACCGCGTTCGGACCGGGAAGGATGAGCTTGGCGACGAGGATGATCACGCGGGGATTTTTGGCGCGCAACTTGTCAATCACCTTGGTGATGTTGGTGATCATCGTTCGTCCATTCGACGCGCCCGAGTCATTCGTACCCAGATGGATCAGAGACACATCGGGTGTGTAGGACTGCAGCCAACCATCGAGCTTCGGCAAGACATCCGTGATCTTCCAACCGTAGTGTCCCTCATGATCGGGATCGTAGTCGTCAAAGTAGTGCGGTCCGTCCAGTTGTTGATTCGTACTGCCAACGAAGTCCACCTTGAATCCGGCCGCCAGCAGCTTTTCCAAAGCGGCCGTCGATACGTGGCCTCCTCGGGCCGCATCTTGCCCTGCGTGATGGAATCACCAAGCGCCTGAATTCGGACGGGTGTCGGGAGCGAGGGCTGGCCTCCTGTTGCTTCACCCCGGATGTTGCCGGTGCCGCCGGTGACCGTGTTGCTGTTGCCGCCCGTGCGATTGCCACCGGTCGCCGGGCTTCCGCCCGACCCGCGTCCACCCATGGTTTCCGCGCCGCCAGAGCCTCCCGAGAGTTTCGGCACCGATGCCCCCCGTGCCTTTGCTGTCCGGGCCGCCCTGCGAACCGGCGCAGGACGATAAAACCGTCACGACGAACAACAAGGAATGAAATGCCGGGAACTTCATGGGCATGATGGATAAGGAGTAACTGGGCTGGACGTTGCCTGGTCGTGTCGGACCAATTGGGGATTCGCATCATCCCGGTCGATGCCTCCAGCCCCTGACGGCCATGTCTGCTGGTGGCCCGCTTCGTCGCGTGCCGTGATCGCCACCTCGCACAGCATCGGTCCGTGACTTCGGGCCACCACGGGGCGGACGTCGACCTCCACGCGGCCTTCGCGGGCGTGCTCTGGCGACACCGCAATCGGCGTGTTTTCGCTCGTGCTGTAGGTGGCACCCTTTTTCGTGTCGACCCCTTGATTTCAATGGTTTAGCGGACTCGGCGCCCGGGGGAGTTACGGGCGGCAAACCCCGTAAAGTTCGTGCCCAAAATGACCGATGGTGTCGTACTGGCCGTATTTTGCGAATCCTTGGCCCCAAAACACGCACCCGCGCGGGGAATGTAGCCAGGCGCGTTTCCAGGCACGCATCTGGCCGGGTGGGGGGCCGTTGGCTTTTCGCCGTTGCGATACAATTCAGCTTCATCGCGCCCATGTCCCGTGTGCGCGCGGACGAGGCCGCAGAGCTGGAAGCCATCGTGGACGAAACCCTGGCCGAGGAGGCCGGACCGAAGAAGTTCTCGATCTACGGGTTCATGGACTTTGGCCTGCAGCGCATCACGACGGCGTCGCCGTTGTTCAAGGCTGCCCTGCCGACCGAGGCGACCTCGTTTGTCTCGGGAAACAACAACATCTATCTGGAGATTCATCCCGATACGCAGTGGCGTGCGCTCATCGAAACGCGGTTGAGCATGCTGCCGCAGGGCAGCTATCAGTTCGAGTCACTCGGAACCGCGAAGCGGATCGACAATCGCATCATCGATGCGACGAGTCCATCCGGGCGCAACAACGTCGAGATCGGTGGGCTCATCATTGAACGCGCATTTCTCGAGTGGATGTACAACGATTACCTCACGATTCGCGCGGGACGGTTTTTCACACCGTGGGGGATCTGGAACGTCGATCACGGGACGCCCACGCTCATCGCCCTGATGTTGCCGACCTTCCTCGTGCAGGACGCGATTCCACAGCGGCAAACCGGCCTCGAGCTGCTCGGCCGATACAACGCGCCGCCGTGGCAGGTTGCCTACAGCGTCACCGTTGCCAATGGACGGACCCCCACGCTCTTCGATACCACCGACGGCAAGGCGCTGGGGGCGCGCACCGTGCTTCGGCGGCAAGGTGCCCTGTCATTCGCAGGCGGGCTTTCGCTGTATCACGGCGACTATCAAGATGAACAGAAAGTCCTCGGCATCGACAGCTCGGCAAACGTGACGTTGTCGAAGCAAACCATCGTTGCGTACGACGAGGACAGCGTGGGCCTCGATCTCTCAATCGATTACGGTGGATGGCGTCTTCGCACGGAGACGATGGCCCGAAGGGTGCTCTACGTCGATGGCAAACGAGAGTCCTCTCCCAACCTGAGGGGGACAACTCCCGATCGCATGGAGTATTATTTCGACGCGATCGCCGCCTATCGCTGGACAAGTCACCTTGAGCCGTATCTGTATTACGCATACACCGACACGGGCAAGCGCCTCAATGTCATCGAGTCGGGGCAAACCGTGTCCGGCGGCCTGAACGTCTATCTCAATCCTTCGGTGCAGCTGAAGATGCAGTATGCGCGTTCGTCGTTCGAGAACTTCCTGCCCGAGCGCAACGTGACCAACCTCTGGATGTCGCGCCTGGTCATGGCGTTTTGAGACCGGCGGTTCCCGGCGCATCAACCCCGGACAGCCCCGCATCAAGCACGGGCAAGACCCCGACCGCCCCCTGCAGCTACAACGGGTCTGTGCAACCCACCATGCAGGGCCTGGTTTTTCTTGGCTCGAACCGGATCGAATTTGCATCCTTTGCCGTCCCCGAGCCCGGGCCCGGTCAGGTGCGCGTGAAGATCGCCCGTGCGGCTGTTTGTGGCACCGACGTGCACAAGGCGGCGCGCGTGCCCGAGCGTCAGCCACGGTGCGCGGATGGCAAGGGCGGCACCCGGGCCGTCATCTCGGGTCACGAGCCGACCGGGTGGATCGACGCGCTGGGCGTCGGCGTCACCGGACTCGCAAAGGGCACACGCGTGCTGGTCGCGGGGGTCATCGGATGTGGCCGCTGTGCGCGCTGTGTGGCCGGATTCAACACCGCTTGCGAGGGCGGCGGCGGTGGCCTGCACGCGACCCACGATGGCAGCAACGCGCCCTATATCGTGGTGCCCGCGGTGAACGCCTTCGTGCTTCCGGACCGCATGTCGTTTGACACCGCGGCCGTGTTGACCTGTGCCGGTGGCACGGCGATGACGATGGTCAAGGAGACCAACCTGACGGCGGAGGACACGGTGGCGATCGTGGGCCTTGGCCCCGTGGGGCTTTGTATGCTCCTGCTCGCGCAGTCATACGGTTGCAAGGTCGTGGGCCTCGACAGGGTTCCTGAGCGTCTCGAGAAGGCGCGCAGCCTTGGCCTGAAACATGCGGTGGACGTGGGCGACGTCGATCCCGTTCAAACCGTACGACGGTTGTGTGATGGTCGGGGCGCCGACGTGGTCGCTGAGTGCGCCGGGACCGCGCGCGCACGGCACACGGCCATGCTGATCGCCCGCCGGCGCGGCCGGGTGGCGTTGTCGGGGATCGGCGAAGAGCCCGATCTGGAAGCGGTGACGGCGCTGGCGATTCGCAACGATCTGTTGATTCGCGGCATCGCTGCCACACCCGCGCTTTATTTTCCGCTCCTCATCGAGCGGGCCGCGGCACATGCCCTGCCGTTTGACTCACTCGTCACGCACCACTTTGCGTTGCCCGAGGCCGAGGCGGCACTGTCGCTGATGAAGGGTGGCAACTGTTGCAAGATCCTGATTGATGTGGCGGAGACCCCATGAGCACCCTGCGAACCAAGACCGGATCCCTGACCTATGTGGCCTTCGGCGACAGCATCACCGTCGGCGCGAAGGCGAGCGTGCCGGAGCACCGCTGGGTGAACGTCTTCGCCGCGTTGCTTGAACGCGAGCTTGGCCGTTCAATCACGCTGCACAACAAGGGCGTCGGAGACAACACGATCTCACCGCGGACCACGAACTACGTCGAGGCGAGCAAGCCCTCGGCGACCGAGCGCATACAGAGCGATGTTGTGGCGCTCGCACCGGAGCTGGTCAGCATCGCCTTTGGTCTGAACGACATGCGCTTTGGGACACCGGTCGAGATCTTCGCGGCCGATCTGGAGGCGCTCTGTTCAACGTGCAAGGCTGCCTTGCCCGACGCCACCCTCGTTGTGCTCAACGTATTTCACATGAGCAAATACGACAGCTTTCCGCCACGCAACCAGGGCTCCCGCGCCGTCGCCGAACGCTATAATCTTGCCATCGCAGAAATTGCGCAGCGACAGGGCCTCATCCACGCCGATGTCTCGGCAGCGATGGGGTTCCGGGATGGTCTCATCCACGCCGACGGGGTGCACGCCGCCGATCTGGGCCATCGATTGATCGGGAATCGTGTGTTCGAATCGCTTGCTTTGGGTGCTCTGTGTTAAATTCCTGCCGATGGCCAAAGCGAACCGACAGTTGTTTGTTGGTGTGGATATGGGCGGTACCGACATCAAGGCGACGGTAACCGACGCGGACGGAAATATCCTCTTCGATGCCTTCCCAAAGGTACTTTCGCTCGCGAGCGAGGGACCGAAGGTCACGGTGGGGCAGCTCAAGATTGCGGCCGAAAAGGCGCTCGAGCTTGCCGGTGCGACCTGGGATGAGGTGATCTCGGTCGGGCTCGACACCCCGGGCCCCGCATCGCTTGATGGCGTGCTGGGTCGGTCGCCCAACCTGAAACACCCCGAGTGGCCCAACTTTGCGATTCGCGCCGCCTTCGAGGCCGCGATCGGCAAGCCGGTGAAGTACTCGAACGACGGCAATGCGGCTGCGGCCTGGGAGTACCATCGTCTTTACGGCGACGCGAAGGACAAGATCCTGGGCGCCGTGATCCTCGGAACGGGCCTCGGTGGTGCACTCGTGCAAGGTGGCGACGTTTTGACCGGCGTGCGCGGCTACGGCGCCGAGTTCGGCCACGTTCGCCTGCCGACCTATGAACTTGTCACCGACGGTGATGTGCCGGTATGTGGCTGCGGCAAGAAGGCCTGCGCCGAGGCGTTCATCAGCCTCACGGCGCTCGATCGCCAGCTGCGCAAGATCTTTGAACGGGGCGAGCACCCCGAGCATCCCCTGCGGCAGATCCCCGATGAGGGGCGGGCCCGGGCGGTCCGCTTGCTTGGCCTCGCGCAGAAGGGCGACGCGCTTGCCCAGGATCTCTTCGACCAGCAGGCCAAGGCCCTGGGTTTCTTGCTGGTGCAGCTCGCGCATTCCTTCGATCCGCACATCTTCCTGATCGGCGGTGGATCACCGAGAGCTCGGAGGCCTTCCGCTCGCGCTACATGCGCCTCGTCAAGGAAACCTTCCGCCGGGAGGCCTTCCCGCTGCTCGGCCAGGAGATCGAAGTCGCATACACCGGCGATCTGGACTGGGCGGGTTGCCGCGGCGCGGCGTTGATTGCGCGCCGACATTGGCAACAATACGGCGCGTGACCACGCTAAGAGACGACATTGTTGCTGCCCGTGCAGCCGGCCAGGCCCTCGCGAACCTGAGCGCAGACGCGCGCCGGGGACTGTTGCGCGCCCTCGCGGACGCCTACGCCAGCGCCGACAACCAGCGCACGATCCTCGAGGCGAATCGCGCGGATGTGGCAGCCGGTGAGGCGGCGGCCTCCCGGGGCGAGCTGGGTCAGGCGGTGGTGAAGCGACTCGCGCTCGACAGCAAGAAGATAGCGGCGCTGGTCGATGGCCTGCAGCAGATGGCCGATGCGCCCGAGCTGGTCGGACAGCGAACCGTACGACGAAAGCTGGACGAGAAGCTGGTGCTTGAGCGTGTGACCTGTCCGCTCGGCGTCCTGGGTGTGGTGTTCGAGGCGCGTCCGGACGCGCTGGTTCAGATCACGGGGCTTGCCTGGAAGAGCGGCAACGCCGTCGTGTGCAAGGGTGGCAAGGAGGCTCTCGGCACCAACCGCGAGCTGGCGCGCATCGCAAAGGGCGTGCTGCAGGCGCACGGCATCGATCCACGGGCGCTCATGCACATCGAAGACCGGGCCGGCGTGGCCGATGTCTTGAACCAACACGATCTCGTCGATCTCATGATCGCGCGCGGCTCGTCGGATTTCGTCCATTACGTTCGCGCCAACACCAAGATCCCCGTCATGGCCCACGCCGATGGTGTGTGTCACGTTTACCTGCACGCGACCGCCAACACAGAGAAGGCGGTGCATATCCTGGTGGACGGCAAGACCAGCTATCCCGCGGCCTGCAACACCACCGAGTGTTTGCTCTGGGACGAGGCCGCAGCGGAGGCGCTGGGTGCCTGTGTCACGGCGCTGCGCGAGAAGGGCGTTCGGCTGCGTGGCTGTCCGGAGACGCTGGCGCGGCATCCCGAGATCGAGGCCGCGACGGCCGAGGACTGGGGCAAGGAATACGGGGATCTCGTACTCGCCATCCGCAAGGTCGATGGTCTGCCCGCTGCGCTCGCACATATTACGCAATACGGTTCAAGGCACACCGACGCCATCGTGACCGAGGACCAGGCCGTGGCCGAGCGCTTCATCGCCTCGGTGGACACCGCATGCTGCTTTCACAACGCCAGCACGCGCTTCTCGGACGGCTACCGCTTTGGCCTCGGCGCCGAGGTGGGAATCTCCACCGACAAGCTGCATGCCCGTGGCCCGGTGGGCGTCGAGGGGCTCCTGTCATACCGTTGGATCTTGCGCGGCGACGGACAGGGCAGCACGGACTACGGCGACGGCAAGCGGAAGTATCTGCACCAGGACTTTTAGCGACGACCGAGGCCCGGTCGTCGCTTTCGTCGACCGGGTGGGGCTAGAACAGGTAGTTCACGCCCGCGCCGATATAGAAGGCGTTGTAAAAGCCAACCTCCGGCAAACGGAACTCGAGGCCGGGCACATCGGGGATGCGCAGATCAATGCCGCCGAGGAAGTTGAGGATTGGAATCGCGCCGGGGACGCTCGTCTCCGGGAAGCGCTTCGGGGCGCCGGCCTGGTCGCGGTTCGGGTTGCTCTCGGTCGACTGCAACGACGACTCCGAGCAAGGACCTGCGGGGCAGGTTGGGATCACCGGGTAACACTTCGTTTCGTCGCCGGGTGAATCGATGCACGCGTTGCCCGAGGTCTGACCGTTGCCAGCCGAGGTGCGCAAGATCTTGCCGGAGATGATGCCGAGACCGAGGCCTGCACCGTAGTGCACGCCGATGTACTCGTTGAAGTGGTGGTGCCAGATGAAGGTCGCGTCGATGCCCCACATCTGCAGATCTTTGAACTGGATGTAATCCACGTCCTTGTAGCCCTGCTTGCCCACACCGAGCCAGTTGCCATCGGGAGGCGACATGTTCTGCCAGGACACGCCGACGGCGATGTCGCGGTTGCCCTTGCGGTGCAAGAACTCGGCGCCGAAATGACCGAGGGACGACAGCGTCGTGTTTTCCTTGGTGAAGAGGCCCAGGAACCAGGCGGGTACCGAAACGTAGCGCGAACGCACGGCGAAACCGAATTGCGCGGTCGGCGGTGCGGCTGCGGCGTCAATTGCCTGTACGTCCTGCGCCTCTGCCGAACCCACGCCCACTGTCAGGGTGGCCAACAAGGCCATCGTTGCCAACCCGGTTATTCTGAGATGCTTCACGATCCACGTCCTCCGTTTCGCGGCACTATACCGCAAAGCGCCGCGAATCGAACAAGGGGTTATTCGGGGTTTTACCGGGGGACGATGGGATATTTTGCGGAAAGGGGGCGGGGCCCTGGAAGAAAACCCGGCTTTCATCCGTTAATATCGGATGATGGCAAGGGTGGCGGTCGTGTTGTCAGCGCTGGGACTGCTCGCGTGGATTCCCGAGGCCGGTGCGGCGCCCGCTCGGGTGACCCGGGAGATCATGGGTTCCTTCGGGTATGTGGATGTTCCACTGTCCGGAAGCGGCGCCTTCGAGGTGCAATCGAAAGCCGAGCGGGGAGGTCAATTTGACCACAACGTGCGCCTGCAAGGAAACGGCGGGCAAGATCATGTGCGCCTGTGGGTCGCCGATCCGTGGCGCAGTGGTGCGGTCACCGTGAAGGTGGGCGGCAAACCTTCGGCGACAAAATTCGAGACGGCGGTGCACGCGCAGGCGAAGCACGAGAACCTGTTCATCGGGCCGGCCGATCGGTATGCCGAATTCGACCGGACGGTTACCGCAATGGCGCGCGGTCCTGGGTCGACCTTCGTGGTCAAGGCGGGCGAAACCGTGTCACGAATGCCCTGTCTCGATCTGTTGACGCACCGGTTGTCGGTCGTCGA
>Ga0169931_10012149_pt1 | contig 11996 bp, 10 predicted proteins | sample Kivu_15m_20L_FD_129675 | JGI IMG/M metagenome (GOLD analysis project Ga0169931, IMG submission 129675) | Freshwater microbial communities from Lake Kivu, Western Province, Rwanda to study Microbial Dark Matter (Phase II) - Kivu_15m_20L... | ecosystem: Environmental > Aquatic > Freshwater > Lake...
CACCGTCTACGAGAAGGGTGCCGAAGTCATCCGGATGCTGCAGGCCCTGGTCGGCCGCGAGGGCTTCGCCAGGGGGCTCGCGCTGTACTTCGAGCGGCACGACGGCCAGGCGGTCACCTGCGAGGACTTCGTCGCCGCGATCGCCGACGCGAACGGCCGCGACCTCGCACAGTTCCGCCGCTGGTACTCGCAGGCCGGCACGCCCCGGGTGCGCGCCGAGGGCTGCTGGGATCCCGCGTCCCAGACCTACACCCTGACGCTGTCCCAGACCTGCCCGCCCACGCCGGGGCAGCCCGCGAAGGAGCCGTTCCACATCCCGGTGGCCCTCGGCCTGATCGGCCCCGACGGGCGCGATCTGATGCAGGCGACGGTCGAGCTCACCGAGCACCGCCAGCCCTTCGTGTTCGAGGGCATCGACCCGCCCGCCGGTCCCGACGGCGAGCGCTTCGTCGTGGCCTCGCTGCTGCGCGGGTTCTCGGCGCCGGTCATCCTCGAACACGACGCTCTTGATCGCGAGCTGGCGTTCCAGCTCGCGCACGACGCCGATGCATTCAACCGCTGGGAGGCCGCGCAGCGCCTCGGTATCCGAGCCATCCTCGGGGCACTGCGGGGGCTGCCCGCCGCCGGGGCCACCGAGCCGCTGGCGGCGGCGCTGCGGCGCGCGGTGCTCGACACCGGGCTCGACCCGGCGCTGCGCGAGCAGCTGCTGGCGCTGCCATCGGAAGGCTTCGTCGCCGAGCAGCTGACGGTGGTCGACCCGGTCGGGCTGCGATCGGCGCGCGACGCGGTGCGGCGCGAAATCGGCGGTCAGCTGGCTGAGGCGCTGCGCCGCACGCTCGACACGATGGGCGACCTCGGACCGTACTCGCCCGACCCGGTGCCAGCCGGCCGGCGCGGCTTGCGCAACGCCGCGCTTGCGCTGCTGGTGGCCGCCGGCGATGCCAGCGCAGCCGACCGGGCAGCGGCACAGGTGGCCGGCGCCGACAACATGACCGACCGACTCGGCGCGCTTTCGGCGCTGGCGAACTCGCCCTCGCCGCATCGCGAACCGGCGCTCGCGGGCTTTGCCCGCGAGTTCGCCGACGAACCGCTGGCGCTGGACAAGTGGTTCCACCTGCAGGCCACCCTGCACCGGCAGCCCGGCGATCCGCCGGTGCTCGAGCGGGTCTGCGCGCTGCTGACTCATCCGGCCTTCTCGCTGCGCAACCCGAACAAGGTGCGTGCGCTGCTCAGCGGGTTCTGCAGCGGCAATCTCGCCGAGTTCCACGCACCCGACGGCTCGGGCTACGGTTTCTGGACCGATCAGGTGCTGGCGCTCGACCGCCTCAATCCGCAGCTGGCGGCCCGGCTGGCCCGCTCGATGGACCGCTGGCGCAAGTTCGACCCGGCGCGTCAGGCGGCGATGCGGGCGGCGCTGGAGTCGGTTGCGCGTCAGGCGCGCTCGCCCGACGTCCGCGAGGTGGTGGGCAAGGCGCTCGCCTGACCCCCGGTCGACGCCTGTCGGCACCAGCCTCACGCCGGGCGCGCCAGGCCGCGGGTCGCGCGCGCTTTGCGATAATCGGGGATTGGTCCGCCAGGCGGCGGGCAGCCCGGCGGAGCCCGCGATGGTCAAACGAGTCAGCCTCTCGCAGTACCTGATCGAGAAGCAACGCGAGAAAAACCTGATCCCGGGGGAGCTGCGCCTGCTGCTCGAAGTGGTCGCCCGAGCCTGCAAGCGGATCAGCTACGCGGTGGGCAAGGGCGAGCTCGGGGGCGTGCTGGGCGACCACGGCACCGAGAACGTGCAGGGCGAGACCGTCAAGAAGCTCGACGTGATCGCCAACGAGACGCTGCTCGAGGCCAACGAGTGGGGCGGTCACCTGGCGGCGATGGCCTCCGAGGAGATGGACCACCCGTACCCCATTCCCAACCGATATCCGAAGGGCGAGTTCCTGCTGCTGTTCGACCCGCTGGACGGCTCCTCGAACATCGACGTCAACGTCTCGATCGGCACGATCTTCTCGGTGCTGCGGCTGCCCGAGGGCGTCAGCGAGCCGCAGGAGCACCACTTCCTGCAGCAGGGCACGCGGCAGCTGGCAGCGGGCTACGCGGTCTACGGCCCGTCCACCCTGCTGGTGCTCAGCGTGGGTGACGGCGTCTCATGCTTCACGCTCGACCGCGAGACCGGTTCGTGGTGGCTCACCTGCGACCGGATGCGGATCCCGGAGGACACCCAGGAGTACGCGATCAACGCATCGAACGCGCGGCACTGGTTCCATCCCGTGAAGCGCTACGTCGACGAGCTCAACGCCGGCAGGTGCGGGCCGCTGGGCAAGAACTACAACATGCGCTGGGTCGCCTCGATGGTCGCCGACGTACACCGGATCATGACGCGCGGCGGCATCTTCATGTATCCGGCCGACGCGCGCGAGCCGGACAAGCCGGGCAAGCTGCGGCTGATGTACGAGGCCAACCCGATGAGCTTCCTCGTGGAGCAGGCCGGCGGCATGGCCACCGACGGCCGGCGCAGGATCCTCGACATCCAGCCGACGAAGCTGCACGAGCGGGTGGCGGTGTTCCTCGGGTCGAGGAACGAAGTGGCGCGGGCCACCGGATACCACGAGGGCGTCTGAGGGCGCGCGCCCGGCCGCCCGCAGGGCGCTGGGTGCAGCGGCGCTCCGGACGACGTCGGCGATCGGGGCTGGCCTTGCCGGCGCCCCGGCGCCTCAGGGCGTGCGCACGCCGACGCGCCGGAGCAGGCCGACCGGCTGCGCGAGGCCCTCTGGGCGTCCCCGCAACAGCGCCTGCACCGCATCGCCTGCCGCCGCGAACCCCATCGCCGCGGTGACCATCACCACGCTGCCGTAGCCCGCGCACGCCAGCGGCATCCCCGCCTCGCCCGGTGACCCGGGCCGTACCTGACCCGTCGGCGCCGGCGACCAGACCGCACCCACGCCGAAGCGCGCGTCGCACTCACGCGGGAACGCGTGGTCGCGGCGCAGCCGGGCGCGCACCGAGGCGAGCAGCGCGTCGCCCTTCACCTCGGCGAGGTCGGAACGGCGAAGCGCGAGCGGGTCGAGCCGTCCGCCCGCTGCGCCGCAGACCACCAGCGGCACGCCATGCGCGACGCAGTGCGCGATCAGCGCGGCCTTGGCGCGGGGCGCGTCGATCGCGTCGATCACCACACCGGCCGAGGCCGGCACGATCGCGGCGACATTGCGCGCCGTGACGAAATCGTCGATACGCTCTACGACGGTGGCGGGCGAGATGTCGGCGATCCGCGCGGCCATCACGTCGACCTTCGACGCACCGAGCGTCGAGCCGAGCGCATGCACCTGCCGGTTCATGTTCGATTCGGCGACGTGGTCGAGATCAATCAGCGTGAGCCGCCCGATCCCGCAGCGTGCGAGCGCCTCCGCAGCCCAGGAGCCGACGCCGCCGATGCCGACGACGACCGCATGCGCGGCCGAGATCCTCGCGGCGCCCGCGGCGCCGTAGGACCGCGCGACGCCGCCGAAGCGGCGAGGCGCGGGATCCTCGTCCGGCGGTGCGCCGGCCGCGACCTCGATCGACGCATCGACCTCGTGCCGCGCCCGCGCGTCGGGCCCGCCGTCGGCCGCCGGACCCACCGTCAGGGCAGCAGCACCGTCGAGCCGGTGGTCTTGCGGCCCTCGAGATCGCGGTGCGCCTGCGCCGCCTCGGCGAGCGGGTAGCGCTGCTCGATCTCGATCTTGACCTTGCCCGAGGACACCATCTTCATCAGGTCGCCGGCGATCTCGAGCAGGTTCGCGCGCTTCTCGGTGTGCGGCATCAGCGACGGCCGGGTGACGTAGAGCGTGCCCTTCAACGCGGTCAGCGGCATCGGCGGCACCGGGCCCGAGGCGTTGCCGAAACTGACCATCAGGCCGAACGGCTGCAGGCTGTCGAGCGAGGCCTGGAAGGTGTCCCTGCCCACCGAGTCGTAGACCACCGGCACCATCGCGCCCCGGGTAATCTCGCGCACCCGCTCGACGATGTTCTCCTCCTTGTAGAGGATCACGTGATCGGCGCCCCACTTCTTCGCGAGCTCGCCCTTCTCGCGCGAGCCCACCGTGCCGATCACCGTGACCCCGAGCGCCTTGGCCCACTGCATCGCGATCAGGCCCACGCCGCCGGCGGCCGCGTGGAACAGGATCGTCTGGCCCTTCTGCAGCTTGTAGGTACGGCGGAACAGGTACTGGACCGTCATGCCCTTGAGCATCATCGCCGCACCGGTCTCGAATCCGATCTTCGAGGGCAGCTTCACCAGCTTGCCGGCCGGCAGGTTGCGCACCTCGGCGTAGGCACCCTGCGGCCCGCCCGCGTAGGCCACCCGGTCGCCCGGCCGGACATCGGTGACCCCGTCGCCCACCGCCACCACCTCGCCGGCGCCCTCGGTGCCGATGCCCGAGGGCAGCGGCGTGGGGTACAGGCCGCTGCGGAAATAGCAGTCGATGAAGTTCAGTCCGATCGCGTGGTGACGGACTTGAGCCTCACCGGGACCCGGTGGCGGCACGTCGACCTCGACGTACTGCATCACCTCGGGGCCGCCGGTCTGGTGGATGCGGATGGCACGGGTCATGGGGAGGGACTCCGGTGGGAACGAAGGTTGGACGGATGGACGGTACCGGCCGCGCCGGCCGGCGATGGCGGGCAGTATAGCCAGCCCGGCGGCGCCCGGCGCGCCGGTGCCGGTCCGCGGGCCCGTGTGGCAGCATACGGAACCGCTACCGCCGCCCCGTGAACCCGAACGACATCTTGCCGCTCGACGTGCTCGCCATCGGCGAGCCGATGATCGAGTTCAACCAGACCACGCCCGGTGACCCGCGCTTCCTGCAGGGTTTCGGCGGCGACACCTCCAACATGGCGATCGCTGCCGCCCGCAGCGGCGCCCGGACCGGCTACTGGACCCGGCTCGGCGACGACGCGTTCGGCGCGATGCTGCGCTTGCTGTGGGCCGCCGAAGGCGTCGATGCGTCGGCGGTCGTCACCGACCCGGCGGCACACACCGCGGTCTACTTCGTCACCCACGGCCCCGACGGCCACGCGTTCTCGTACCTCCGGGCGGGGTCGGCGGCGGCCCGGATGCGCCCCGCCGACGTGCCGCTCCCCCTCCTGCGCTCGGCGCGGATCGTCCAGGCCTCGGGCATCAGCCTCGCAATCTCGGCGAGCGCCTGCGACGCGGTGCTGCACGCGTTCGATGCCGCGCGCGCCGCCGGCGCGACGGTCGCGTTCGACTCGAACCTGCGCCTGAAGCTGTGGCCGCTGGCGCGCGCCCGCGCCACCATCGGCGCGGCAGCCGGCATGGCCGACGTGTTCTTCCCGAGCCTGGACGACGTGCAGGTGCTGTCGGGGCTCGACGACCCCGACGCGATCCTCGACTGGAGCCACCGGCTCGGCGCGAAGGCAGTGCTGCTCAAGCTCGGCGCCGACGGCGTGATCGCCAGCGACGGCACGCGCCGCGAGCGCATCGCCGGCCACCGCGTCGAGGCCGTCGATGCGACCGGCGCGGGCGACTGCTTCTGCGGGGCCTGCCTCGCGCGGCTCGCCGCCGGGGATTCGCTGTGGGACGCCGCGCGCTACGCGAACGCTGCGGCCGCGCTCAGCACCACCGGCTACGGTGCGGTGGCGCCGCTGCCGCGGCCCGAGGCGGTGCGGGCGCTGCTGGCCGCGGGAGCGGGCCGGCCCGGAACCGGGAACTGAGGCCCGACCGGCCGGGCTCAGTACGTACCCGGATACGAACCGCCGTCGAGCAGCACGTTCTGGCCGGTGAAGTACGACGCCTGTGCGCTGCACATGAACGCGCAGAACTGGCCGAATTCCTCGGCGGTGCCGAACCGGCGTGCCGGGATCGCGGCCTGGCGCTGCGCAGCCACCTCGTCGGGCGTGCGCCCGAGCTTGTGCGCCGCGCTCTCGGTGGTCTTGCGCAGCCGGTCGGTGTCGAACTGCCCCGGCAGCAGGTTGTTGATCGTCACGTTGTGGCGCACGGTCGTGCGGGCGATGCCCGCGACGAAGCCGGTCAGCCCGCTGCGCGCGCCGTTCGACAGCCCGAGGATGTCGATCGGCGCCTTGACCGAGCTGGAGGTGATGTTGACGATGCGCCCGAAGCGCCGCTCGATCATGCCGTCCACCGTCGCCTTGATCAGCTCGATGGGGGTGAGCATGTTGGCGTCGATCGCGGCGATCCAGTGCTCGCGGGTCCAGTCGCGGAAGTCGCCCGGTGGCGGACCGCCGGCGTTGTTGACCAGGATGTCGACCTGCGGGCACGCAGCCAGCGCCTCGGCACGGCCAGCCTCGGTGGTGATGTCGCAGGCGACCGCGACCACGGTCACGCCGGTCTCGCCGCCGATGCGCTTGGCGGCCTCGGCGAGCGGGCCGGCGCCACGCGCGTTGATCACCAGGTTCACGCCCTCGCGGGCCAGCGACGCGGCGCAGCCGTAGCCCAACCCCTTGCTGGCGCCGCACACCAGCGCCCACTTGCCTGCGATGCCCAGATCCATCGGTGATCCTCCCGGGCTGCCATGGTAGCAGGCCCGCGACGCGGGTCTCAGCGCCGGCGGCGCGTCGTTCCGCCCGAGCCCAGCAGGGTGCCCAGCACACCGCGCACCAGTTCGCGGCCGGCGGTGGTGGCCATCGAGCGGACCGCGCTCTTGGCGGCCGCCTCGACCACCGAGTCGCTGCGCCCGTTGCCGCCGAGCAGCCCGCCAAGCGCCTGCATCCAGCCGCCCGAGCCCGGCGCCGGCGCCTCCGCTGGTGCCGCCGCCCCCGCGGGCGCCGCCCCGGCGCGCCCCGGCGCCGCCCCGGCAGCGCCCGGCGCGCCGCCGGCAGCAGCCCGCGCGCGCAGGATCTCGTAGGCCGACTCGCGGTCCTCGAGCGTGTCGTAGACCCCGGCGACCACGGAGGTTCGCATCAGCTCGGCCCGTTCGGCATCGGTCACCGGACCGATGCGCGAGCCCGGCGGCACGACGTAGGCCCGCTCGACGATGCTCGGGCGACCCTTCTCGTCGAGGAACGAAACCAGCGCCTCGCCGACGCCCAGCTCCGAGATCGCGGTCTCGGCGCTGAACGCCGGGTTGGCCCGCATGGTCTGCGCCGCGGCCTTGACCGCCTTCTGGTCGCGCGGCGTGAAGGCCCGCAGCGCGTGCTGGACCCGGTTGCCGAGCTGCCCGAGCACCGTGTCGGGGATGTCGAGCGGGTTCTGGGTCACGAAGTAGACGCCCACGCCCTTGGAGCGCACCAGCCGGACCACCTGTTCGACCTTCTGGAGCAGCGCGGCCGGCGCGTCGTTGAACAGCAGGTGTGCCTCGTCGAAGAAGAACACCAGCTTGGGGCGGTCGCGGTCGCCCACCTCGGGCAGCGTCTCGAACAGCTCGGACAGCAGCCACAGCAGGAAGGACGCGTACAGCCGGGGGGCGTTCATCAGCCGGTCGGCCGCCAGGATGTTGACGATACCGCGTCCCTTCGGGTCGGTCTGCATCAGGTCCGCGAAGTTGAGCATCGGCTCGCCGAGGAATCGGTCGGCGCCCTGCTGCTCGAGGGTCAGCAGAGCCCGCTGGATGGCACCGACCGAGGCGGCCGAGATGTTGCCGTACTGGGTGGTGAACTGCCGGGCGTTTTCGCCCACGTACTGCAGCATCGCGCGCAGATCCTTCGCGTCGAGCAGCAGCAGGCCGTTGTCGTCGGCGATCCTGAACACGATGTTCAGCACGCCTTCCTGGGTCTCGTTCAGGCTCAGCATGCGCCCGAGCAGCATCGGCCCCAGGTCGCTGACCGTGGCGCGCAGCGGATGGCCCTTCTCCCCGAACACGTCCCACAAGGTGGTGGGTGCGCCCTCGAAGACCGGGGTCGGGAGGTCGAACTTCTTCAGGCGCTCCTCGAGCCGAGGGCTCATCGCACCCGGCCGTGCGATGCCGGTCAGGTCGCCCTTGACGTCGGCCATGAAGACCGGCACGCCCAGCGCCGAGAAGCGCTCGGCCATCACCTGCAGCGTCACGGTCTTGCCGGTGCCGGTGGCCCCGGTGATCAGCCCGTGGCGATTGGCCAGCGCCGGCAGCAGGCACAGGTCGGTGCCCGCGTGCCGGGCGACGATCATCGGTTCGGGCATGGTGTGGGGGCTCGGTGGCCGGCAGGGGGTCGGATCGGAGGGGGCGACGACGGCTTGCGCGCCGATGCTAGAATCCGCGGTCTTTCGGCGGCATTGCACCACGATTGCCGAGGCAGCGGCAAGCGCGGCGACCTGCCCGCCCTCCCGCCCGCGGCGCCCCTGCGCCGGGGCACCATCGCACGGGATCGATCGTCACCATGGCCGGGCATTCCAAGTGGGCCAACATCCAGCACCGCAAGGGTCGCCAGGACGAGAAGCGAGGCAAGCTGTTCACGCGCCTGATCAAGGAGATCACCGTGGCGGCCAAGCTCGGCGGTGCCGACCTGAGCGCCAACCCGCGGCTGCGGCTGGCCACCGAGAAGGCCTCCGACGCCAACATGCCCAAGGACACCGTGCAGCGGGCCATCCAGAAGGGTGTGGGCGGCCTCGAAGGCGCGCACTACGAGGAAATCCGCTACGAGGGCTATGGCATCGCCGGCGCCGCGGTGATCGTCGACGTGATGACCGACAACCGCACCCGCACCGTCGCCGAGGTCCGGCACGCCTTCTCCAAGCACGGCGGCAACCTCGGCACCGACGGCTCGGTCGCCTTCCTGTTCAGGCACTGTGGCCAGTTGCTGTTCGCCCCGGGTACCCCCGAGGACCGGGTCATGGAAGCCGCCATCGAAGCCGGCGCCGATGACGTCGTGACCGACGACGAAGGCGGCATCGAGGTGACCTGCGCGCCGGCCGATTTCGCGCGGGTCAAGGCCGCCCTCGAGGGCGTCGGGCTGAAGGCCGAAGTGGCCGAGATCACCATGAAGCCCCTGAACGAGACGGTGTTCAGCGGCGAGGATGCAGTGCGCATGCAAAAACTGCTCGATGCCCTCGAGAACCTGGACGACGTCCAGCAGGTCTACACCAGCGCGGTCATCGACGCATGAAGATCCTGGTGGTGGGCTCGGGCGGGCGCGAGCACGCGCTCGCCTGGCGGCTGGCGCAGTCGGGCCGCGTGCAGGTCGTCTACGTCGCCCCGGGCAACGGCGGCACGGCCCGCGAGCGCCATGTCCGCAACGTGCCCATCACCCGGCTCGAGACCCTCGCGGCGTTCGCCGAGCGCGAGCAGGTCGCCTTCACCGTCGTGGGTCCCGAGGCACCGCTGGCGGCCGGCATCGTCGACCTGTTCCGGGCCCGTGGCCTGCGCATCTTCGGGCCCACGCGGGCGGCCGCGCAGCTCGAATCCTCCAAGGACTTCGCCAAGGCGTTCATGACCCGCCACGGCATCCCCACGGCCCGCTATGGGACCTTCACCGATGCCGCCGCCGCCCACGCCCACATCGATCAGCACGGCGCCCCGATCGTGGTCAAGGCCGACGGCCTGGCGGCGGGCAAGGGCGTAGTCGTCGCCCAGACCACCGCCGAGGCGCATGCCGCAGTCGACCTGATGCTGGTCGACAACCGGATGGGCGAGGCCGGTGCCCGGGTGGTGATCGAAGAGTTCCTGCAGGGCGAGGAAGCCAGTTTCATCGTGCTGTGCGACGGGCGGACCGTGCTGCCGCTGGCCTCGAGCCAGGACCACAAGCGGCTGCTGGACGGCGACACCGGACCCAACACCGGCGGCATGGGCGCCTATTCGCCGGCACCGGTGGTCACGCCCGAGGTCCACGCGCGCGTGCTGCGCGAGATCATTCACCCCACCGTCCAGGGCATGGCGGCCGACGGCATCCCGTTCACCGGCTTCCTCTACGCGGGGCTGATGATCGACGCCGCCGGCCGGCCGCGCACGCTCGAGTTCAACTGCCGGATGGGCGACCCCGAGACGCAGCCCATCATGGCGCGGATCAAGAGCGACCTGACCGAAGTGTTCGAACACGCCATCGCGGGCACGCTCGACCGCATCGAGCTCGAGTGGGACCGCCGGACCGCGCTCGGGGTCGTGCTGGCCGCGCAGGGCTATCCCGACGACCCGCGCCCCGGCGACGTGATCGAAGGCGTCGGCGCACGCGCCGCGCTCGCCGACGACTGCCTCGTCTTCCATGCCGGCACCGTGTTCGCCGACGGTGTCCTGACCACCGCCGGCGGCAGGGTGCTGTGCGTGACCGCGCTGGGCGACTCGGTGAAGATCGCCCAGGCCCGGGCCTACGGGGCCATCGACGGCATCCGCTTCGACGGTATGCAGTACCGTCGCGACATCGGTCATCGGGCGGTCGCCCGGCGGGCCGCCGGCGTGCGCCGGAGCTGAGGAGACTGTCGTGAGCCACTCCCACCCGACCGTCGAGCCGGTCGACACCGCCGCGCTCGCCGACTGGTTCCGTGGGCTGCAGGCCCGCATCGCCGACCGGCTCGAGGCGCTCGACGGCCGGCCGTTCCTCGCCGATGCCTGGACCCGTCCCGAGGGCGGCGGGGGCGTCAGCCGCGTGATCGAGGGCGGCGGCGTGTTCGAGCGCGGCGGCGTGCTGTTCTCGCAGGTCAGCGGCAACCGGCTGCCGCCCTCGGCGTCGGCCCAGCGCCCGGGCCTTGCCGGCCGCGCGTTCCAGGCGATGGGCGTATCGCTGGTGCTGCACCCGCGCAACCCCTACGTGCCCACGGTCCACCTCAACGTCCGCTGCTTCATCGCGCAGCCGCGCGATGGCGCGGCCCCGGGCTCGCCCGACGCCGAGCCGGTCTGGTGGTTCGGCGGCGGCATGGACCTCACCCCCTACTACGGATTCGAGGACGACGCGGTCCACTTCCACGCGGCCTGCCGCGATGCGCTGGCGCCGTTCGGCGGGTCGCTGCATCCGCGCTTCAAGCGCTGGTGCGACGAGTACTTCTTCCTCAAGCACCGCGGCGAGCCGCGCGGCGTCGGCGGGATCTTCTTCGACGACTTCGCCGAGCTGGGCTTCTCCCGCTCGTTCGAGATGGTCCGCAGCGTCGGCGACGCCTTCCTGCCGGCCTACGCCCCGATCGTCGAGCGGCGCCGTGACTCGCCCTTCGGCGAGCGCGAGCGCAGCTTCCAGGCCTATCGGCGCGGCCGCTACGTCGAATTCAACCTGGTGTTCGACCGCGGCACGCTGTTCGGCCTTCAGTCGGGCGGGCGCACCGAGTCGATCCTGGTGTCGATGCCGCCGGTCGCCCACTGGCGCTACGACTGGCATCCCGAGCCGGGTTCGCCCGAGGCCCGCCTGCACGAGGTCTTCCTTCAGCACCGGGAATGGGTCTGAGCCGGCCGCTGCGCCGCCGCGTGGGGCTCGTGGGGGGCACCTTCGATCCGCCCCACGTCGGTCACCTGGCGCTGGCCCGCGCGGCGCGTGATGCGCTCGGCCTGCACGAAGTCCGGCTGGTGCCCACCGGCCGCTCCTGGCAGAAGGGCGAGGCGGGCGCCAGCGCCATGCAGCGGCTCGAGATGACCCGGCTGGCGCTCACCGGGCTCGATCCGGCCGAGCGGCTGTCGGTCGATCCTCGCGAGGTCGTTCGCGACGGCCCCACCTATACCGTCGACACCCTCGCGCAGCTGCGCGCCGAACTCGGCCCCGAGCCGATGCTGGTGCTGGTGCTGGGCAGCGACCAGCTGCGCAACCTGCCCACCTGGCACCGCTGGCACGAGCTGTTCCGGCACGCGCACCTGGCCGCCACCCAGCGCGAGACGGTGGGGCTCGATGCACTGCCGCCCGAGCTCGACGAACTGCTCGGGCAGCGGGGGCGCGACGCGCTGCCCGACGCCCCGTCGGGCGCGCTGGTGCTGTTCCGCATGCCGGCCGTGCCGGTGTCGGCCACCGCGCTGCGCGCCCAGATCCGGCGCGGTGAACGCCCCGACGGGCTGTCCCCCCCCGCGGTTCTCGACTATATTCAGGCGAACCGGCTGTACCGCCGGCCCCTCCCACGAACCTAGCGCATGGACCTGAGAAAACTGCAGCGGGTGGTGATCGATGCACTC
>Ga0169931_10012150_pt1 | contig 11995 bp, 8 predicted proteins | sample Kivu_15m_20L_FD_129675 | JGI IMG/M metagenome (GOLD analysis project Ga0169931, IMG submission 129675) | Freshwater microbial communities from Lake Kivu, Western Province, Rwanda to study Microbial Dark Matter (Phase II) - Kivu_15m_20L... | ecosystem: Environmental > Aquatic > Freshwater > Lake ...
AAGAAATGAAAATTCCATTTGTTATTGGAGAGTCTGTGAAAGTTATAGATGGACCATTTAACAACTTTAGCGGAGTTATCGACGAAATCAACGAAGAAAAGAAAAAGTTGAAAGTAATGGTGAAAATCTTCGGACGTAAAAATCTTTTGGAACTTAGCTACATGCAAGTCGAGAAAGAAGGATAATTTGTATTAACCGTAGGAGTGGGTCTGATGATAAAAGCTTCCCATCAAAATACTCACGTTTGACTACATAAATTGAATATATATGGCTAAAGAAGTAGCAGCATTGATCAAATTGCAGATCAAAGGAGGAGCTGCCAACCCATCTCCGCCAATTGGACCGGCTTTAGGTGCGAAAGGTGTGAACATTATGGAGTTCTGTAAGCAATTTAATGCTAGAACTCAAGATAAAATGGGAAAGGTGGTTCCAGTTGTAATCACTGTTTATGGTGACAAATCATTTGATTTCGTATTAAAAACTCCACCGGCAGCAGTTCAAATTGTTGAACACACAAAAATTAAGAAAGGATCATCTGAACCAAATCGTGTAAAAGTTGGTACCATCACTTGGGATCAAGTTCGTGCGATTGCTGAAGATAAACTTCCTGATCTTAATTGTTTTACTGTAGATTCAGCAATGAAAATGGTTGCGGGTACGGCAAGAAGTATGGGAGTAAATGTTAAAGGTGGCGAAGCGCCTAAATCCAAATAATTAGTAATATGAAAAGAGTTTCTAAAAAAAGAAAAGAGATTTTGGCAAAATATGATTTGTCAAAAGCTTACACTCTATCAGATGCATGTGATTTGGTAAAAGGAATTTCCACCTCTAAATTCGATGCCTCTGTTGATATCGCTGTGCGATTAGGAGTTGATCCAAGAAAAGCTAACCAAATGGTGCGAGGAACTGTTGCTCTACCTCATGGGACTGGTAAGGATGTTAAGGTACTTGTACTTTGTACTCCAGACAAGGAAGCTGAGGCGAAGCAAGCTGGCGCTGATTACGTAGGTCTTGATGACTTCATTGACAAAATCAAAGGAGGATGGACAGACATTGACGTAATTATCACTATGCCATCTGTTATGGGTAAAGTAGGTGCTTTGGGTAGAATATTGGGACCTAGAGGTTTAATGCCTAACCCAAAAACAGGTACTGTGACGATGGAAATTGGCAAAGCAGTTGAAGAAGTTAAGGCTGGTAAAATTGACTTTAAAGTTGATAAATACGGTATTATTCATTCTTCAGTTGGTAAAGTTAGTTTTGAGGGAGGAAAAATTCGTGACAATGCGAATGAATTAATCCAAACGCTAATTAAACTTAAGCCATCTGCTGCCAAAGGTACATACATTAAGAGCATTTATTTAAGCTCAACAATGAGTCCAGGTATTCAAATTGACACAAAGTCTGTTAATGCTTAAAACTTAGTGAAATGACAAGAGAAGAAAAAGCAAAATACATTGACAATTTGGCGGCTGAATTACAAGCGTCATCTATAGTCTATTTAACAGACACTGCAGATTTAACAGTTGAATCAGTAAATACGCTACGCAGAAGATGTTTTCAAGCAAATATCAAAATGCGAGTGGTAAAAAATGCACTGCTTCAAAAAGCAATGGATAAGGTAGAAGGCAAGGATTACAGTGGACTTTCGGGTGTACTTAAAGGTTCAACTTCTATCATGTTTTCAGAAGTAGCAAATGCCCCTGCAAAATTAATTCAGGATTTTCGCAAGAAAAGTGAAAAGCCACTTTTGAAGGGTGCATATATTGATGAAGCGATTTTCGTTGGTGATAATCAATTAGTAGTTCTTGAGGCCCTTAAAAGCAAAGAAGAACTCGTGGGAGAAATCATCGGCTTATTGCAAAGTCCTGCGAAAAATGTGTTGTCTGGTCTTACAGGTGCTGGTAGTAAAATTGCCAGTATCCTCAAAACCCTCGAAAATCGAGGATAATAAATTAATTATTTTTAAACCTTTTTAAATTTTAAATAAAATGGCTGATTTAAAGCAAATTGCAGAAACGTTGGTTAACCTAACAGTAAAAGAAGTTAATGAGTTAGCAACAATTTTAAAAGATGAGTATGGAATCGAACCAGCTGCTGCTGCTCCAGTAATGGTTGCAGGAGGTTCTGTTGGTGGTGGCGAAGAAGCCGCTGCTGAAAAAACCGAGTTCGACGTAGTACTTAAAGCTGGTGGAGTTAACAAACTAGCAGTAGTTAAGTTAGTAAAAGAACTTACTGGTAACGGATTAAAAGAGTCTAAAGACCTAGTTGACGCTGCTCCTTCTACATTGAAAGAAGGTGTTTCGAAAGACGAAGCTGAAGGACTTAAAAAGTCTCTAGAAGAGGCTGGAGCTGAAGTTGAGATTAAGTAATAATCGTCTTCATATACAGGAGAGGCACCGTTTCAATACGGGTGCCTTCTCCTGTTTTTTAGCATTTGTAAATTCCGTATTGAAGTAACTAAAAAAAATATAAGCCTTGGCAACATCGAATAATTCAACCAGAATTAATTTTGCTTCAAGCAAAAATCAATTTGATTACCCAGATTTTCTGGAAATCCAGTTAAAATCTTTTCAAGAATTTTTTCAGTTAGAAACGACTCCTGAAAACAGAAACAGTGAAGGACTTTTTAAAGTATTCGCTGAAAACTTTCCAATAACTGATACACGAAACCAATTCGTATTGGAGTTCTTGGATTATTTTATCGATCCACCTCGTTATACTATCGAAGAGTGTATCGAAAGAGGGTTAACATATTCTGTTCCCTTAAAAGCAAAATTGAAATTGTATTGTACCGATCCTGAACACGAAGATTTTGAAACAATCGTGCAAGATGTTTATTTAGGTACAATTCCTTATATGACACCAAAAGGTTCGTTTGTGGTTAATGGTGCTGAGAGAGTTATTGTATCTCAGTTACACCGTTCACCAGGTGTTTTCTTTGGTCAAAGTCGTCATGCTAATGGTACAAAATTATATTCTGCCCGTATCATTCCATTCAAGGGTTCTTGGATAGAGTTCGCTACTGATATTAACAACATCATGTACGCTTACATCGATCGTAAAAAGAAATTACCTGTAACTACTCTTTTTAGAGCTATAGGTTATGAAACGGATCGCGATATTCTAGAGATATTTGGCTTGGCAGATGAGGTTAAAATCAATAAGGCCAATATGAAGAAACTTGTTGGTAGAAGATTGGCAGCAAGGGTACTAAAAACTTGGATTGAGGACTTTGTAGATGAGGATACAGGAGAAGTTGTTTCCATTGAGCGAAATGAAGTTATTCTTGACAGAGAATTGTTGATTGGAGAAGAACACCTTGATTCAATCTTGGATTCAGGTGCGAAATCTGTAATACTTCACAAAGAAGATGCAAACTCTACTGATTACACAATTATTTACAATACGCTTCAAAAAGATATTTCAAATTCTGAAAAAGAAGCTGTTGAACATATCTATCGTCAATTAAGAAACGCAGATCCACCAGATTATGAAACAGCTAAAGGTGTATTTGAAAAATTATTTTTCTCTGATGCACGCTATGATCTTGGTGAAGTAGGGCGTTATCGTTTGAATAAAAAACTAGGATTGAGTGGAAGTGAAGAATCTAGAGTTCTTACCAAAGAAGATATCATTAACATAATCAAGTACCTGATAGAATTAATTAACTCCAAAGCTGACATCGATGATATCGATCACTTATCGAATCGTCGAGTTCGTACTGTAGGAGAACAGTTGTATTCGCAATTTGGAGTTGGACTTGCAAGAATGGCAAGAACAATTAGGGAACGAATGAATGTTCGCGACAACGAGGTTTTCACTCCAATTGATTTGATAAATGCTAAAACGTTATCCTCTGTAATAAATTCATTCTTTGGAACGAATCAATTGTCTCAATTTATGGATCAAACAAATCCTTTATCTGAAGTTACCCACAAACGACGTTTGTCGGCACTCGGACCAGGCGGTTTGTCAAGAGAAAGAGCTGGATTTGAGGTTCGTGACGTTCACTACACGCATTATGGACGTTTGTGTACTATTGAAACACCTGAAGGTCCAAATATTGGATTAATATCTTCATTATGTGTTTTTGCGAAAGTGAATAAACTTGGATTCATCGAAACACCATATAGAAAAGTAGACAACGGGAAAGTTGTATATTCTGAACAACCAATATACCTTGCAGCGGAAGAGGAAGATGCAAAAATGATTGCACAAGCCAATGCTAAAGTTGACGATAAAGGTAACTTCCTTTCTGATCTTGTAAAAGCAAGATATGAAGGTGACTTCCCTGTGGTTGGTCCAAAAGACATTAATCTAATGGATGTTGGTGCAAACCAAATCGCTTCGATTGCGGCTTCTTCTATTCCTTTCCTAGAGCATGATGATGCTAACCGTGCCTTGATGGGCTCTAACATGCAACGTCAGGCGGTTCCATTGTTGAAACCTAATTCACCAATTGTTGGAACAGGTATTGAGCAATTAGTGGCACGTGATTCACGCGTATTGATTAATTCTGAAGGTTCAGGAGTGGTAGAATACGTTGATGCCAACGAGATTGTTATTCGTTACGATTGGAATGAAGATGATAAGCTTGTAAGTTTCGACTCAGAAGTTAAATCGTATTCGTTGACAAAATTTTCTAAAACCAATCAAAGTACGTGTATCAACCTTAAGCCTATTGTTCAAAAAGGTGATCGTGTTGCTTTTGGTCAAGTTCTATGCGAAGGATATGCTACACAAGATGGTGAATTGGCCCTAGGTCAAAATCTTAAGGTTGCATTCATGCCATGGAAGGGTTACAATTTCGAAGATGCTATTGTTATTTCTGAGAAAGTTGTTCGAGATGACATTTTCACCTCTATTCATATCGATGAGTATTCTTTGGAAGTTCGCGATACAAAAAGAGGAATGGAAGAACTAACTTCAGACATTCCAAACGTAAGTGAAGATGCAACTAAAGATCTCGATGACAATGGTTTGATTAGAATAGGAGCTGAAATTAAAGAAGGAGATATACTTATTGGGAAAATTACTCCGAAAGGAGAAACAGATCCATCTCCTGAGGAAAAGTTATTACGTGCGATTTTTGGAGACAAAGCTGGAGACGTAAAAGATGCTTCGTTGAAAGCAGGACCTTCCTTAAGAGGTGTTGTTATCGATAAAAAATTATTTTCGAGAGCTATCAAGGATAGAAAATCCAAAACTCAAGATAAACCAATTCTTGAAACCTTAGATGCTGAATACCACAAAGACTTTGCAGAATTAAAAGAAAAGTTAGTGGATAAGTTGATGGTAATCCTTGGTGAGCATAAATCTTCTGGAGTTTACAATAACTTTAAGGAGGAATTGATTAAAAAAGGCACAAAATTCAATAATAAGGCCCTTTTTGCTTTGGATTATACCATTGTAAACCCATTGAATTGGACAGCTGACGAGAAAATTAATCAATTGATAAGTCGTGTGATTCACAACTTTAGCATTAAAGCAAATGATCTTTTAGGGAATTACAAACGACGTAAGTTTCATATTTCAGTGGGAGATGAATTGCCTGCGGGAATCGTAAAACTTGCAAAAGTTTATGTTGCCAAAAAGAGAAAATTAAAAGTTGGTGATAAAATGGCAGGTCGTCACGGAAACAAAGGTATTGTTGCAAATATCGTTCGTCAAGAAGATATGCCTTTCTTGGAAGATGGAACTCCGGTTGACATTGTGTTAAATCCATTAGGGGTACCATCTCGTATGAACCTTGGACAAATTTATGAAACTGTTTTAGGTTGGGCCGGACAAAAATTGGGAGTTAAATTTGCTACCCCAATTTTTGATGGGGCAACGCCAGATGAGATTAATGATTGGACAGATAAGGCTGGCGTGCCTAGATCGGGTAAAACATACTTATATGACGGAGGTACTGGTGAAAGATTCCACCAAACTGCGACAGTAGGTGTAATTTACATGTTGAAGTTATCTCACATGGTAGACGATAAGATGCACGCGCGATCAATCGGTCCATACTCGCTTATTACTCAGCAACCATTGGGAGGAAAGGCACAATTTGGTGGACAACGATTTGGTGAGATGGAGGTTTGGGCACTTGAAGCATTCGGTGCATCCAATATCTTACAAGAAATCTTGACTGTTAAATCTGATGATGTAATGGGTAGAGCGAAAGCATACGAAGCGATAGTTAAAGGAGATAACATTCCTGAACCAGGTATTCCTGAATCATTTAATGTACTCTTACACGAACTTCGCGGATTGTGTCTTAACGTATCAATGGATTAATAATTAGTAAAAACGAAATCATTCATAAAAAATGGCTTTCAAAAAAGAAACACCAAAAAAACAAAGTAGCTTCAATAAAATTACGATCTCGTTAGCTTCTCCGGAGGTTATCCTTGAGCAGTCAAGTGGAGAAGTATTGAAGCCAGAAACGATAAATTACAGAACATATAAACCGGAAAGAGATGGTTTATTTTGTGAGCGTATCTTCGGACCAGTTAAAGACTACGAGTGTCACTGTGGTAAATACAAAAGAATCCGATACAAAGGAATAGTTTGTGACCGATGCGGGGTAGAAGTTACCGAGAAAAAGGTAAGAAGAGAGCGTATGGGGCATATTTCTTTGGTTGTTCCAGTTGCTCATATTTGGTATTTTAGGTCATTGCCAAACAAAATTGGTTACTTACTTGGTTTACCAACTAAGAAATTAGATCAAATTATTTATTACGAGCGATATGTTGTAATAAATCCAGGATCTTCCTCTCAAATAGAAGGAGTGAATCTCAAGAAAATGGATTTCTTGACCGAAGAGGAATATTTAGATATTATCGACAATCCTTTATTAAAGGACAATCATTACCTTGAGGATAGTGATCCAAACAAGTTTGTTGCCAAAATGGGAGCTGAGGCTCTACATGACTTGCTTAGAGATTTGAATCTTGAAAATCTTTCTTATGAATTAAGAGGTCAGGCAGAAAACGAAACATCAGTTCAACGTAAGAATGAAGCGTTAAAGCGTTTACAAGTTGTAGAAGCAATGCGCGATTCGCAAACGAGAATTGAGAACAGACCAGAATGGATGGTGGTGAAAGTTGTTCCTGTTATTCCGCCTGAATTACGCCCATTAGTTCCATTAGATGGTGGAAGATTTGCAACTTCGGATTTAAATGATCTCTACAGAAGAGTAATTATTCGTAACAACCGCTTGAAAAGGTTAATCGAAATTAAGGCCCCTGAAGTAATTCTTCGTAATGAGAAAAGGATGCTTCAAGAATCTGTTGATTCCTTATTCGATAATTCAAGAAAATCAAGTGCTGTTAAGACAGAATCAAATAGAGCTTTAAAATCTCTTTCAGATTCATTAAAAGGAAAACAAGGACGTTTTCGTCAAAACTTACTTGGTAAAAGGGTTGACTATTCTGCCCGTTCTGTTATTGTCGTTGGTCCAGATTTAAAATTACACGAATGTGGTTTGCCGAAAGATATGGCAGCTGAATTATACAAACCGTTCATCATTAGAAAAATGATCGAAAGAGGAATTGTAAAAACAGTAAAATCTGCGAAGAAAATTGTTGATAGAAAAGAACCTGTTGTTTGGGATATTTTAGAAAATGTATTGAAAGGACACCCTGTTCTGTTGAACAGAGCCCCAACACTTCACCGACTGGGTATTCAAGCTTTCCAACCAAAATTAATTGAAGGAAAAGCAATTAGACTTCACCCATTGGTAACTACGGCGTTCAACGCGGATTTCGATGGTGACCAAATGGCTGTGCATTTACCTCTTGGTAACGCTGCAATATTGGAAGCTCAGATGTTGATGTTGGCGTCACATAATATTTTGAACCCTGCGAATGGTGCACCAATTGCCGTTCCTTCTCAGGACATGGTACTTGGATTATATTACATTACAAAAGGTAAAAAATCTACAGATACTGAGGTAGTTAAAGGAGAAGGAAGCACATTTTATTCGCCATCTGAAGTTATTATTGCATATAATGAAGGTAAATTAGATCTTCATGCGCACATCAAGGTGAAAACGTATGATTTAAATCATATTGGTGAACCTGAATTGAAAATACTTGATACAACTTGTGGTCGTGTATTATTTAACGAAAAGGTGCCACGAAAAGTTGGTTTCATTAACGATGTAATGACTAAAAAGGCTCTTCGTGACATAATTGGTGAAGTATTGAAAATTTGTGGTACCTCTCAAACAGCTCAGTTCTTAGATGATATTAAAAAACTAGGTTATGAGATGGCATTTAGAGGTGGTCTATCATTCAATTTGGACGACATCATTATTCCAAAAGAAAAAGAAGCTCTAGTATTAAAAGCTGAGAATGATGTTAATGAAGTTATGATGAATTACAATATGGGTCTCATCACAAACAACGAACGTTATAATCAGATTATTGATATTTGGACTCATACAAATTCTCGATTGACTCATACATTAATGGAGCAATTGAAGAGTGATAAACAAGGTTTCAACTCAATATATATGATGTTCGATTCTGGTGCTCGTGGTTCGAAAGAACAAATTAGACAGCTTTCAGGAATGAGAGGATTGATGGCCAAACCGCAAAAGTCGGGAGCTTCAGTTCAAGAAATTATTGAGAATCCAATTTTATCTAACTTTAAGGAAGGTCTTTCCATTCTTGAGTATTTTATTTCTACTCACGGTGCGCGTAAAGGTCTTGCAGATACAGCTCTTAAGACAGCGGATGCTGGTTACCTTACACGAAGATTGGTTGACGTGGCACAAGATGTTGTGATTAACTCGAATGATTGTGGTACCTTAAGAGGTATTGTAGCAACAGCACTCAAGAAAAGCGACGAAATCGTAGAACCACTTTATGATAGAATCTTAGGAAGAACATCTGTTCACGATGTTTATTTCCCGGAATCCGATAATTTAATTGTTGCTTCAGGAGAATTAATTTCTGAAGATGTTGCCAAAGAAATAGAAAAAGCAGGTATTGAAGAAGTAGAAATACGTTCTGTATTGACATGCGAAATGAGAAGAGGTGTTTGTTCGAAGTGTTACGGAAGAAACCTTTCGAATCATCGTTTAGCCCAAATAGGTGACTCAGTTGGAGTTATCGCTGCTCAATCTATTGGTGAACCAGGAACTCAGTTGACCCTTCGTACGTTCCACGTGGGTGGTACTGCTTCGAACATCGCAGATATCTCCGATATGAAAGCGAAAGCGAACGGTAAATTAGAAATTGACGAATTAAGAACGATTGAGCGTAAGAATGCAGATGGATCTGTTAAAACTATTGTAGTTGGACGTTCGGCAGAATTAAAAATCACAGATGAAAAAACAGGTGTGATTGTAATGAATGCTAATGTGCCTTACGGTTCTGAGTTGATGGTTTCGGCAAATACCAAAATCAAAAAAGGGGATGTAATTTGTAAGTGGGATCCATACAATGCGCTTATTGTTTCAGAAGTAGCCGGTAAGGTGGTATTTGAGAGTATTCAAGAAAATATTACTTATCGAGAAGAAATCGATGAGCAAACTGGATTTACTGAAAAGGTTATCATTGAAACCCGAGATAAAAAGAAATCTCCTGCTATTCATATTGTTGATGCAAAAACGAAAGAGGTATTGAGAGAGTATTCTTTACCTGTGAATGCGCATATTTCTGTTAATGAAGGAGATAAAATAGAAGCTGGTGAGACGCTAGTTAAAATCCCAAGAATGGCGGGTAAAACTGGAGATATTACAGGTGGTTTACCTCGTGTAACTGAATTATTTGAAGCACGTAATCCTTCCAATCCTGCGGTAGTTTCTGAAATTGATGGTACAGCTACTTTCGGGGTTATAAAGAGAGGTAACAGAGAGATTAAAATCACTTCTAAGTTAGGTGAAGTTAAAACTTATCTAGTGCCACTTTCAAAGCACATATTGGTACAGCAAAATGATTTCGTTCGCGCAGGACAACCTCTTTCTGATGGTGCGATTACGCCGAATGACATTCTAAACATTGAAGGTCCTACGAAAGTACAAGAATATATCGTAAATGAAATCCAAGAAGTTTACCGACTTCAAGGGGTTAAAATCAACGACAAACATTTTGAAGTAATCGTTAGACAAATGATGTTAAAAGCTGAAATTATTGAAGCTGGCGATACTATGTTCCTTGAAGGACAATCAGTTCATAAAGCCGATATTATGGAAGCAAATGATGCATTGTTCGGAATGATGTTCGTAAAAGATGCAGGCGATTCTGATGAATTGAAGAAAGGTCAGTTGGTATCTGTGAGAAGACTTAGAGATGAGAATTCGAAGTTGAAGAGAGAAGATAAAGCATTGGTTGAAGCTCGTGAAGCAATTCCAGCTACTTCCACGCCATTACTTCAAGGTATCACACGTGCGTCACTTCAAACACAATCGTTCATTTCTGCGGCTTCATTCCAGGAAACTACAAAAGTTCTGAACGAGGCTGCAATCTCAGGAAAAGAGGATCACCTATTAGGATTAAAAGAAAACGTAATTGTTGGACATTTAATACCAGCAGGTACAGGTGTGCGTAATTTCCAAAAGATGATTGTAGCATCGCAAGAGAAGTACGATGAAATGTTAGAAAACGCATAATCAATCTAAATTTATAGGAAAAGGATGGTTTCGGCCATCCTTTTTTGTTTTTGCATATTTTCTTTACCTATTTTTATGAAAAATTAGTTACTATGTTAGCACCTTTCAATTTACAAAAATGGATCGAAGAAAACAGGGATTTGTTAAAACCGCCTGTAGGAAATAAGAACCTTTATAAAGAAGCTGGAGATTTTATTGTAATGGTGGTGGGTGGACCAAACGCAAGAAAAGATTATCATTATAATGAAAGTGAAGAATTGTTTTATCAACTAGAAGGAGATATAACAGTTCGAATTCAGCACGAGGGAAAAGCCAAAGATATTCATATAAAAGAAGGAGAAATGTTTCTTCTTCCCGGTAATACACCGCACTCGCCAATTCGAGGGGAAAATACTGTGGGTTTAGTTATTGAAAAAGTTAGAAAGGGTACCGACTTAGTGGATGGTTTGATGTGGTTTTGCGAAAAATGCAATAACTCTCTTAAGTCTTACAGGTTCCCCCTTGAAAACATTGAAAAAGATTTTATTCCCAGATTTAAAGAATTTTATAATTCTCTAGAAATGAGAACCTGCAAGGAATGCGGTCATGTGATGGAGGCAGACGAAAGATTTGTCTAAATAAAAAGTAGAGTATTATTTACTGATGTAAACCCACTCGTAAATATTATTGTTAATTGATCTTCTCAATTTAAGACGCTTGTTCTTTAATTCTCGAATTTCGAAATTTACTGCTAATGAACCTTCTAAAGATTCAGTCATAGAAATTTGACCTTGACCCTCTAAGAACAACCATGTTCCGTGTCTATGTGTTGATTGTAACTGTCCTAATTCATTGTTGACAATAGATTCAGAGAAAGTTCCGTCTTTTTCTATGGTTAGTTTTGTTTCACCTGAAATTGGTAAGTCGCTATTATTTAAGGTTTGCTTTTCTAAAATCCATTCATTAGTAATTCTCGCCTTTCGAGTTAAAAGTGAAAAGCTTGGGCCATCTGCATATTTAGTGCATGAACCAAGTAATACGAGCGCCATTGAGAAAAATAGTAAAGCTTTCATTTAACGATAAATTTTCCCCAAATGTAATATAAAAAATGTGTGAAGCCAAATTCTTTAAGTTTTAGGTTAATTTGTAAGGTTTAAATTGCATTTAAATTAATTTTGTTTTAAGAATGATTGAAGATCAGTTTAAATTCTCAGCTGTTATTCCGATGGCTTGGCCTAATATGACGGCCCGAGCACCGGAGAAGTTCCTCCATTTTTTGAGAAAAATTGGAATTATGAGAAACATCAATGTTCTTGTTGGTCATGCTGCTCTTTTGGTAGTTAAAAAAGACTCTTTCATATACGCGGATTTCGGTAGATATATTACTCCTAAAGGTTTTGGAAG
>Ga0169931_10012152_pt1 | contig 11993 bp, 19 predicted proteins | sample Kivu_15m_20L_FD_129675 | JGI IMG/M metagenome (GOLD analysis project Ga0169931, IMG submission 129675) | Freshwater microbial communities from Lake Kivu, Western Province, Rwanda to study Microbial Dark Matter (Phase II) - Kivu_15m_20L... | ecosystem: Environmental > Aquatic > Freshwater > Lake...
GAACCTGTACGCACAACTGAACAAGCCCTGTCCATGGAACTACTGGCAGATCAGAGATTCGAGGACACTCTTTAGTCTATATAAGGAAAATGAAACCAGCAAGCCGGACGCACACAACGCACTCGCAGATTGTGATTACCAGGCCAAGAAGGTGCAGAGATATTACCGCACATTGAATCTGAAACCTTTTTAGATATTGATTATGTCATGCTGTCATGTTAATATAGCAACATGAAGACGAAATGGTACGACATTGAAAAATTCTATGATTTCGAAAACCTCCACATAACCCACAAGAAGAAAAGCGAGTTTGTAAAACTGCCCTGTGTGTATAAAATACGCATTGATAATAAAGTAGTACACGTGGGCAGATCGGACACCTGCAGGAAGCATGGTGGCGCGGAAAAGGTCAGGAAGGCCCTGGTGCAACTGCTGCATCTATACGAACACAACAAATCAGTGAAACCAACCTCACATTGGGAAACCATCAGGCAGGAATATCATCCCACGCCTGCCAACATTGAAATTGGCATAATAGAAACACATGACATCGAAAAAATTTATACCCAAGAATCTCAGAGAGCACATTAGCTGCTACGAGGAGTCAACCTGGCACGCCAACGGCCGGCCCAGATGGGAGACCGAGGTGTACTCTGTGTGGGATGACCTGTTCCCAGTGACGCCGGGACACCTCTTGTGGATACCCAAGAAGAACACCACTGGTTATGTGCGTGTGACCTACGGAGAAGCATATCAGTATGGACTGAATCGTATAGAGTCAAAGGAGTGGGCAGGTTTCAATATAGGACAGAATATGGGCATGGCGGCGGGACAAAGTGTGCTGTGGCCGCACATACATCTCATACCAAGACACACGGGCGACTGCCCTGCCGGACTTAACGGCATCAGGCGTAGCCACCCCAACGGTGATCACAAGGAGTACTACTGACATGGCAAAAACAACCAAGAAACAGCAGCTGAATTCACATGAATGGAACCTGTTGCGTAATTTGGAAGAAGAAGTGTATAATATAACCAACGAACAAAAAAACTGGCCCACAAAAACATGGTTAAAAAAAAGAATACAACAGCTAAGAGTGCGAGCAGGGGAGGACCCATCTTCGTGAGCCCGGACGGTGGCGAGACCGTGTACGAGCAGAAGAAGAGCGGAGGCTGGGGCAAGTGCATCTACCAGAGCGAGCAGTCCAAGCTGATGGAACAGGCCCAATCAGAGATGGACATGATGGGCACGGAGGCCATACGCATGCGGCAGAAATATCCCGCGCTGCAGAAGGCCTGGGATCAGTACAGGATGATCTGGAACGTCACTGCCAAGGAGGAATATGATGATTAAAACGAAGAAACACAAGGAAGAATCCATTGTTTTGTTGCCCAAACATGATGAAGAAGATCATAGAGATCTGTCATGGATGATACGGGATGATAACATGCTGAGAAAACCTGTGAAGAAATCATCCAAGAGGAAAAAGAGATGAGCGTGATCAAGTATTTCGTGCTGCCGGACGACAAGGATTCCATGGGCGGCAACGTGGCGGAACCACATGGTTTCGCTGACGCCGTGATCAATACCGGCAAGGACGCGGCCCTGAAGGAGTTCTGCGAGAAGCACCTGGTGGAATATGGGCACCAGTGCGACAAGATCAACACGTTCGTCTGGAATGGGTTCACTTTCTACTGCTCCGCCAAGACGGCACAGGCGGTGGAGAAGAAGTTCAAGATCCACGAGATCACCACTGACAGAGAGCAGCTGAAAGAGCTGCGAGATAAGCAGAAGGAGATCAAGGAAGAGATGCGCTCGGACGAGTGGCTGGCCAACAAGGTCACCACGGACTGCGCGGAGCTGTTCAACAACGGACTGAAGAGATACAAGTTCGTGCAACGGGTGCGAGACCTCAATCCCGACATAGCACACACACGCATGACACGACAGACTCAGCAGATGTTCGACGAGGAATGGCTGGCCGCGGATGGCAAGGGCGTGATCATACCGGGCAAGAATTTCCCCAAGGACAGGCTGATCACCAAGAAAGTGGTCACGGAGAAGGACCTGTATGGTCGAGTGAGGAAGCGTGCGGAAGATCCCACCACTTAGAGAGGACCTCATGGTCCAGCAGCAGATACGGGGAGCGTGGCAGCACATGGTGGCAGTGATCTGCCTCAATCAGACATACAGGAAACAAGTGAAAGAGATACTGCCGCAGTTGTTCCATCGATGGCCCACTGCGGAAAGGATGGCGAAAGCACCATTAAATAGATTGAGGAGATTGATCAAGCCACTGGGCATGTGGCGTGTGAGATCCAAGAGAATAAAACAGATGAGCCGGGAATTTTTGAGCTGGGATGGCAAAGATGCAGCGGCGTTACATGGCATTGGAAGATATGGCAGCGACAGCTACCGTATATTTTTCAAAAAACAATATAATATTAAAGTAAAGGATAAAGAACTTCGTAAATATCTAAAAATTAAATCAAATGAATAATATCATTTCCATAAGACCAGTTGAGAAGATTTTTTCGATCACTTGGATGCTTGGGCGCAGATGTAATTATGATTGCATGTATTGTCCATCAGAACTGCATGACAAAGTCAGCAAGCACCATGATTTGATCAAACTAAAAGAAGCATGGAAAAATATACATCGACAGACGGGGACAAAACAAATGCCTTACAAAATTTCATTTACCGGGGGCGAAGTTACTGCAAACAAGAACTTACTTCCATTTGTTTCTTGGCTTAAAAATAACTACAATGTCAGCTCAATATTGATTACAACCAATGGCAGTGCCGGATTAAAATACTATGAGAAATTAACAAATTATGTGGATTCCATTTCTTTCAGCACACATACGGAATTCATGAACGAAAAAGTTTTTTTCCAAAAAGCAGTGGCTTTAAATAAAATAATGATCAGACCAAAAAAATCATTGCACGTGAACATAATGGATGAATATTGGGCCAAGGAGAGAATAAAATTATATGAAAAATTCTGCACGAAACATCAAATCAGTTTCAGCATCAATGAAATAAATTATAATACAAAAACCAGAGAAGAAATATTACACAATGGACAAAGCAATCTTGAAATTTGAAAATCAAAAAAATCACAACTGTGAGATCACTCTAGACAATGGAGAAAAGTATTTGGTCTATGCCAATTGGTTGCACAATAATAAAATGGATAATTGGAAAGACTGGCAATGTGACGCTGGTGTCAACAGAATCCTCGTTAAAGAAAATTTTGACGTTTATAGTGGAGAGTGCAAAAATGATTATCTTGGCAATCTGTTCAAAGACTTTAAAATATTAAATAAAAACTTCTGCAAGAGAGAGCGATGCACTGGCTGCACCGATGATTTGATTGTTAAGAAAAAAAAAATATGACCAAGTTCGTGTCAATAGTGGGCAATGGTGAAAGCCGATTTGGATTTGATCTGGTACCTTTAAAGAAGTTCAGCACCGTGATCGGCTGCAATGCTCAATTCCGTGATTATAATTTTGATTATTTCGTGTGCGCGGATCGCCACATGTGCCAGGAGGCCGCCAACACAGTGGGCAAGCACACCACCATATACACCCGCCAAAAATGGCATTCAGAATTCGCCATGTGGAGCAATGTCAAACCCTTGCCCGACCTTCCCTACGAGGGTGACAAACGACAGGATGAACCGTTCCATTGGGGCACAGGTCCCTATGCTGGCGTGGTTGCTCTGACCTTCAAGCCCAAGGCCATATTCATGTTGGGTTTTGATCTACATGCTTTACAAAAGGATGTTGTCAACAATATATATAAAAACAGCAAAGGTTACGAATACATCAAGAGGCCTGTGGATCCCAGCTACTGGATCTATCAGTTTGAGAAACTAATGGCGCTGGACAACTGCCGCTGGATCGTGGTGAACCGAGAGGGCTGGACTTTGCCCACGGAATGGGCACAGCACAAGACTGTTTTCCAGGAGACCTACGAGGGCATGGCGAAATACATCACGGAAAAGACGGCAGTTAAATAACAGCATGAGCGACCAACTGATACAGCAGCAGATCGACCAGGAATATGCCTACGGATTCACCACCGACATAGAGTCCGTCACAGCGCCCAAGGGCCTCAACAAGGACGTGATCAGATTCATCTCCAAGCAGAAGAAGGAGCCCCTGTGGTTGCTGGAGTGGAGGCTCCGTGCATACGATCGCCTGCAACAAATGACGGAACCCAGCTGGCAAAAACCTCACTATCCCAAGATAGACTATCAGGACCTGTATTACTATTCAGCGCCCAAGAGCTACAAGGAGGGACCAAAATCCCTGGATGACATCGATCCCGAGATAAGGAAGACCTATGAGAAGCTGGGCATACCGCTGACGGAACAGATGAGGCTGTCCGGAGTGGCTGTGGATGCAGTATTTGACAGTGTTTCGGTGGCCACCACCTACCGGGGCAAGCTGGAGGAGCTGGGCATCATATTCTGCTCCATATCCGAGGCAGTGCAGACCCACCCAGAACTGGTGAAGAAATATCTGGGCTCCGTGATTCCATTAACGGACCACTACTTCGCTACTTTGAATTCCGCGGTGTTTACAGACGGATCTTTCGTCTACATTCCTCCGGGAGTGAAATGCCCCATGGAGCTGTCCACCTACTTCAGGATCAATGCCAGCAACACGGGACAGTTTGAGAGAACTTTGATCATAGCCGACCGAGGCAGCTATGTCAGCTACCTGGAAGGCTGCACAGCGCCCATGAGAGATGAGAATCAATTGCATGCGGCCAATGTGGAATTGATTGCACTGGATGATGCGGAGATCAAATATTCAACGGTGCAGAACTGGTATCCAGGAGACAAAGATGGCCGGGGTGGCATCTACAACTTTGTGACCAAGCGAGGACTGTGTAAAGGCACCAACTCTAAAATTTCTTGGACGCAGGTGGAGACCGGATCTGCCATAACTTGGAAGTACCCCAGCTGTATTTTGCAGGGCGATAATTCATCGGGTGAATTTTATAGCATCGCCATAACCAACAACTATCAGAAGGCGGACACAGGCACCAAGATGATACATCTGGGCAAGAACACCAAGAGCAAGATCATCTCCAAGGGCATATCCGCGGGCCACGCGGACAACACCTACAGGGGACTGGTCAGCATAGGCAGCAGGGCGGACCATGCCAAAAACTTCACTCAGTGCGATTCGCTGCTGGTGGGCAACCAGTGCGGCGCTCACACGGTGCCCTACATCGACGTCAAGAACAACTCCGCTACCACTGAGCATGAGGCCACCACATCCAAGATCAGTGAGGACCAGCTGTTCTACTGCTACCAGAGAGGCCTGGACAAGGAGTCAGCAGTGGCCCTGATAGTGAATGGATTCTGCAAGGAGGTGCTGCAGCAGCTTCCAATGGAGTTCGCTGTGGAGGCACAGAAACTGGTCAGCATCAGTCTTGAGGGCAGCGTTGGTTAAATAATTTTTTATGTCAGTTGACAGATAACAAATAACACATACAATTAGCACATGTTGAAAAAACACCAAGAAAGTATCACATGTTTGATGGACGCCACTGAGGCTTTGATGACGGCCATGGAGAAACACGGCATGGATCCAGAAGCCCTCAGCCGCACTCCCGAGTTCGTGGTATTGGTACATTTCCTAAAGGCCATAATAGATGGCAAAATGCAAATACCCAATCATCTCTCGGACAGGATAGCGGAACTGGCCGACACTTTAGATATTGACAAAATCGCCGGAAGTACGTTACACTAGCATAATTAAGCACAGTGGACTTCGAGACATTCACCCCACTCTAAATATTCTGCATGTCATCACAGGAGAAAAAAGATGGCATACTATTCGACCAAGACATATGATCACAATGAGGGTTTGAGTTGCGCATTCCGTCAATGGAGGGCTGAGCACTCCCATTGCCGATTGATACATGGTTACTCACTGGCATTCAAATTGGTGTTTGGCTGCAGCACACTGGACGATCGCAATTGGGTGCAGGACTTTGGTGGGCTCAAAGACATCAAGGCCTGGCTGAAACAGCAATTCGACCACACACTTTGCATTGCAGAAGACGATCCAGAATTCCAAACAATCATGCTGTTGGATGGCCGGATCGCAGATGTGAGAGTGCTGCCAGCGGTGGGCTGTGAGAAATTTGCCGAGCACGTGTTCAACCATGTAAGTAAGATCATAGAACAACAGAGTGGTGGCAGAGTTTGGCTGGACTCGGTTGAATGTCGCGAACATGGAGCAAACAGTGCCATCTACAAGAGAGATTGAAATAGTCTTAAGGAATCCCAAAGATAAAAAAGATACTCTATCCTATTTTATCGACATCGAGGCCACGGATTTTAACCTGCGTTGGCTTGATGCAGTAAAACAAAACATAAAGAACAATCTACATCTTGAAAAGAATTATTGCTGGATGGGCTTCGCAGACTCACCCAGAAACGTTGACTATCTTTGCCGCAGGATAAATCTCGCCATATTCCAGATCAACTGCTTCAACTTTCAAAATGAATGGGTGGTGGCCGGACTCAAACCCTATGCCATCAATGACTATTTCAGCAGAGACACAGTGATAGCAGATGATTTAAAGTTAAATCATGAGCCCATGAACCGCCTGCACAGATATTTCGAGGACCTGCAGGGCGAGGTGGGCAATCTCAGCCCCTATTATAGGTTGGCTGACCATGAGACCAAATGGGCCATCAGGCAGCTGAATGACCTATGCCACGAGCTTGAGAGCTGGGCTCTGTCAAACAGAAAGAAGAAAGTGGCGCCAGAATGGCAAAGACCTTCTCAGATCACCACTTTCCTCAATGCGCCACGCCACGATCTTCTTGACGAGGATTATGATTTGTTCCTGCGCAACCGTTATGATCGTGTGCTGGGAGGTGTATATCTTCATTGGGCGCAGATCGGCAAGACCCACCTGGAAGTGTTCAGGGACGAGCAAGGCAAAGACATCGACGCCGTGACCTGCTCTGCGATAACCTGTTTGAAATATTATTCCGGAGAGTTTGACGTGGAATGGGGACAGGACGTGGTTGATGGGGGCAATCACCTATGGCACAGCCGAGAGCAGATGGCATTCCGTGAATGGTTGTCGAGGAATCATATTGATTACAATGATGCCAAATTAAGTTTTGGTTATATCAAATTAGGGCAAGTTAATTTAATTAAAAGTTTTGGAACTACTGATTTTGCGGAGATATTGGAGAAATTGTCCACACATCTGGACATCTATCAGATACACGCGGATGGCGTCACTGGCACCTACGACTATGTGTGGAGCGACGATAACTACAAACAGATGCAGATAGACTTCCTCAGACCCGGCTATGATTGGAGCAAGGCCAATGCCTAATCACGTGCTCTGCGTCAAGTGGGGTGGCAAATACGTCAGCCAATATGTCAATGTGCTCAAGAACATGTGCCAGCGGCATATCACTATGCCATTCGAATTCCATTGCCTCACGGAAGACCCCAAGGGATTGGACCCAGATGTCAAAACTATCGCTCTTCCCGCGCATCCTGGCATCAAGACCTGGTGGAGCAAGTTGTACATGTTCTCTCCCGATCTGCCCATTAAAGGCACCATATTGTACTTTGATCTGGATGTGATCATATTCCGCAACATAGACAGATTGTTCTCGCATGACCCCAACAACTTCCAGATCATAAGAGACTTCAACAGGTGCAGGGTCAAGGACTGGAAGCTCAGCAACTCCTCAGTGATGCGCTGGGACACCGGCAAGCTGGATTACCTGTGGCAGGAATTCGCCGCCAACCCCGGCCGGGTCATGGGCAGTAACCACGGCGACCAGGACTGGATAACCAAGCGTGCGGCACAGGACATAAGGCACTGGCCCGATGAGTGGATCAGATCATACAAATGGGAGATGCAGGGACGCAAGGACACCAAGATCATCAAGGGCGACAAGAAGGTGTTCGAGCATCCGCCCACGATAGCTGAAGAAAACTGTGTGGCCGTTTTCCACGGCGAGCCCAAACCATCCACGTGCGGTGACCCTTTCGTTGTTGACAATTGGCTATAGATGTATTCATATATTTGTAAAGCAACTAAAGATGTTAAAAGTTTTAAATATATTAATATTGGACCCAGCTGGGCGTGGAGTGCATTTGCAACTATGCATCAACACAAAAAATTATTTAATTATGCAGATGTTTGGAATATTCCTTATTATGATTTATCTATGCCAGCAAAAAACAATGAGACATTGATAAAAGAGTTGAAAAACTTTTTGGAGAAAAATCCAAACAACAAACCTGTAATATGGTTTTGGCCCGGACTATCATCTACTAGATGGGCAGAAATACATGATAAAGATGATTGGAAAGAAAGATACCGTAATTTTACTGTTAGGGATTTAAAAATTATAGACAATATAGGTAATAAAATTTTGATAATAGGAGCACACTCCGACGCTGATACGCTGATATTAAAAACGAAAAATGATTTTACAAATATAACTTTTCATAATCTTTCAATACAAAAATTTATAGCAAAATATTGTAACTCTACTAACTTAGATTTTTATTTTGACTTCGAATGTGCATGGCATGCTATAAATGCCTCAAAAAATCCTTCCAAATCATTGGTCAACGCTGTTTATGAAGGTACACAAATTTGGCAATCTTGGCAGGAAAAATCTATGTTTGTGGGAATGGCACACCCAACAGAAAAAGCAGTGTCGCTGTATGCTTTAAATAACATAGATTATATAAAAACATGGTTGAAATGTCATGTTGACATAGAATAAAGTTATGTTATACTTTGCACATGGTAAAGCGAATAGGTTTCTGCTGTAAATGGCTCAACGACAGATCTGAATTTGGTGGCATGAAGGTCAATGCCAAGGACAGGGAATTGAACGGCCGCAGCACCACCATGCGCTGGCTGCGAGAGCATCCGGAAGAAGCCGAACAGAGACAATGGGACATCATGAACCACAACGCCGCGGCCGCGACCAGGATGATAGAGCGTGTGGGGACATTGCCTCCCGAGCGCAGGATGGTTAGATTAGGTTCAGAGATGCTACAGGGCTACACAGAGAAGAATTGGATCGATTGGTGGCAAAGGAAAGAAATACAGGATCATTTGGCTAAAATATTTGCGCCCGTGGGCAAAGCCGCTAGGAAACATGACGTCAAGATCAGTTTCCATCCCGGACAGTTCTGCGTTCTGGCATCGGAGAATCCTGACATAGTGGAGAGGAGCATATTGGAATTTGAATACCACGTGGACATGGCTCGCTGGGCCGGGTTTGGCGAGACATGGCATGATGGCTGCAAGATAAACGTACACATATCCGGCCGGCAGGGACCAGAAGGCATCTTAAAGGCATTGCCCAGATTGTCACCTGAGGCACGCAATCTCATCACCATAGAGAACGACGAGATGGGCTGGGGATTGGAAGACACACTGCAATTGGAGAAGCACGTGGCATTGGTGTTGGACATACATCACCATCTCATACGTGATGAAGAACACATACAACCAAACGACGACAGGGTAAAGAGAGTGATTGACAGTTGGCGAGGAGTGAGGCCCACTCTGCACTATAGCTATTTCAGAGACGAGGCATTGCTGCCCGCTTTCAAGGACCATCCAGAACTGATGCACGGCCAATTGCACAACATCAAGGACTTATTGTTGTTGGGCTGCAAGAAACAAAAATTCAGGGCACACAGCGACCTGTTCCCCAACAGGGCCAGCAACGCATGGGCATTGAGCTTCCATGACAGCTTTGACATCTGCACAGAGGCCAAAGGCAAGAATTTGGCAGCCCAACAGCTCCATGAGCAGTCATTGGGCTAGCGATAAATACCAGCATGTCAATCATGCGAGATTACATCGACATAGTGGAAGCCAAGAGCAGGCCCAAAAAATTAGTTCTGGAGAAGCTGCCATACAAGATTTCTGATCTTGCTCCAGTGCTGAGCAAAGAAAACGTGGAATATCACTACAATGTTTTGAGCAATGGCTACGTGACCAGATACAACGACGGCGAGGGCGATCCCGATTTCAATTACGGCGGTGCCATGTTGCACAATATCTTCTGGCAGCAGTTGCAGTCTCCCCGAGGAGCCAACAAGCCCACAGGTGCAATCAAGGACATGATAGAACAGAAACACAAGTCATTTGATGCGTTCTTGGATGCCGTGATCATCAAGAGCATGAGCATACAGGGATCAGGATGGGTGTACTTGAGCAAATCAGGAGAGATCAAGATCACCCCCAATCAATCATACCGAACAGACATACTGATGCCCATAGACATGTGGGAGCATTCTTTCATGGACTACATGCCCGCCAAGGACGCCAAGAAACGGTACATTACCGCGGTAATGCGTATTATCAATTGGTCCGTGATCAACGACAGGTTGAATACCAACAGTTAATCCTTTATAATTAGGGAATGTTTACGAACGCCAACAACTGGCCATTGGAACATTGGCACATAGAAATATCTTCCAAATGCTCACTGCGATGTCCCAGATGCACCAGGCAAGAAGTGCCCCATGGTCTGATCAACACGGATCTCAGCATCGATTGGTTCGAAAAGAACTTTTTTGAGCTGTTGCCCCATGCAAAGAAGTTGACGTTCTGCGGGGACGACGGCGACCCTATATACGCTAGGAATTTTCTTACGATCATCAAGAGTATAAAGAACATCAATCCAGCTGTGCAGATAGTGATTGTGACCAATGGTTCATACAAAACTCCAGACTGGTGGGAGGAGCTATCCCTGTCGCTCGGCAATGCCGATCACATACATTTTTCCATGGATGGATGGGATCAAAGCAGCAATGGAATCTACAGAGTCAACAGCGATTGGCACAGCACCATGCAAGGTATCAACAGTATCGATCGAGAAGACGACTCTGTGTTCCTGACCTGGGCCGCCATAGCATTTCGTTTCAATGAAGGCAAGATAGATCACATGCGACAGATGTCTCGTGATCTAAAGTTTGATTATTTTCAATTAACATATAGCACCAAGTTTGGCAGCAACTATTCCGCCTATCCCAAGGATGATCCCTTGGAACCCAGCGACAAGTTTGTGGCGCGGGGAAGGTTCTCTAGGAAGATAGAAAATATATCCCATAGACAGTGGAATGATAGATGTGTCGACACTTTCAGTGATAGATACAAAAATCTTAAACCTATAGGGGATATACAACCATTGTGTTCCGTGGGCAACAAAGGTTTATACATCAATTCGCAAGGTACGTTCTATCCCTGCTGCTGGACGGGATTGAGATATCAGCACAATGATAACATTTTTGACTACGTGGATCAAAAGAACAAAACCATGGCACAGATATTGGATGATCCCAATTGGTCACGGCTGTTTGATTCCATGAAGGACGGCAGTTGTCCCAATGAGTGTCGAGAAAAATGCAACACGCGATCGTGGACCTTGGAGCATGCAACATCATGGTAGAGAAAAAGAGAAGAAAAAAATCTGGATACCTACAGCGGTTCCACCACAACATTGACCTCAACAGCTATGGGGTGGATGGTGATCTCATAGCATGGTGCAAGCGGCACAGCGTGGGTTCATGGGGGTGGTGGTTCTGGACGCATCCAGACTGGCACAACTTGGCCTATGACACCTATGACGAGCGTGCCTACGGCAAGAATCGTGCCTACATGAGCTTCCAATTCAAGCGGGACGCACTGAGGTTCTGGTTCTGGTGGCAGCGCAAGGAGGGTTATGAAAATAAAAGATAAGATACAGGAGTGGGCGGACAGGCTTCGACCCCTGTCGGGAATGGATAGGCTGGAATACCTCATAGAATTGGGCAGGAAGCTGGAGCCCATTGACAACAAGTTGAAGACAGATAGCTTTAAGATACACGGCTGTGCCAGCAATCTCTGGCTGGTGCCAAAATTTGAGAAAGACACACTGTCATTGTCGGCTGACGCGGACGCATTCATCAC
>Ga0169931_10012153_pt1 | contig 11993 bp, 11 predicted proteins | sample Kivu_15m_20L_FD_129675 | JGI IMG/M metagenome (GOLD analysis project Ga0169931, IMG submission 129675) | Freshwater microbial communities from Lake Kivu, Western Province, Rwanda to study Microbial Dark Matter (Phase II) - Kivu_15m_20L... | ecosystem: Environmental > Aquatic > Freshwater > Lake...
AACGGTCTACGATTTAGCAAAGCTCGATCTGGCCTATGCACCTCCCTATGGATCCGCAAAGGATCCGATCCACATGGCTGCATTCACTGCAATCAACGACCTCAGCCAATTACCAAAACTCGTTAGTCCCGATGTCGATCTCGATGGGCTTCAAGTCATCGATGTTCGCACCGAGCGAGAACGCCAACAACTGCCACTGCCAGGCGCGATCGCGATCGAAATCGATTCGTTTACGGAGCGATGGCAGGAATTGAACCCGATACTACCAACCGTTGTGGTGTGTCATTCCGGGAAACGAGCACATGTCGGTGCCAGTTGGTTGGCATCGAAGGGCTTCCGCGATGTCTCCAATCTCACCGGTGGAATGTCTGTGCGATCGGTTGCGATGGCCTTGCGTGATGGATAAAGGAATGATCCCAACCCGAAACGTGAGTGAGGGATAGACTTACGTCGCTCGCGATTTTTTCCCTTTCGCGTCCCTCGCTCACGCGCTCATGCGTCGGGTTGTGATGATCCTGGCAGGTATATCGAATCATCCGGCACAAAAGCTCTGAATTCGCGTCCCGCAAGGGCGGCGAACTATCTTCGAGCAATCTGTTCAGAATCCCTGCATCAGTTTCTTGAACTCGTTGCGCATCGAGTCCCGCGAAAATTCATCTTGCGAGGCAAACTCAGGATCTACGTCTGCACGGCTTTTCTTTCCCAAGATCAATCGCCCGGATACGGCGACGACATCATCGCGGCTACCGCTGGCCTTCAAGGTCACCGAGCGTCCCTCCGACTTCACAATCTCTGCGGTTACCGTCAGAACCTGTCCAGGCTCCATAAAGTCGGCGAACTTGATGTTCCGAACTTCATCGAGCGAGACAATCGCATGTTCGAAGTTTTCTGTCGATCGAACCAGCCAGCATGCGGCTTGATACATGGCTTCGAGCATCATGACCCCTGGCATGACGGGAAAGAGAGGGAAGTGATCGCGGAGATAATCTTCTCCGTGCCGCAACGTTCGCACTGCGACAATTCGCTCTCCAGGGACTAGTTCAGTGATCTTATCGAGCTGTCGGTAACGCATGGTAACAATCCTTAGTTCTCGAGCGCGCTGATCAACGAAGTGACCAATTGGCTCATCGAGTCGAGTGCTTTGGATTCATCGGCTGCCGCTTGATCCAGCGAACGAACGATCGCGGATCCAACGATCAATCCGTCGGATACAGGTGCCAGCAGCTTCACGTGTTCAGGCTTGGAAATCCCGAACCCGATGCAAATCGGGAGCGAGGATCGATCTCGGAGCCATCCAACTCGATCGACTAGATCAATGGGCAATTGGGTTCGTTCGCCAGTGATGCCCGTAACACTGACAAAGTAGAGAAAACCTGACGACCTCTCCGCGATGCGAAGGGCTCGCTCGGGAGGTGTCGTCGGTGTAACCAGTTGAATCAAGTTGAACTCGCGTTCGCGGCATACCTTGGAAAAGGGCTCGCTCTCTTCGACCAGCAAATCCGGAACGATCGCTCCTGCGAAACCCGATGCCTTGGCCTCGTCGACATATCTCTCGAGCCCGTGCCGATGCACAATCGCGTAGCTGACCATCGAGACCAAAGGCATTTCGGCGAAAGGTTTCGAACTAGACGCACGAAGGTTTGCTACGGTTTGAAAGATGCTGCTTAGTTTGATCTTGTTTTGGAGGGCCCGCGTGTACGATGCCTGGATAACCGGGCCATCGGCGATCGGATCGCTGTACGGGATTCCCAACTCTGCCATCGAGCATCCCAGCTCAGCCAAGCGAGTGAGCACTTTGCCGGTGAAGGCGAGGCTTGGGTCACCCGCTGTGATGAACGGCATGAAGGCCTTTTTGTTTTGGACCTTCAAATTGCTGAACAGGTCGTCGATCGCGGTCATGCGTCTCTCGATTGGGAGTCAGGGGATTCGAGCGGAGCTCGTTAGAATCATCAAAGAGTAGCGAAAAGTTTCCGCTCGCCAATCACCATTCCTGGCCCCGAAGTCGAGCGAGTTCGGCGGCATCTTTATCGCCCCGTCCGGACAAGCAGATGACCAGATGCTGGTCCGTCGACATACCCTTCGCGATTTCCGCCGCTTTCGCAACCGCATGGCAGGTTTCAAGGGCCGTCAGTATTCCTTCATTGCGTGCTAGGAAATCAAATGCCGCTAATGCTTCCTCATCGCGACAGGAAGTGTATTCGACGCGGTGTGTGTCCTTCCAATAACTGTGTTCGGGGCCAACGCCTGGATAATCAAGCCCCGCCGACATGGAATGCACGTCGCTGGTCTGTCCATCTTCGTCTTGCATAACGTAACTGTAAGAACCATGAAGAACGCCTGGCGAGCCAAAGGTCAGCGGTGACGCATGATCGCCAGCGTTCGGACCTCGCCCACCCGCTTCGACACCGATTAAGCGAACAGAACGATCCCCAACGAATGGATAGAACATCCCTGCAGCGTTGCTCCCGCCACCAACGCATGCAACCACGGCATCAGGCAGTCGCCCGAAAGACTGCAGAGATTGCTCGCGACATTCTTTGCCGATCACACTTTGGAAGTCTCGAACCATCATGGGGAAAGGATGGGGTCCGATCACTGAGCCGATGATGTAATGTGTCGTCTCGACACTCGCCATCCAATCTCGCATCGCTTCATTGACAGCATCTCGCAATGTTCGCGACCCACTTTCGACTGGACGAACCTCGGCCCCGAGCAGTCGCATGCTGAACACATTAGGACGCTGTCGTCGAACATCTTCGGCCCCCATGTAGACCACACACGGCAAACCGAAATGCGCGCACGCCGTAGCGGATGCGACTCCATGTTGGCCGGCACCCGTCTCGGCAATGACCCGAGTTTTCTTCATACGCAAAGTCAGCAATGCCTGACCGAGCGTATTATTGATCTTGTGCGCCCCGGTATGATTGAGATCCTCCCGCTTCAGCCAAATCTGTGCACCGCCAAGCTGTTTGCTGAATCGAGCGGCATGATAAAGGGGCGAAGGACGACCCACAAAACGATGGAGAAGATCATCGAGTTCTGCTTGAAAGTCCGGATCTTGCCTCGCCTTGTTGTACTCGACAACCAATTCATCCAGCGCGCGTGTTAATGTCTCCGGCACGAAGCGCCCACCGAACATGCCGAACCGGCCTTGCTGGTCAGGTACATTGGGACTAGCGGATTGTTCCGTGGATAAAGGTTCCGTGGATAAAGGTTCCGAGGATATCGGTTCTGAGGCGAGACTCATGGAAGGTTCTTTTGAAGTTTGTGGTTTAGCGGTCTGCAAGGTTTCTGCAGACCAAGCGTTTCGTTCTCTCACCATTGTCGATGCTTGTATCCAATGGTCAAGCGACGAAGGAGGCTAAGTCGCGATACGCTTGAATTAGCCAATCTGCTGCTTGATCTACTTCGTCCTGGGTGTTGAATCGTCCGAGTCCGAAACGAATGCTCGAACGGGCCTGGTCTTCGGACCTGCCGATGGCGAGCAGAACATGACTGGGATGAGGCTCAGCCGACGTGCACGCGGAACCGCTACTGACGGCCAGTAGCGGGGTACGTAGCATCAGCGACTGCCCCTCAACACGAGGAAAACAGACGTTTAGATTCCCCGGCAGTCGATGGACGGTTTTTCTCTCGTCGCGCCAATCGGGACCATTGATCAGTAGCCCTTCGATCCCTGTTTGCAATCGCTGCCATAGTCGATCTCGGAGACTGGCCAATCGCTGGGTTTCAATATTCAAATCGTCGACTGCATATTGAATCGCTGCAGCCATGCCCACGATACCGACACTGTTAAGCGTCCCTGAACGGAAGTTGTTTTGCTGTCCTCCTCCGATGATTTGCGGCATCAGCCGTCGCGATGCGGTCTGGCGGTTTATCAGCAATCCACCGACTCCTTTCGGTCCGTAAAATTTATGGGAGGAGAAACTGAGCAAATCCGCGCCGAGCGATTCGAAATCGACAGAAAGCTTTCCTACCGCTTGGCTCGCATCGATATGGAGCAGCGCTCCGCGGTCGCGACATAGCTGAGCGATCTTGTTAAAAGGTTGGATGGTACCGATCTCGTTATTCCCGAGCATTAGGCACACCAATGCCGTCGAGTCATCGATCTCCTTCTCCGCACTTGCCAAATCGATTTCCCCGATGCGACCGGGGTCGGTTGTTTCGATTTGGAGATGATGGATCTCCCAGCCCGTTTTTCGCAAACGATGTAGCGGGTCGAGAACGGCGCGATGCTCGGTAGCGGCAGAGACTATCTTGCGTCGCTTTTGTTTTGGGTGCAAAGCGACTCCAAAGATGGCGAGATTGATGCTCTCGGTCGCTCCGCTGGTGAATACAAGGTCACCATCAGGAGCATTGAGGAGTCGCAGCATGCAATCGCGGCACTCATCGATTTTCGCGGCGACCCGACGCCCTGGCTCGTGAGTGATGCTACCCGGATTAGCGAACTCCGTCACCATCCAAGGGAGCATCGCATCGACAACGCGCGGGTCGGTACGGGTTGTCGCGTGATTGTCGAGATAGATTTCGCGTTGCAAGCTCGCTCGTCTTTCGGATCTTTTGCGGTAGAAGAATGTGACAACGGAGTGACTGCCCACATTTTAGCAAAGCATCGAGATATCGACACGCTTCGCCACTGCAAAAGTAACCGACTTGCCGATCCAAGCCCTAGAAGTACATTCCCTGGAAGACGAAATAACCCAGCGCGGCGATCGTCATCGGGATTCCGTAGGGAAGCAAAAACATTTTCGATTTGCGTTCCGCAGCCCGTTGAAAGAGGGCTTCAGGATCCTTCACCTCCACAAATTCACCGATGAGCATGTTGAATTGTTGGAAGTGCTTTCGCCAACGGCCTGTATACGCAATCATCGCGATCGCCATGATTCCGCCGACGATAGCAGTGGTTGCGAAGATGTTCCAGGTGTGCTGCAGATGGACCCATGCTCCGATGCCCGCAAGCAACTTCACGTCACCGGCTCCCATTCCACCTACCATGTATAGTCCGTAGAGGAGCGCGAGACCTACAAAGGTTCCCAGCAAGCTCCAGCCGAGCCCGGGCCAACCGCCGGTTACAGCACTGTAGACCCAACCGCTCATAATCAGCGGGAACGTGATCCAGTTCGGAACTTTGAGCATCCAACCATCAATGATGGCAGCCACGACTAACGTGATGGACACAAACCAAATGTGCCAATGCTGAATTACCCCAGATACGATCGCTGCAAAATCCATGTTCCGCTTCCCCGAACGCTCGAATGCGTTAATTAGATAGTCGTGTTGCTATCGAGTACCCGCAATGGGTCCCGACAGCTACTGTCACCTACGAGATCGCGCCCCGAAGCGATTCCGCGTAGGCTTTCAACTGGCTATTTGTCGAAACTCGCGATGAGAGATGAACCCTTGCGCCGCGAGTCGACATATCTGCATGTCGCTGAACTCAAACTCCCGACCGGGGCGAGAGGAAACGCTCTCAGCCCCGAGGGAGTTCTGATATCGCCCGTAACCGGGCGACCGATCAGCCCGTTGTTCCGAGTTGGTTCGAAACGGTGGTGAAGGTCGATCGAGCTCGGCTTCCAATCGTCGAAACTGCAGTGATGCAGACAACAACAATCAGGGACAGCATGACCGCGTATTCAACAGCGGTTGGGCCATCTTCGCTCTTCAGAAATCGCTTGATCTTCGACGCAAAATTCTTCATCATTCACTCCCTGGGCATGTACTGCCCGAGCAATATCGTGAAACACTCCCTCAGCTACCGAACCGTTTTACTCACCTTAGTGATTGGATCGGTGCCGATTACTTCCCCGAGATATTCGGGCGAGCGAAGCACTCGCGACGCTCACGGAAACATAGAACACCCTTCGCGAGGGGCAAATTTTTCCAAGGCGGAAAATTGAGAAAATCTTTCTTGGTTAGACGATTTTTCGAAAGAGGCTTCCCCACCCTGGTCGCTTCAAAAGGAACAATCGCGCTACGCGGTACGTGTCGCTGCACGATGGGTGAACCAGCGATGGGTGAACCAGCGATGGATGTTGCAACGATGGGCTCCTCCCAAGAAGAAGAGGAGGAGGAAGAGAAAATCACGACATTACGAATTCGGAGATACGATCGTTCTCAACGAACACGAGGTGGAAAAGCGATCAACGCGGCGCGAACAAAAAGGTGAAGGCGGCTGCGATCATCGTCGCGGTACAACAAACGATCTGCCACATACTCGAAAACGCTTCAATGGGATACTCGACTGGATGCATGATCGTATCTCATGAGTGAAAGCCATGAAATGGAAAAAGCCGGGGCCAGTTCTTGCGAACCGGCAACCCAGCAATTTCTTGTTTCAAATAATAGCAAACACGGATCAGCCGGTGGTTCCGAGCTGGTTCGCAACTTGATTGAATGTTTGCGATGCTCGCGTACCGATCGCCGACACAGCGGTGATGCAGACCACGACAATCAAGGAGAGCATAACGGCATACTCAACAGCAGTTGGACCATCTTCACTCTTCAGAAATCGATTCAACTTCAAGGCGAAACTCTTCATCATTTCCTCCAAACTCGCTCGGCACAGCCCGAGCTATCAACATGAACAGATCCCTGAATCGAATGGATGCTCCGTCGCCGCAGAAACATTTTCGCCACAGGCTGAATGGACCGTAGACACCGGTCAGCTTCGCACTCGCGTCGCCGAAAGAAATTTAGGATACCCCTCGCTTGGGTCAAACTTTTCTGGATAGGAGAATTGAGGAAATATTCCCTATCAACGAGACTTTGCCGCAGTCTGACAGCAGATCGTCCGTACTACTCGATACCGTTGATACAAACGGCAAAGTCTTTCGCTTCCGAGCCTAAGCACCCAGCGTCGAGATGGCCGTGATGCAGGCTACGACGAGCAGGGAGAGCATCACTGCGTACTCAACTGCTGTTGGCCCCTGTTCATCGCGCAGGAAATTTTTCAGACGAGCCAGAACTTTGCTCACGGGAACACTCCTTGGGCGAATGAAGAGACGAGAAAAAGCTGCCCCAAAAGGGACGCAGTTCATGTTCTCTCGGATTTTCGTTGGGGCTCTCCTTAGCATTTCAGGGACGATTCCGATTCTGCCTGACCTGTTCGCAATTCGTACCCCTTGTGTCGTTCTTTGGCCGGATTGACAATACGCCGGGTATACTTAGAAGAGTTGATCCCAGGCCGATTCACCCTCACTCGCGAGAAATCATGTCGCCGCTATCCAGCCAGGACCCCGAAGTTTGGTCCGCTATCGAATCCGAATCCCTCCGTCAGCAAGAGGGTTTGGAAATGATCGCCAGCGAAAACTATACAAGCCTTGCGGTGATGCAGGCGGTTGGAAGCGTTCTGACGAACAAGTACGCCGAGGGTTATCCGGGGAAAAGATACTACGGCGGTTGTCAATTTGTGGACCTTGCCGAGAATCTGGCCATCGAACGAGCTAAACAACTCTTCGGTGCCGAGCATGCCAACGTACAACCTCACTCCGGTTCCCAAGCGAACGCAGCCGTATACCAGTATCTATTGCAGCCTGGCGACGTGGTTCTCGGCTTGGATCTCGCTCAAGGAGGGCACCTGACCCACGGCATGCATTTGAACATGAGTGGCAAGCTGTATCGATTTTTCCATTACGGTGTTGATCCGGTGCATCATCGAATCGATTTCGACCAAGTTGCGAGACTCGCCCGCGAACACCGCCCCAGGCTGATTGTGGCGGGTGCGAGCGCTTATCCGCGTGAGATCGAGCACGCCCGTTTCGCTGAAATCGCTCGCGAGGTCGGAGCAAAGCTGATGGTCGATATGGCGCACTATGCGGGATTAGTAGCAGCAGGCGTTCACAACTCACCGGTTCCATATGCGGACATCGTAACCACCACGACGCACAAGACATTGCGTGGCCCGCGCAGCGGACTGATTCTGTGCAAAGCGGAACATGCCAAGGGAGTTAACAGCGCTGTGTTTCCAGGAACTCAAGGAGGTCCGCTGATGCACGCGGTTGCGGGTAAAGCGGTCTGCTTTGCCGAAGCCCTCGCACCGAGTTTTCGAAAGTATGGCGAGCAGGTGGTCGCCAACTGCCGCACTCTCGCGGAGGCACTCCTGTCTCAAGGTCTTCGACTCATCAGCGGAGGCACCGACAATCATCTCGTTTTGGTGGACGTCACCAGCTTTGGCATCGGAGGCAAAGTCGCCGAGAAAGCGCTCGATCATTGCGGTATTACCGTCAACATGAATATGATTCCGTTCGACACCAGGAAGCCCATGGACCCCAGCGGTATTCGAATCGGCAGTCCCGCCTTAACCACGAGGGGGATGGGCACCGATGAATTCCGTGCTATCGGCCACTGGATCGCGTCGGCATTGAAGTCGCATGATAACGAAGATGCACTTCAACGCATCCATGGCGAAGTCAAGGAATTGGCTACACAATTTCCTGTACCGGCTGCTGGACTCGCATCCGCGATTGCTTTGGCGTAGAGGTGAACATGAGCAAACCACGAATCCTCATCGCCGACGACAATGCCGCAAATAGGGAGCTGCTAGAAGCGCTTCTCGCTAAAATCGATTGCGATATTGAGATCGCTCTCGACGGCCAGGACACGCTCAATCAAGTCGAGTTGTTCCAGCCCGACCTGATTCTGCTCGACATCATGATGCCGAAACTCAGTGGTTTCGAAGTCTGCAGGAAACTCAAGAGCGATCCGAAAACGTCGAAGATCATGATCCTGATGGTGACGGCCTTGAGCGAATTAGGAGACATCGAACGAGCAGTCGATGCTGGGACCGATGATTTCCTGTCGAAGCCCGTAAACAGCTTTGAGTTTCAAAAACGGGTCAGGAATATGCTCAAGTTGAAAGGCACAGAAGACGAACTCGAGCGATTGCGTGCATACATCCGAGAGATGGAGGAGCGTCCGTGATCCAATGGCCGCGACCCTAGGCTCCAAAGACTGCTCCGAGACCCACTCACTTTCGCCACGTTACGCGAAACTGTTGCAGCGTCTGGAGCGACACGTCACGATCGAACACCTAGTGATCGAAATTGCAGGGCGACCATATCCGTGGACTCGCGTTGTCGATCCCGATCGGTTGCTCGAACAAGCGTTGATGTCTGGGATAGACGGATCGGTGGAACATGACCCCTTCTGGGCCGCTACATGGCGGGCCGCAATCGGCCTAGAGAAGTTCCTCCAGCAACGTAAAGATCTTTCCGGGACCAAGGTCCTGGAACTTGGAGGCGGAAGCGGTCGCGCGGGAATCGCAGCCGCAATCCTCGGTGCCGATGTAACCATTACCGACGCCTCACGCATGGCGTTGATGATATGCCGATTCAATGCGCGCCTACTCAAACGAAAAATCCGCGTGCGACTCCTCAACTGGGCTGATCCAAGCAGCTTTCTCGGACGATTCCCAGTCATTCTGGGTTCCGATATTGTTTATAACCCAAGCCTTTATCCAATCCTCGAACCCTGCCTGCGCCGCCGCTTGGCGGATGGCGGAGTGGTTTGGCTTAGCGAACCGCAACGGCACACCGGCGATCGCTTCGAGAAATGGATTCGTACCGCAGGATGGAGCTGCGAATCGTCTTTCATGGACTTGGAAGACGGCGAACGCCCGATACGTATTTTCGAGTGCCGATTGCCATGAACCAGGTCTTTCACCCATGCCGGTGCCCGACCGGATTAAGACAGTCCTTCCGACCCAATCGCACTTCCGGCAGCTTACTTCGGCGCATCCATTTGTTAATTTTTTTCCTCGCGGTTATGGGATGCGGTCCTGACGAAGCGATGAAAACGGAAAAAGGGTCCATCGGATCGAAAGCGAATCCGGAGAAATCCACTGAAACTCAGCGTAAAGCTTCATCCTTTCGAGCGTTGAAGTTGCTTGAAGGGAGTCGCTTCGACGAAGCTTGGGACGAATGCCAAAATATTCTCTTGCAATCTCCCAACGACTCTCGCGCTCTCTACGTTGCCAGCAATGTCTTGAACCAACGAAAAAAAGTCGACCAGGCACTTCAAATGGTCGACAGGATTCCTCTCACCGATCCCGAGTATGGACTTCTAGCTCATCGCGATGCCGTCAAATGGTCCAACAACAACGTGCGATTTGCTGAAGCAGAGCAGAGATCCAGTAAACTGTTGGCGGTGCATCCGAAAGATGTCGAGACCATCAAGACATTATCTGCCATTCTGGATGTTCAGGGGCGACGATTCGAGGCTTCCCGCTGGATGCAACGCTTGGTCGATCTTGGGCAGGTGGATATCAATACCTTGGTCCTATCTGTCGATACCGTCAAACCCGTCAACAGCGATGAAATCGTCGCGAAATTGCTAGAGGCCCATCCTAAAGCTACAAGACTGCAAAGTTCCTATGCATTCGGATTGTTGTTCGAGAAGAAGCCGGATGAAGCTGAGATCGTGTTCCGCAAAGCCATGCAAGAGCCGGATCCGCCAGCAGCGGTGCAATTAGGGCTCGGTCAATCGATCATCGAACAGGAGCGTTACGCTGATTTTGCTGTATGGCTCACCACGGCTCCGAGAGAGGAGTTGGAGTCCTTTCCGTCCTACTGGAGAGTTTTGGGGGTTTGGTTTCAGCGCCTGAGTGACTATTCCAATGCGATCTACTGCTTCACGAAATCCGTGGAATTGGATCCCATGGATTACTTGGCGATTGGTCCGCTCGCACAAAGTTTGGCAGCTGACGGTCAAGCGGAAAGAGGCAAGTTCGCAGAAACCCTGTATGAGCGCATGCAACTTGCGAACCGCAACGTCAATTACACACGCGATGGTTTCCGTCGCCGAGAATGGATGCTTCAAATCGCAGATACCTTGCAAGAGGTCGGGCGAGACGTAGAGGCTCTCGCATGGCGTGAACTATGTGAGAAAGATAACGATGGAGACGCGAGCACGATTGCTGCTCTCCGAACGCAGAGACTTGAACTGACAACAAGTAGCTCGGGTTCAACCCTAAAATCGCCACTTACATGGAAAGCGACCGATCTGGAACCTCCGGACTTGGCCGACGCGATCGCCAAGGCAAAGGATTCGAGCGACATCAAAAAGATGACCGTTGATGGAAGCCGGGAAAAGGTGCAAGCGAGTCTGCGATGGGAGGATGTAGCCGAGTCCATGAACGCTCGGTTTCAATATCGCAATGGCGACGACACGAGCGTCTTCGGAATGCAAACTTACCAAAGCAATGGCGCGGGTGCTGGGGCGATCGATTTCGACCGAGACGGATGGCCCGACCTGTATGTTTTGCAAGGAGGTGGGGACCCAAGAAAATTATTGTCTAATCTGCCGTGTGTCTTATTTCGAAATGTGCATGGAGCTCGTTTTGAGGATGTTGCCCAGATGGCCCATGTGACGAACCGTGCGTATGGACAAGGAATCGCAGTAGGCGATTGGGATCAAGATGGATTCGCGGATATGTTTATTTTGAACTTCGGCCAAAATCGCCTGATGCGAAACATGGGTGATGGCACCTTCGAACAGGTCGATATCCCGGATATGCACCGCGATATTGAGAACGCTCCGGTTTGGAGCGTCAGCGGCGCAATCGCCGACATCGACGGCGATCATCTACCGGATTTGGTGGAAGTGAACTACTCCTCCGGCATCGACGTGATCACACACCAATGCTTGAACAAGAATGGGGTACCTCAGGTTTGTCGCCCTACGGAGTTTCCGGCATCCCAGGATTTTATTTACCTCAGCGATGGCCGGGGCGGTTTTTCGATCGCCAATTCCCAATGGCAACTGGAACTCGACGATGGACGGGGATTGGGGATCATTGTCGGGAACCTCGACAGTCGCTTCGGCAATGACATCTACATCGCCAACGACATGTCAGCGAATAACCTGCTGATGAGCCGAGAAAACCCCTCGGTGGCTGGACGATTTTCCGTCGCCGATGAAGCCGTGCGCAGGGGATGCGCCGTCGATATTCAAGGGAAACCTCAAGCCAGCATGGGAGTGGGATGTGCCGATGTGGA
>Ga0169931_10012154_pt1 | contig 11993 bp, 8 predicted proteins | sample Kivu_15m_20L_FD_129675 | JGI IMG/M metagenome (GOLD analysis project Ga0169931, IMG submission 129675) | Freshwater microbial communities from Lake Kivu, Western Province, Rwanda to study Microbial Dark Matter (Phase II) - Kivu_15m_20L... | ecosystem: Environmental > Aquatic > Freshwater > Lake ...
TAGATTAACCAAAAAAATATAATGAGGCTTTACATCTTACTGATATAGTTAGTGTAGATAAGAGTAAAAAGGTAGAGAAAATGTTTGAACCTATTGATAATACATTATAAAATAATGAGAAAATGAGTAAAATTTAAAAATTTAAGCAGAGAATCATGCAAAAACAATCGAACTAAAATAATTATATATCTATCAAGACTTAGACAGATAAAAGTTTTGATCAAGGATAATTATTAGTTTATAATAAATAATAATCAAAGATTGGCAGTAAGATGCTTGCTTTAAATTAGAATAAGAGTATTGATAAGATATAGAATATAAGATTTAGTGGTATGTTATCACCAATGTTATCGCCTAGGATGCCTGGTAAAATCATGAAAAATATTGATAGAAATGTTACATTGAAGTATTGATTTAAATATAATTGTTAGTATATAATTATAATATTATACTCATATTCATCATGATTTCATTTTAATTTTTACTTTAGCTGAAGCTCCTTTGACATCTATCTTATTTTTCATGCCACCTCTTACAGGCTTAGCCATATTACCTGTCTTCTTAAGCATCATTTGTTTTTATATATCATCAATACTGTAAGTTTTGATATTTAGATTGACATTAGTGTTTTTGTCTGCTTTTTATTCTACTTTTTAAAAAACTTTTTGTATTCCTAGCTCAATTTCTAAATCTTTGATTTTCTTTTAATTATTAGCATTATTAGATTCCTAACTCTAGCAATCTTTGATCAATTATTAATGTTCTACTATTTAATTGAACTTTTAATTCTACTATTTTTATTTTTAGCTATTTCTTTTAGCTGCTTACTTCATTCTTTTCTTTAAATTTTACTATTATTCTATATATTTCTTTTATAATTTAGATCTCATTGCTTAGTACTATCTTTATTATTTTTATATCATGTCTTGAATGAATTTGTTATGGACTAAGAGTTGATCATTTTAAGTGATTTATATATCATTATCTATCAAAGAGGATATGTCTGTGTCTCCACTGTCTTAACTGCATGAGCCATCGTTGCTTTTGTCTTATTAACCTGAGTTGTCGGCTTATTATTAGATGTAGTCTTGGAGATGATTACGAAGGTTCTTTTTTACTGTCTTTTTATGTTTTATCTTTTTTATCTTTATTTATTATTTGGACTATTATATTACCATTGATTTTTATGTAACTTTTGAATGATTTGATATTTGAGAGTGTTCAAGAAATAGAGTATTTACTTGACTATTATTAAGATTATTCTTAGTTTATACTGACTCCTGAGAAGCTTTTATTGATTTTATAGAATTGAAGGAGCAATTAGATACTTAACTAATCGAACTATTATCTTTAATTGATTTTCTATTAAGCTTGTTCTCTTTAACGCTTTTGTTTTTGATAAGTTTATTCATTTTGAGTTGATCTTAATCATGATCTAGTCCATCATTATCATCAAGAGAACTTTGTTTAAAGCATTGTTTTAATGCACTCTAACTTATGGTCTCACTCTTTTTCAATTTTAATTATTTAGAAAAACATTCAAAATAAAGTTTTCTATCTTTTATATTCATAGATTATTCATTTATCGTATTGTCATTTTATAAGTTCAAGTTTTAAGTCTATTTTTATTTTACATTCTTCAAGAAAAGTGCGCCTTATAAACAACTTTTCTTGCCGAAGACTTTTGGAATGTCTACTACAATATTTATTTATTAACACTAGTCTAATGTTTTTAATTGTTATTTTATTTGTTTTTTGTAATTGATGTCTTTATCAGCTTATTTGAATGATAATCTATTTTTAAAAAAGTCAACTTTTTTATGAATTTTAGATATTAAATGATCACTACCTTTGTCTTATTTTTTAGTTATTACTAATTGCTAATCCTTATAGTCTTGTACTTATTATTAACCTAGGTCTTATTGTATCTTTTTAGCATTTTGTTTGACAGCTTTTTGAGGTTTTTTATATGATTTTTAAGATTATTATTCAGTAGCAAATTTTAACATCCATTATTATCGCTAGTCTCTATATTAAGTTTTCTATTATATTTTCTCTTAGCTTTTCTCTGAGCTTTTCTTTTAGCTATATTCATCTTATGTATATTTTTTCTTCTTCAATCTTTTTATTACCCTTTGACTTTCTTAACAATATTATAATTAATCTCCTTTAGCTTTTTCGGCAATTTGATATGATGACTTGCCTAAACTCTTTTACTTATGCATCAGTTTTAATTTCCCATGTTTACTTTACCATATCTTCACGTCTTATGTATATTTTTGAAGTTAAATATTGTAATCTGATTGCATTTGTTCCCTGATAGATGGATCAAGATTTTTCCATTATTCTTTAATCTTTTATATTAAATTTTAAGAAACTGGTTATTATCTCATTCTCTGATTTCTAAATCGTTGATGAGGTTTAAGTGGTTTAATAGGCTTTTCTGATGACATGTATTAAGTAGTAACACTCATTTGAATTTAATATCATCGGCTAAATTATATAATTTAGCATATATAATTAAAAGATGAAAGATTTTACAATAACTTAAATATTAATATATGACCCTACTAAGTTATCAACTAAAAAGAAGCCTATATAAATAGATATGCAATAGGCTAAAATATTAATATATTGGCCTTAGGATGTACCTATATAACAAAAATGTAATACACAAGGTATGGCATAAGGTGTCTATAGCTTTTGTTAAGCATTATATAGCTTAGAATAATAAAAATAGTAAAAGAAAGGCAGACATCAAGTTATAATAATGAACTAATGTGCATTGATCTAGAAAGAAGTATAAGAAAATATATGGATATTTATTAAAATATAATATGAAGAATAATCAAAATACTATCGTTTAGGCTAACTTAATTAAGAAAATTACTATTATTAATCTAGTATAAGTTAAAAGACTTGTTTAAATATAATAGATCATATTTATTAGTCATTACGTATATTTTATGGGTCGATAAGAGGATGGGTATTTCGTTAAAGTTTACATTAATATCAAAAAATAGTATCATCATTTATAGTTAAATATCAATAGATATATAAATATGATACTATGTTGAATACTATTTCATTTAATCTGAAAAATATAAGAATGATACCTCTTGAAGTTAATACTACGTTAAAATTTATATATTTTAAGAATGTTATACAAAGTTATGATAAAAATATATGTGATCTAGCAGTTTTCGCCCATGGTGTACTGGCATATTCATCTATCAATAAAGAAATTACATAGTACTTTGCAAATTATTTCTTTTCAAACGGATAGCCATATTATTTTTCATAGAATAGAAAATTAAGGTTGACTAAATATCCGGATATCCCTAATACTTATTTATCAGAAAAATTTGGTTATTATTATAATTCTAAATCTATTGGTTATTAAGATAACAATAAATAGATATAAAGAAATTCATTACAAATATCTAGAATATAAAGTTCTCGTGGTGATCGTAACAGTACTACTTCTAAGATAAATGGCAATAATGATTTAATAGGCATTTAATAAAATAAATTTTAGCTATTTGACATATACATAAAAGGTTAATAATCCTCATTAAAAATAAACTTTTATATGGAAAATGCTATGTTGTTCATAACTCTTTATAAAACAAACCCGACAATAAATCAGCTTATCTTTCAAAACAGATTCTATCATGATAATGCAGATAAGTTTTTATTGAAAGTAAATTAACATCTGAATACATTATTAAAACCAAATGATCCTTATAAATTTATATTTCATAACATAGAGACCTATACTGGTAAATCATCTATTAAATAATGGAAGAATATTGGTAATCAAATACGTGATACTTTAGAATCACTGTTGTCACAAAAATAGGGGATAATGGTATCGATGACTAATATAGGATATTGGTTATATGGGGTTAGAAGATTGAGTAGGATCGTTGTGTTATTGATACCTAATGATATAGCAATTAATAAATTATAGGAATATTTTGTCAGGATGTCGAAATAATATTTTACAAAAGCATATATATGAATATAATGATATGAATATAAGTATATTATATGATATATGATATAAATTTTATCATTTCTTATAGGAAACATTATCAATAGCACTATTTATTTTAGATTTTAAAACTTAACATATCCTTAAATATTATTATTTATATTTTCTTGTTTAATTCTATTGGGCATTAAGCCTTTACATCAATTATCTCTTTTTACGTTACCAATCGTTTTATGATTACTTCCAGTTAGATCTCATTTATCTTAAATTAGCATTTAATTGACCATTTTCATTCTTTTTTGATTATAATTGTTGTTTAAGGGCATTTATTTATGAGTCGTTGTTATTCATCGATCGACCTATCATGTTGTCTTTATCGGCTAATTATTGTTTTACTTTAGAAAGGAGATAGTTAAGATGGTTGTTTTGTTGATGAAGATCACCGCAATCTTGTCTAAGCTTGGAGTTTTATTATGATTTTTAGGCTTAAAGATCACCAAATTATCTTTCTTTTTATTGAAGGGCTTTTAATAATTATTGATTTTTTCTAATTATGACTTACTTGCCTTCTTATACCATTTTTAATTTTTGTTAAAAGCTTCTTGTCTGTTGTTGAGTTCTTTTAACTTCTTCATCTCTTATTCTATTTTTAGTATCTCTGATCTATTATTAAAAGGCCAATTTATTGCTGATTAATATATCATTCAATTTTTTATTTTACATTGCTAAATCCTGAATAAAATATTTGTTACTTTTCTAGTAAGTTAAAGGCCTTTGCATTTTTATTCTAAATTTTTTACTTTTCTTTAAAATTCGAAAGTGATTTGATCAACATATTATTGACCTTATTTTTTGAATTTTTAGAATTATTGATTGTACTGCATGGTGGTTTATTAGAAATTTCTGGTTTACATATTCAGTTGTGTTTAAAGTTAATGTATTTTTCCACCATAAATCTCTTATAATCTGCCAAGTTAATGTTTAAGTCTTTAATTTTCAACAGATACATCTTGATTTAGATGTAATAAATTATTGATTTTGAATTATAATTCTGAGGTATTTACATCTTTTCTACTAAATTAATCTTTTAATTTGATTAATTTAGTCTCAAATTCTATCCTCAATTTTCTTTATTGATCTAATTAATGTTCTAGCTTTTATTTAGTTTCTTTGAATTTTCTTCTTTCGTTCTATAGCATAAACTCTATCTAGTTATTGTTATGATCATCTACAACGTTTTCTAAAGTAATAAAATTAATACGTCTGTTGGAGTAACCAAAGGCTTTGCTGACATTACTATACCCTAGATTGGGTTTGGCATTTTAATAATAGCTTGGATAATTGTTAGATCGGTAATTCATTGAAATTTAAACTATTTCTATCGAATATATATTTATATAAAATAATAGAACTATAAAAACACTTATAATAGCATAATTCATTTTCCATCAAAATTATCATATTTATTTATGCAATCATCTAAAAATTATATGCATTCTTCTTCCAGTCGATTAGATTTTCTTAGTTACTTAAGCATCTATACTAATTGTCTTAGTTAAGTAAATGCTTTAGTTTGTTTAAGCATGATGGCAACGTAGGGGATTCTTGAGGCAGCAAAAAATGAATAGTTTTGATCGTTATGATTGAGCATATCAAATAAAATATTTAGATTTGGCTTTAGTTATTTTGATTAATTCATAATATGATATATTTATAAGGTATTGATAATATATACTTGATATAAAATCAACAGATATTGATATTTATATGAGGTAGAATAATTTCAGATAAATTAAGGAAAGTTATTGAAATTGTCCATCTACCAACCTTTGAAATCTTTATCCTATTTCATTATACGACTTGTTAGATAATTTGAATATGATCCTAGTCTAAAACAATTTTGTTGAGCTTGCTATATATTCGGTATATTGAAAGTTTTACGCCTCTGTTTATCACTAGTCATAGGTTTATAATGACCCTTTATCTTATCCCAAGTCTATTTAGATATTTGAATCATATCTTAAGTTTTCTTATAGTTTCCAGATTGCTGCCTTATATTTAACTGTAGTGATTTTATCTACATAGGTCTTAAGCTTAATTAAATAATAAGTACCTATTGATAGCTGATTAAAATGATAGTTTTCTGGATTTACTATTCAAGCTAAATTTTCTTTTTTTGTTGGATTTTCTTTATTTTATATTTTCTATAATTGTGCTAAAATCTTATTTTTTCTTTTCTTCTTAAGTACTTGCTTGATTAATCTAAATTTATGATGTATTTTTCTCAATATTTTTATTTTTATTACTAAAAGTATTTTTGTCTTTGATTTTAAAGGTCGAATCATTGATTTTCTTTTGATTTTAAAAGTTTTTCAGGTTTTTCCTTAAAGTATAAGGTGAGTATGTCATATAAGTATCTTTAAAGTTAGATGGATTTTCCATATTAATCTTGTTTTAATATATCGTGCTATAATTGTTTGTAGAAAACTCTTTTGCATTTAACCTTTATGACTTTTATGGATTTTCATCATAAGATATAGTATTAGATTAAAATTTTAAATAAATCTGGTCTTTTTTAAAATGTTTTTGGCTATCATCATGAATTTTTCTATTTGTATCATTAGCTTATTTTTGTTCTTTAGATATTTATCTTTTGTGGCAGAAAGGTCTAACAATTAACTTTTTATGATTTAAACAATCTTTAAATTCATTCTTTATAAGATTTTTATTTTGTTCTTTGAAACAAAGATGATCATCAAAATGAGAGCTTTATAACCCCGATTACTTCATAAGATCAGAATGATTTTATATGGCATGTTATATTCTTTTATAAGATACAGCAAAAGATACGTTTTTATGTCTTTTTAAAACTGGACTTGCAGTAGTTTTTCTTTAAAAATTAAAGAGAATTTTAGGTTTATCTTACATTTTATTTTATTTATTTTCAATAATAAATGCAGTTTAGTTAATAGATAATATATAAAAAATAGCATTATATCAATCCATAATTACTTATTGCTTACAAATAGGACATACACGTTGTTTTAATAGCCAATCTTTAAGACATTATTTATGATGAGTATGATGACATGGTATACTTGGTATCAATTAATTCTATATCAATTCATCGAAACATATGCAACATCTTATTTATAAATATATTACATTTAGGTAGTATTTTATTTTTGAAGGTATGGGACTAAAGCAAGATTATCTATTTGTTGTGAAGTTAAGCCTTTTGGGACATTTCCCATTTGCTATTACATTTGTAATAGTTCTTCATAGGTCATTTATGATCCATGAAGAAGAGAGTAACCATTGAGATTCATGTAGTGTGGTCCTCTTTGATGATAGATCTACCATCTTAAATTATAATTCTTGTCTCGTATTTAATTTAAATTTTCTCTTAAAGTCTATATATTATTATGCAATCCGTGTCTCATATACTTGAGTCGGTCCTCTTTCTCTTCTTCTTTTTTAATCTATGTTTAAATGTTTTGTATTTCCTTATTATAATTTTAATTACTTGTTTTAATTGCATTTTTTCTTGATTTAATTATTATTTCAAGCTTAAAAATTGATTCCTTAATTATTGATACGGCGTAGAGTATATAATTTGCAGATTAAATTATTATTAATAATGATGTGAGTGTAAATTATCCCAATGATGTATTTGTCTTGCGCGGGATGGTAGACATATGCTATGTACGTCAAGGGCATATAATTGTGGATGTTTAACAGGTGGTATTTTACGTATTGGTATTTTTCTAATTTGAAATTGATTTTCTTGATAATTTAATAATTACTTTTTTTATTTTTATCCATTTATAAAACCCGTATTAATATAATAATCATTGACTATCAAGATATTATCTCATATTTATATACAAATATTTTTTGTAATAATTTATATTGTCTTTATATTTTTTTATCAATAAATAAAATAATTATGAAACACATTAAATCGCATTCAAAAGATAATAAAGAAAAACATTCAATTGCTATACAATAAGATGATAGTATCTAATCAGCAAGATTGCTAAAGAATTAGCATATCTCAAATATTAAATATGCTACTATTTCAGATGGTTTTAATAAAAATAATAATCAATATATATCATCTCCAGCGAAATTGGTATAAAATATATCAAAAGCATAAAAACAGTATCATTAAGATCAGTTGAATAAAAAACCAGTGCCACAACATAGGACGAGAGGTCATCGAGTTGATATGATGAAACTTAAAGATAAAAACAATGCATTAAATAAAAATATTTACAATATATCAATATCAGAATTGAATAATCATGAGAGTTATCTTGTCTCTCTTCAAGAGTAGATATAAAGCTTACGATATCAATTAAAAAAAGCAGAATAATAAAGTCATGCCTAAAATTATCAATCAAGTTAGAATAATAACACTGTTTATAGTAGAAAATCTATGTGTGGAAGAATATACAACAAAAAATAATCATCATCTTTTTATAAATGGAATCCATAACTAGATGAAAATCAAAATTATATAGATAATGGTTCTCAAGATCGACAAAGTAATTTTACGTCATCAAAATATCGATTATAGTCGAAAAATTCAGAATAAAACCATAAAAGACCTATTACTAGTTATCGAGTTAAGAATACAAGTGCAAATAAAACAGTATCTAAGATTAATGATAAATAGATAGAATAACAAAATAAAAAGAAGTAAGAATAATTAAAACAAATTAATTAGATTCAAATAGAAGAGTTATAGATAAATAAATAAATCTTTAAGAAAAATGTAGAAATGCAAATCAAAAGTATATAAGATGATTTTAGGGCTATAATAACTAAAAAATTACAAATTCCTAAAGGTTTTCCAATATAAGCAGCTGATTCTACTTGTAGCATATCCATGTATAAATAACAAGCCCCTGGTATATATAAAATATTTGGAATAAACCTTTAAAAATGTTAAAATAAATTAGTTATTAGAAAATTTAAAAACGGTGTTTATTTTCAATTGAAACCTAATAAAAATATACTATGGTATTTCAACGGAAGTTTTTATTTTGGATAATGGTAATGTGATCTTCCTACTTAAAGTTAAAAAAATGGTTTTGGATTTTAATATATTCCAAATAAATATATATACCTAGGTAATTATAAAAATGGTATGAAAAATGGTAATGGTACTATTAAAATCTTTGCTAAAAATAATTAAAATCCTAAGAATTTTACTGCATATGATGGACAATGGGTTGATGGCAAACCGCATGGATATGGTGCACAGATAGATTAAAAAAATAATAAGTATATTGGTAATTTTGTAAATGGCTAAAAAACAGGTAAATGTATATTACTGAAATAATAAGGTCTTTATTATTAAGGCTAAATATAAAAAGGTATTAAAAATGGTAAAGGATTGTAAAAATTAATCAATGGAGATCAATATACAGGATAATTTTTAGAAGGAAAGTTTCATGGTCATGGAACTTACAAATGGAAAAATGGTAGTGTATATTAAGGATTTTTTTATAAAGGCAAAAGAGACGGAAAAGGTAAATGGAAATCTTAAAATGGTGATGAATTTTAAGGATTTTATTCATAAGATTTGAAGCACGGTCATGGTAAATTTACTTGGATTAATGGATAAATATATGAAGGATAATTTAAAAATGATGTTCGACATGGTTAAGGAATATATAGACATCCCAATGGTAAAATGGGCAAATTTATGTGGAAAAAAGGCTAAATAGATTATAGATTATATTCAAAATAATAATAAGAATATAGAACTAGACGTTAACGCGAGAGATAATAAAAATAATCTATTGATGAAGTACAATGAACTTGATTATATAAATATAATTATTACTATAAAATTAATTTTAATATATTTTCTATAAATAAAACTTACATATGAAAAAGTCACCAATCAAAGTTATTGTTAGACTTAGACCAACTTCTAATTTCGCACATCAACAACTTACAATCGATTAACAAACAGGGTAAATCATTTATTATTTAGACAAGTATCAATACATGTCGAAAGACCATTAGAATCAGGTGTCGTAAATCATCAACAAAATCAATGGGGATTCCAATTTTAAAAAGTACTTTCAAATGCTTCTCAATAAGTCATATACAATTTAAGTTCTAAAGAAATTTTGACTAGTGCTTTAGAAGGTTATTCTGGATGTATCCTCTGTTATGGACAAACTGGAGCAGGTAAAACATTCAGTATGACTGGAGCTCAATCAGATTATAAATATAGAGGTATTGTTCCAAGATTACTTTCTTCTCTTTATCAAGAAATCAATACAAGATATGAGCATTATATAAAAGTTTCAATTTCATATCTAGAACTATATAACGAGACTTTAATTGATTTATTAGATTAAAACAATAGTTCTCAGTTAAATATCCAATAAGATTCTAAAGGATATGTATTAGTCAAAGGTTTAACTAAAAGACAAGCTGATAATGAATAAGATGCATTGCAAGTTCTTTTTTAAGGTTAAAATAATAAAACTGTTGCTGAGCATAAACTCAATAAAAGTAGTTCAAGAGCTCATTCTATTTTCACTGTTCATTTATAAATCAGAAGCAAAGTATAGAGCAGCTAAAAAGTAGTGATGAGTAAGATAAATTTAGTTGACTTGGCTGGTTCATAAAGAACTAAAAAGACTGGATCATAAGGAAAGACATTAATTGAAGCTCAATTTATTAATAAATCTTTATCATTCTTATAACAAGTAGTTGTTGCTTTAAGTGATCAACAAAGAGATCACATTCCATATAGACAAAACAAGCTTACTTATCTTTTGAAAGATTCTATTGGAGGAAACTCTAAGACTTGTATGGTTGCTAATATATGGCCTTAGGCAGCACATCTTGAATAAACTATATCTACTTTGAAATTTGCTTCAAGAATGATGAAAGTAAGTAATGAAATATCAATTGATATGAACTTAGATCCTAAGTTATTACTTAAAAAGTATTAAAAAGATATAAGATAACTCAAGCAATAATTAGCCATGCATGATACTTTAGCAAGTAGAGGAAGAATTAGTTATGAACCATATACACCTTAACAACAGCATAAACAGCAAATAATTGCACAAGAATTTCTAGATAATAAAACTGATTAAATACAAATTTAATCTTTGAGACAAGTTAGATAACTATTTTTTCAATTTAGAAATATATATAAAGCTGCTATTAGAGATAAAGCTAATAATAGTGTTCCTAGAGAATAAAAACAATCATAAGAAAAGAAAAATGATGGAGCTTAGAAAAAGAATACTGCTCCTAAAGTTGGACAATAATAAAATAACTATGGATTTGGTGCTGGAAAATCTGTCAAAGATTCTAAGCCAACAAGAAACATATCAAATTTGATCAATATTCCTCGTGACTAATTTCAATAATAAGTTTAAAATGTTCCTTCAAGTATTAAAAAAGATACTAGAATATAAAAGAAAATTGTTAATGTCGATAAGAATGAAGCATATCAATAATTCAAAAACACTAATGGACAAGATTTAAATAGTAGTATTTTAAAGAATATCTAAGAGTTGAAAAATAAAAAATAATAAATAAAGATAAAAACTTAATAAATTCAAAAAAAGAAAGATAAGCTTTAATAAATAAATACTAAAATTCATCAAAAATAATAAAATAAGACACAATAATAACTCATTAAGAATATCATTGATGAATAATAATTTGAACTCATTAAATAGAAAAAGATCTATAAGCGAGATTATAAAAACTAACTATAAAAGATAAAGATGATAAGAAACGAGATTATTTAATTAGACAAAAACATAACATCATTAAAGACTGCCCTTATCCAAAAGTTTTAAGAATGGTTTTTCAAAAGATATGGAATATCAGTTGCTGATTTGGAAAATCCACTTATTAATCAAAATGATCAGGATAATCAAGATTAGAATTAATCTGAAATTATTAAAAATGATGAGATAGACTAAGATGCATTGGCATATATTCA
>Ga0169931_10012156_pt1 | contig 11993 bp, 11 predicted proteins | sample Kivu_15m_20L_FD_129675 | JGI IMG/M metagenome (GOLD analysis project Ga0169931, IMG submission 129675) | Freshwater microbial communities from Lake Kivu, Western Province, Rwanda to study Microbial Dark Matter (Phase II) - Kivu_15m_20L... | ecosystem: Environmental > Aquatic > Freshwater > Lake...
AACCTGCCATGCCCGGGCCCCAAGCCGCATACGACCTCGTCTGGCTCGCCTCGCAGAGCCCTCGGCGGCGCCAGTTGCTCGGGCAACTGGGGGTGCGCCACGAACTGCTGCTCCCCGGCCCCGAGGAGGACGCCGAGGCGCTCGAGATCACCCGCCCCGGCGAGGCCGCCACCGACTACGTGCAGCGCGTGACGCTGGCCAAGCTGGCCGCGGCGCGCCGGCGCCTGCAGGCGCGCGGCCTGCAGCCCGCGCCCATCCTGTGCGCCGACACGACCGTGGTGCTCGGTCGCCGCATCCTGGGCAAGCCGGCCGACGCGGCCGAGGCCGCCGCGATGCTGGGCGCGCTGTCGGGCCGCACGCACCGGGTGATGACGGCGGTGGCCGTGGCGGCCGCGCGCGGCGGCGCGCCGCGCCGGGCGCTCAGCATCTCGCGCGTGCGCTTCGCGCCGCTCACCCCGGCCGTCATCGCCGCCTACGTCGCCAGCGGCGAGCCCGAGGGCAAGGCCGGCGCCTACGCCATCCAGGGCCCGCTGGCGGGCTGGATCGAGCACATCGAGGGCAGCCACAGCGGCATCATGGGCCTGCCGCTGCACGAGACCGCGCAACTGCTGCGCGCGGCCCGGGTGCGGCTGGCGCTGTGACGCCCCGCCCGACGGCGGCGCATCCGGGCCTGCCGGAGCGGCGCGCGCGTCGCAGCCGCCGCGACCGCGACTAGACTCCCCGGCATGGCCAGCCAGGACATCCTCATCAACTGGGCCCCGCAGGAAACCCGCGTGGCCGTCGTCGAGAACGGCGCCGTGCAGGAGCTGCACCTCGAGCGCACGCTCGAGCGCGGGATCGTGGGCAACATCTACCTCGGCAAGGTCTCGCGCGTGCTGCCGGGCATGCAGAGCGCCTTCGTCGACATCGGCCTGGACCGCGCCGCCTTCCTGCACGTGGCCGACCTGAACCCGCCCGCCCCGGGCGGGCGCCGGCCCGACGAGGCGCCGGCGCTGCCCATCGAGCGCCAGGTCTTCGAGGGCCAGACCCTGACCGTGCAGGTCATCAAGGACCCGATCGGCACCAAGGGCGCGCGCCTGTCCACCCAGGTCAGCATTGCCGGGCGCATGCTGGTGCACCTGCCGCAGGACCAGCACATCGGCATCTCGCAGAAGATCGGCTCGCCCGAGGCGCGCGAGCTGCTGCGCGCGCGCATGCAGGCCCTGGTGGGCACGGCCGAATCCGGCGGGGGCGGGGGTTTCATCCTGCGCACCAACGCCGAGGAGGCGGGCGACGCCGAGCTGGCCGAGGACATCGCCTACCTGCGCAAGACCTGGTCCCTGGTGCGCCAGCGCGCCACCACCCAGCCCGCGGGCACCCTGCTGCACCAGGACCTGAGCCTGGCCGAGCGCGTGCTGCGCGACCTGTGCACCGAGGCCACGCAGTCCATCCGCATCGATTCGCGCATGCAGTTCGAGGCCCTGCAGGCCTTCGGCCGCACCTACATGCCCGCGGTCATCGGCCGCCTCGAGCACTACCGCGGCGAGCGCCCCATCTTCGACCTCTTCGGTATCGAAGAGGACGTCGCCCGCGCGCTGGCGCGGCGGGTCGAGCTCAAGAGCGGCGGCTACCTCATCATCGACCAGACCGAGGCGATGACGACGGTGGACGTCAACACCGGCGGCTACGTGGGTGCGCGCAACTTCGACGACACCATCTTCAAGACCAACCTCGAGGCCGCCGGCGCCATCGCGCGCCAACTGCGCCTGCGTAACCTGGGCGGCATGATCATCGTCGACTTCATCGACATGACGCGCGAGGAGCACCGCCAGGCCGTGCTGGCCGAACTGCGCAAGCAGCTCGGCCGCGACCGCACCCGCACCACCGTCAGCGGCTTCAGCGCGCTGGGCCTGGTGGAGATGACGCGCAAGCGCACGCGCGAGAGCCTGGCCCACATGCTGTGCGAACCCTGCCCCACCTGCGAAGGCCGCGGCCAGGTCAAGACCACGCGCAGCGTGTGCTACGAGATCCTGCGCGAGATCCTGCGCGAGGCGCGCCAGTTCGCGCCCAAGGAGTTCCGCGTCCTCGCCAGCCCCGCGGTGGTGGAGATGCTGCTCGACGAGGAGAGCGTGCACCTGGCCGGTCTGAGCGAGTTCATCGGCAAGCCCATCTCGCTGAGCGCGGAGCCGACGACGAACCCGGAGCGCTACGACATCGTCCTGATGTAGGGCGCATGGACGGCCCTCAAGCCACGCGCCCGTACCACAGCAGCGACAGCGTGGTCCCGGTGGCCACCAGCAGCGCGGCCAGCAGCGCCAGCAGGGCGGAGACCTCGGTCTCGCGCGTCTCGGTCTGCAGCTGGGAGCCGAGCTGCAGGTAGACCTTGCGCAGGGCCTCGGCGTCGGCGGCCTGGTGGTACTCGCCGCCCGTCACACGTGCCACCTCGCGCAGCGCGGCTTCGTCCAGTTTCAGGTAGAAGGCCATGCCTTCACCGGCCATCAGGTGGCCGTCGGGGGTGCCCAGGCCCACCACGTGCACGCGCACGCCGCGGTCGGTGGCCATCTTCGCGGCGCGCATCGTCTCCACCCCGGTGGTGCGGCGGCCGTCGCTGAGCAGGATGATGGCCGCCGGCTTGTACGAGCCCGGCGCCACCGGCTCGAGGGTCTTGGGCGGCGCCTTCTGCTGCCGGTCCAGGCTCTGTGCCGGGCGCTGCGAGCCGAAGATCATGTCGCTCAGGTCGATGCCGTGGTCGGGGAAGAGCTCGGCCAGGCACACCACGATGGCGCTGCCGATGGCGGTGCCGCGCTGCATCTGGATGTTGTCGATGGCACCCTTCAGCGAGGGCCGGTCGCGCGTGATCTGCTGCGCCACCACCGCGGTGCCGGCGAAGGTGACGATGCCCACGTCGATGTCGGGCGGCAGGTCCTGCAGGAAGCTGCGCGCAGCCTCCTGGGCCGCGACCATGCGCGTGGGCTTGACGTCGGCCACACGCATGCTCAGCGAGACATCGATCGCCAGCATGATGATGGCCTTGGACCACGGCAGCGTGACGCGTGCCACCGGGCGCGCCAGGCACAGCAGCAGCAGCGCCAGCGCCAGCAGGATGAGCGCGGGCGGGATGTGGCGCCGCCAGGCCGGCCCGGCCGCCTGCCGCACGACGGCGATGCTGCTCAGCCGCAGCACCGGCTTGCCGCGCCGCCGCAGCAGCCACAGGTACAAAGCCGGCAGCAGCGGCAGCAGCAGCATCCACCACAGATACTGGGGCCAGAGGAAGCTCATGGGCGGGCCGGGGTTGGAGCGGGCGCGTGCGGGGTTGCGCGGCGCAAACCCCGATTCTGGGGGAGTGGGCGAGTTGTGCTGGATTCCGGTTGCGCGACGCGCGCGACAGCGGCTCAGGCCGGCACGACGAGTGTGTGGCGGGTCTGCCAGCGCAGGCCCGCGTCGCGGGTGGGCTGCAGCTTCAACCCCAGCGCCGTGCGTTCGGCCGCCGACAGCCGGCGCCAGAGAAAGTCCCCCGCATTGGCAGGCTCGCCGTCGACGAACAGTTGCGAGGTGATCTCGCCGAAGCTCGCATGGCGCAGTTTCACGTGGATGTGCGGCGTGCGCCCGGCATAGGGGGCCGGCCTGAGGGTGCGGAAGCCGACGAGCCCGGTGGCGGCGGTGCGCGCTTCACCGTAGCCCTGGAAGCCTTCATCGACGTCGGCCGGCGCCGCGCCGTCGCGCGGGTGGCGGTAGCGGCCCCAGGTGTCGCACTGCCAGATCTCGACCGTGACGCCGTCCATCGGGCGGCCGGCGCTGTCGCGAACCACCAGTTCCAGGCCGAGGTGCTCGCCCTCGGCCACACGCTCGCGCCCGCCGCGCCGCACGCGCGTCAGGTCGGCATCCCAGTCCCCGGCGAAAGGGCCGCGCGCACGCCAGGCCGGCGTCGGGTAGAACGGACCCTCGGCCACGGGCGGCACGACGGTCGCGGCGCGCGCCGGCAGCGCCACCAGCGGCAGCGCCGCCGCGGCGCCCAGGACGAGGCGGCGGCGGGCCGCCAGCATGGGGGGCGGGGTGAGGCTCATGCCCTGGATTGAAGCAGGGCGGGCAGATCCAGCTTGGGCGCAGGGTCACCCGGGGAATGCGGCGCCGGCCCCCCCGGGGCCCTGGCGCAGCCCCTGCCCGCAGCGCAAGCCCGTGCCCTCGGGCTCGGCAAGGCGACGCCGGCCTTCGGCGCGAGTGTGCCCGGCAAGCGGGGCCGCGGAACCGCCGCCGCATGAGCCGTCACGATTGCGGCGAGGAGTTCAAGCCGCTGTCAGGCGCTGGCCTTGGGCCGTTGTTCAAGCGGGTGTGTCTGCAATGGGCAGCGGGTGTCGTTTGCCACGAGATCTGCTACAGCACCTTGTCCTGCGGTCCCGTTGCGGCGCGCTCGGCGGGGTTGCGTTCGGGCAGGATGCCACGGCTGAACCGCTGCAGCACGAACTGCAGCAGGAGCCCGATCAGGAAGATCCGCAGGTAGCTCGCCCGAACCGCCCATTCGGTGGGAAGCTGGCGGGTGACCAACTCGGTGGCGGACCAAATGATCCAGACGACGAAGGCGCCGAGGATCGCGCCTCGGTTGTTGCCGGACCCGCCGGCGATCAGCATCACCCAGACCAGGAAGGTCGTGGTGATCGGCTCGGTCGCTTCGGGCCCGATGTAGCGCAGGTAATGAGCGAACAGAGCGCCGCCGAGCCCCATCAGCATCGAGCCAAGAACGAAAGCCTCCAATCGACGGGCATCCACGTTCTTGCCCGCCGCCGCGGCGGTGGATTCGGAATCGCGGATCGCACGCATCATCCGCCCCCAGGGGGATCGGAGAGCGCCCTCCAGCAGCGCATAGAGCACGAGCAGGATCACCAGCGTCATCGCCAGGTAGGAGAGCTCGGATGCAAGCGCGGTATCGCCAACGAAGGGGCGCGGGATGGTGGTGATGCCACGCACGCCGTTGGTCAACCATTCCTCGTTCTTGAGCACCAGACGGATGATCTCTGCGATGCCGATCGTGCCGATGGCCAGGTAGTCGGAGCGCAAGCGGATCGTGATCGCGCCGATGGCGAGCGCGACGAGCCCCGAGAAGAGCATGGCCGCCAGCATGCCCACTGGGAGCGGCAGGTCGAAGCCGCCAAGAAATTGCGGGCTGTCTGGTGCCGTGAGGATGACCGAGGTGTAGGCGCCAACGGCGAAGAAACCGGAGACCCCCGCGTTGAACAAACCGGTGACGCCCCAGTTCAGGTTGAGCCCGAGCACCATGACCGCGTAGATCGCGGCCAGGTTCGCGAGGCCCAGACCATAGAGGATGAGGCCAAGGGTCGACGGGTCCATCAGAACACCCTTCCGCGGGTCAGGCCGGTCGGGCGCCAGATCAGCAAACCCACGAGGATGGCGAAGGACACCGCCGACTTGTAGGCCGGCGAGATCAGCGGGTCGCCGAACCAGGGATAGGTGACCAGTTCCTCGGCAACGCCGACGACCAGCGCGCCGAGTGCCGCGCCGATCGGGTTGCCGATGCCTCCCAGCACCGCAGCCGCAAACATCGGCAGGATCAGGTTCCAGCCCATCTGGCTGCTGAGCTGCGTGTCGATCCCGAGGAACACGCCGCCCGCCGCGGCAAGGGCTCCGCCGATCACCCAGGCCGCGATCACCACCCGGGTCGTGCCGACCCCGGAGATGCGCGCGAGCGCAGGGTTGTCGCTCATCGCCCGCATCGCCTTGCCGAGGCGCGAGTGCTTGAGAAACAGGTGCAGCGCCGCCACGAGGACGACCGTCAGCCCGATGATCCACAGGTGCCGCGGCAGGACGCGGATCGTGTCGAAGACCAGGATCGGCGTCTGGAAGCCGCGTTTGTAGGTCACGATGTCGACGCCGAAGAACAGTTGCACTGCCGAGCGCAGCATCAGAGCCACGCCGAAGGAAGCGATCACGATGATGATCGTCGAGTGCGTACCCGTGCCCAGGGGGCGGTAGAAAGCCCAGTGAACGCCCGCGCCCAGCGCTGCGGTCAGCACCATTGCCAGTGGCAGCACCCAGAGCACGGGCAAGCCGCTCGCCCACACGAGTGCCAGCGCGATGTAGGCGCCCGACGTCATCATGTCACCGTGGGCGAAGTGCCCGAAGCGCAGGATGCCGAAGATCATCGTGATCCCGATCGCGCCCAGGCCGTAGACGCAGCCCAGGACGATGCCGTTCACAAGGTAGAGGTTGACGAACTCGGCCATCCTTGCCTCAGCCTCTCAGCCGCCGAGGAAGGAGGCTGCGACCTCCCGGTTGGCCAGCAGTTCGGGGCCCGGCCCCTCGAAGCGGTTGGTGCCACCCGCCAGCACGTAGCCACGGTGGGCAATGGCGAGCGCAGCCTTGGCGTTCTGCTCCACCATCAGGATCGCGACGCCGGCGGCGTTGATGGCGGCGATCGCATCCAGGATCTCGGTCAACACCTTGGGCGACAGGCCGGCCGAGGGCTCGTCCAGCATCAGCAGCTTCGGCTCCATCATGAGCGCCCGCCCGATCGCGACCATCTGCCTCTGCCCGCCCGAGAGTTCGCCAGCCGCGTGCCTGCGCTTGAGCGCCAGCGCGGGAAGCAGGTCGAAGATCCGCGCCTTCGCCTCGGCGATGCCCCCGCGCCGGGTGTAGGCACCCATGTCGAGGTTCTCCTCGACCGTCATGGTCGCGAACACATTGCCTTCCTGCGGTACGTAGGCCAGTCCTCGCGGCGCCAGGCTTTCCGGGCGCGCGTTGGTGATGTCCGCCGCGTTGAAGGTGACGCGGCCGTCGCGGATCTTCACGAGGCCGAACAAGGCCTTCATCGCGGTCGACTTGCCGGCACCGTTCGGCCCCACGATCACCACCATCTCGCGTGGGGCGACCGTGAGGTTGCAGCCGCGCAGGATGTCCAGGCCCCCGTAGCCTGCGAAGAGACCTCGCGCGTCCAGCAGCGGGGTCATGACGAAGCGCGTCCGCCGCCGAGATAGGCGTCGAGCACGCGCGCATCGGACTTCACGGCCTGGGCGCTGCCTTCGACGAGGATCTTCCCCTCGGCCATGCAGATCACGTGGTCGCACAGCCGGGCGATCAGTTCCATGTCGTGCTCGATCAGGAAGAAGGTGATGCCGCGCTCCCGATTCAGGCGGCGGATATCCTCCGTCAATTCGGCCAGCAGCGTCTTGTTCACGCCGGCGCCGATCTCGTCGAGCAGCACCGCCTTCGGCTCTGCCATCATCGTCCGGCCCAGCTCCAGCAGCTTCTTCTGACCGCCCGAGAGGCGGGAGGCAAGCTCACCTTCGACATGGGTCAGTCTGAGAAAAGCCAGGACCTCGTCGGCGCGACGCCCGATCTCGGCTTCTTCGCCGTGCATGCGACTGCGACCGAACCACGTGTTCCAGATGCGCTCGCCGGTCTGGTGGCCCGGAACAACCATCAGGTTCTCGCGCACCGTCAGCTGTCCGAACTCTGCCGGGATCTGGAAGGTGCGCGACAAACCCCGGGCGAAGAGCGCATGCGGCGCAAGCCCGGTCACGTCCTGCCCGTCCAGCAGTACCCGTCCCGCCTGTGGCCGATGGCGGCCGGCGATCACGTTGAACAGGCTGGACTTGCCTGCCCCGTTCGGCCCGATCAGCCCGGTGATCGAGCCACGCGCAACCGACAAGGAAACCCCGTCGACTGCGCGCACGCCCCAGAAGGACAGACGCGCATCCTCCACCCGGAGCATCGGGTGCGCCTGGGTCATGCGCGGCGGACTCAGTTCGCGCTCAGGATCGGGCCCTGGACGAATGTGCCCCCCTGGATGTTCCACTGCGCGACGTTGCCCGGGACATCGCCGTTGGCGTCGAAGTCGATCGGGCCCGACCCGCCGACATAGGTGATGCGCCGGCCGGCGGAGAGCGCAGCCACCGCCTCACGCCACTGCCCCGGGCGGATCACCGTGCCACCCGGGGCGGTGACGGCGCGCAGCGAGGCGGAAATCCGCGAGCGGTCCGTGGCGCCTGCGTGCTGGATCGCAAGCGCCAGCGCGAACGCCGAGTCGTAGCCCTGGGCCACGAAGATCGATGACGTGTTGCCACCCACTGCCGTGAACATCTGCTGGAACATCTCCAGGCTCGGATTGCCCTGGCGCGGCACCGGTTGCGTCACGGTGATGTTGAGGTTGCCCCCGAGCTCGCGCGGGAGCACGTCGTCGCGCATGCCGTCGCCGCCGATGAAGCGGTTGAAGAAGCCCCCTTCCAGCGCCTGGCGGATCATCGTCAGGCCGGAGCCGCCACCGTAGGCCGTGATGACCAGCGCCTCGGGGTTGCCGCGCGCGAGCGTGGCCAGTTCCGTCCGGTAGGAAGCGCGCTGGTCCTCGTGCGCCGCGAACGCCGTGACGTTGCCGCCAAGCGCAGTGAAGGCATCGCGGAAAGCGCCGCCGAGACCGCGGCCATAGTCGTTGTTCACGTGCGTCACGGCAACGCGGCGCAGGCCTTGGTTCCACACCATCCGCGCCATGACCTGACCCTGGAAGGAGTCAGAAGGCACCACGCGGAAGATGAGGTCACGGTCCTGCAACCGGGTGATCAGCGGGGAGGTCGAGGCCGGCGACACCATCACCACGCCGTTCGGGATCGCCTGGGAATTGGCGCCGGCGATCGTCTCGCCTGAGCAGAGCCCGCCGACGATCGCCACCACCTGGTCGACGTTGACCAGCTTGCTCACAGCGTCCGTGCCGCCCTGCGCGTTGCACTGGCCGTCGGCCGACACCAGCGCCATTCGCCGCCCGCCAAGAATGCCACCCTGAGCGTTGATCTGCTCGACCGCCATTTGCGAGGAGCGCAGGATCGGCGGCACCAACTGTGCGATCGGACCGGTGATCGCGCCCATCCATCCGAGGCGCACTTCCTGCTGCTGCGCCGCGACAGACCCGGCGAACAGCACCGTGCCCGCGAGCGCAGTGAACAAGGCGACATTGCGCAACGACGCCAAAACCGGCATGGTTCTCTTCATGCATCTGCTCCTTGTCAACAAGAACGGGGAAGTCACGTCAAAAGCATAGGAAATAGGAAAGACCTTCACAAGCCCCGCACGCCCCGAGTAAACCCGAACGAAACTCGATCATGGAGCGGCGGATCAGCCTGCAGTCTTCAGTTCCACGTCCGCCGGCAAGGTCACCTCGAGAAGTTGCAGATCTTCGGCAAGGGGCCGAAAGCTGTAGGCCGTCTCTGTGGGAACGGCAACGCTCTCGTCCAGACCCAGGCGCCTTACCCCGCCGGCATGGACGAATTCCATTTCGCCCGCCAGTACGAAATAGAAGCAGAACTCCGAGGAGTGGGTCTGAAACGTGGCCTGGCTGTCGGAACTGCAACGTTGACGCACCACACGAACGCCCGCAAGGCCGGCCGTCGCCGCCGCGATGCCGGTATCCTGGCACTCGTATCCGGCCACCCGCCAAGGAAGCCAGGGGGCAGCCGCCGCGTCATGCAGGACGAAGCGTTGGCCGCCGAACAGATGGTCGCGAGGAAGATCGGCGCAGGGCAATGAAAGCCGGTGATCTGCGACCGTGATGTGTTCAGCGGGAGCTCCGATCTCGATCACCTCTGCGCCAGCCGAGCATTCCAGAACCTGATGCCGGATCATCGGCGGCTGCAGGACACAGTCACCCGCGCGCATCTCGATGGGACCGCCCTGGCCTTCGTAAAGCACTCGCACCCAGCCCTTGCGACAGAAGATCATCTGGAACCGGACCTTGTGCCAATGCACGTAGTCCGGAACCGGTCCCCCGACGAGGATCCGGATATGGGACGCGATGAAGGCACCGCCCTGCCTGTCCGGCAACAGATCCCGGTAGAGCATGCCCGCGCGCCCGACGGTCCAGTGCGCTGCACCCGCACCTTCACTGAACACCAGCGCCTGGGCGTTCTCCGGAGTCCTCATCGGCGGGTCCGCATGGGTGAAGCGGATCACCACGCCGTTGGGGGCGGCGACCTCGCGCCGTCCGGCAGCCACCGCAAGGGGATCGTCACACAGGAGAGTGAGGCGATCCAGGAGATTCGGCTGACCCACGGTCAATTGCAAGGTGATGCCGAGCCCGGAGATGATCGCAGTCCTGGGGTCGTCAGCGGGGAAGATCGCCTCGACTCGGAAACCAAGGTCCCGCGTGAAGAACGACAAGGTCGGCTCCAGGCTTTCTGCCCCCATCTGAACCATGGCCCCCCTGACGCCTGCGAGATCAAGAGACGGGTGACCGGACCGGACGTCCTCCGGCCGAGGATCTTCAGCTTTCATGGGACGGCTCCTGCTCTAGGGGCATGAGGCGACGTGGCCACCGGGGTCAAGCCTGCGCAGGTTCATGCACAACTCCTTGTCGGATCAAACATCCGAGACCGTGCCGTACCGGGCGGCTTCCTGCCCGGCGACGTCGATCAACTCGACGCTCGGGGCCCGCGCTTGCGCGCGGTGACTTCGATCTCCACCAGGGCCTGCTCGACGGCCAGAGCACAGCACACGGTGGTGTTCGCCGGCCGGGCGACCCCGAAACGGGCCTTGAGGACGGCACTGACAGCCGGGATATCGGCGCGATCCGGCACGTACGCGCGCACGCGCACGATGTCGGCAATGTCCGCCTGGGCGGCATGGAGCGCGTCTGCGATGGTGCTGCATGCCTTGTCGGCCTGCTCCCCGGCGGTGGCCGGCCACAGCCCGGTCCTGAGATCGAAGCCGACGGTACCGGACACGAACACCCACTCGCCGTCCAGCACGGCGCGGGCGTAGCCTGCCATCTCTTCCCAAGGGGAGCCGCTGAAGATCCAGCGGCGGGTCGACTCACCGGCATCCATGCTTGAAAACCCGCATGACGCCGCCACGGATTGCCACGCACTCAGCCACCGGATGCCGAAGGACGTCGGAGTAGGTATCTGGCAGATTCCAGCCCTTCGCGTCAAGATGGCACGTCAATTCAGGACCCTCCAAAGCGATGACTCAAGTGATTTCCCCGCATCGATATCGCTCCACGCGGGACTGGATCAACATCACTTCGACCGCATGGCACCGTACCAGCCGAGACCAACGTTCATCGCTCATGTCCGGTGGCCTCTCGGCGCGCAACACGATCCGACAAGCTGATGGATCTTCACCGTCCTCGAACACATGCGCTTCGATACGCGGAGTCAGCGCTGACGGCGAACTGCCCACGTGATAGACCACGCGCATCTCGGCGGCCACGCTCTCGAGCCGTATGTACGTGGGCTGGTCGTCGAAGACGGAGTGACCCCGATACACGCCATCACCGACCTCTTCCGTATTCCATGAACCGAGCGCCCAGCGCCCTAGCGATCGTCCGTCGCCCAGGAACATGAACGCCAGTGCAGCGGGAACCTGGCACATTGCATCAATCTCGTGAATGACCATCACATCACCTTCTCGGATCATTTCATGGTCCGTAGGAACTGGCAAGCTCGACCGACCCTCGTCTGGGCCAAGCCGAAATGGCGCGCATCGACACCTGCCCGCTCATGCGCAAGGCCGGGCAAGGTGGCTTGGTGACGCAATGCCGGGACTCGGGCGCGCCTGGAGATCCTCGGATCGCCGCAGGACCTGATCGTCAGCGTCTACAGCCGTCCCGGTCACGGCGGCCGCCTGCACACCGGGCTGGGCGAGGCGCTTTTCGAGCGGGGCTGGGCGGTCACGGGCCGTAATACTGCGGGGGACTTCAGGGCTGCGCGCTTCCAGGTGCAGGTGGACACGGTCGCGCAGGACCTGCGTGACGACGCTTGGCTGGACGACTGTGGAAACGTCCAGATCACCTGGTGAGCTACCCCACCCGGATCATGGTGTCTGAACCGGCGCATCCGCCCGGCCGTGCCCCAAGGGGCGTCCTGCGTTGCGCCCCTTGTTCAGGAGCCTGTCCTTGCCTTCACACCGCTTTCCGACCAGCCTGCGCATCGGCCCGCACCGATACACCGTCCAGATCACGCGGCGCCTGCGCGGCTACCGCGTGGGCACCATCGACTATCGGCGCCGGCACATCCTCA
>Ga0169931_10012157_pt1 | contig 11992 bp, 11 predicted proteins | sample Kivu_15m_20L_FD_129675 | JGI IMG/M metagenome (GOLD analysis project Ga0169931, IMG submission 129675) | Freshwater microbial communities from Lake Kivu, Western Province, Rwanda to study Microbial Dark Matter (Phase II) - Kivu_15m_20L... | ecosystem: Environmental > Aquatic > Freshwater > Lake...
GCAGGATCTCCAGCGAGCCACATCGCAGTTTCGGTACGCGGCTGACCGGGGAAGTCTGGGCCCTCGGCCTCTAGAGCCGATGTACCTCGGCGTCAATCGGGAACGGACCGGACGGATCGAACTGCGCTAGCCCCGCGCCATGTGCACGATCGTGCACATGGTCAGCCCTGCACGGAGTAGCCCCCGTCCACCGGGATCGCGGTGCCGGTGACGAAGTCCGAGGCGCGGCTGGCGAGGAACACCGCGATGCCGGAAAAATCGCCGGGCTCGCCCCAGCGTCCCGCGGGCGTGCGCCCCAGCACCCGATCGTGCAGGCCAGCCACGTCCTGGCGCGCGCGCTTGGTGAGGTCGGTGTCGATCCAGCCCGGCAGCACGCAGTTCACCTGGATGTTGTCCTTCGCCCAGGCGCAGGCCATGGCGCGGCTCATCTGCACGATGCCGCCCTTGGAACTGGCGTAGGGCGCGGTGAAGGAGGCGCCGAAGATGGACATCATGGAGCCAATGTTGATGATCTTGCCGCCGCCCGAGTTCTTCATCTCCGGGTAGGCGAGCTGCGAGCAGCGGAAGGCGCTGGTGAGGTTGCTGTTCATCACGTCTTGGTATTCGGCCAGCGTGTATTCCTGCGGCTGCTTGCGGATGTTGATGCCGGCGTTGTTGACCAGGATGTCGAGCCGCCGGTGGCGCTTCACGGTCTCGCTGATCAGGGCCTGCAGCGACGGTTCGCTTTTCACATCCACTTCGATGGCGTCGCCGCCGATTTCACGCGCCGCGGCGGCGCTCTTGGCCGCGTTGCGCCCGGCGACCACCACTTTCGCGCCCGCCGCCGCCAGGCCGCGCGCCATGCCCAGGCCGATGCCGCCGTTGCCGCCGGTGACGATCGCCACTTTTCCTTTCAAGTCAAATAGTTGCATGTGTGCCTCGCGATGATGGAGAAGCGATTGTAAGGAAACGGGCAAAACGCGGGCCTACTTTTCCGGGTGCCCACAACAACAACCAGCGAGGCCAGTCGATGGACCAAGCGGACGCCGCAGTCGTGAGCGCAGAGGAGATCGGACGCTGCCGGGACCAGTTGATGCGCTACGCGAGGTCGCGCTTGCGCAATCCGGCGCACGCGGAAGATGCGGTCGAGGACGCATTGGTCGCCGCGCTGCCCGCCGGCGGCAGCTTCCACGGCCGGTCCGCGCTGGGCACCTGGCTGACCGGCATCCTGGAGCACAAGATCGTGGATTGCGTGCGACGCACGGCGCGCGACCAGTGCGAGCCGCTTTGCGAGCACACTCTGGGGTGTCAGGCCAGCAACCCCGCGCAGGTGTTCGCCACCCGCCGGTCCCTTGGTGAAGTGGACCAGCGGCTCGCCGCGCTGCCGCAGCGGGCGGCGCAGGTCCTGGTGATGCGGGACGTCCTAGGCATGAGTACCGAGGAAGCTTGCCGCGCGCTGTCGATCTCCGCCAATCACTGCGCGGTCCTGTTGCACCGGGCGCGGCGGCGGCTGCGCGCAGAGCTCGCCGAGGCCGGCACCGGGGCCGCGGCGTGACCTTCGATGAAGCCGTCCGGGCCCATGCGCGCGAGCTGTATCGCTTCGCCTTCTGGCTGGCGCGCGATCGCCATCTTGCCGAGGACGTGGTCCAGGAAGCGCTGTTGCGCGGCCTGCGCGCGTTCCCGTCGCCGCACGACGGCACCGCGGTGAAGCCCTGGTTGTTCACGATCGTGCGCAACGATTTCTATCGCACGCGCGGCGGCGCGCCCGCACTGGAGAGCCTCGACGATGTGCACGCTGAGCTCGCCGATCCGCGCGCCAACCTGTTCGGCCTGGAGTTGCGCGACGCGCTGGGGGTGCTGCCCGCCGGGCTGGGCGAGCGGCTGGCGCTGCAGGTGCTGGGTGGATTTTCCTGCGCGGAGATCGCGAGCATGCTGGAAACAACCGAAGGTGCCGTGATGACTAGGCTGAACCGGGCGCGCCAGGCGCTGCGGCGCCTCGTCGAGCCCGCGCGCGCGCGCGATCGCAAGGGAGCACAGCCATGAACTGCCTTGACTACCGCCGGATCCTGCTCGCGGGCGAGGGCGAGAGCGAGGCGATGCGCACCCATCGCTTGGGCTGCGCCGCCTGCGCCGACACGCACCGCGACCACTTCGCGTTCGAAGCGGAACTGCGGGCCGCAATGGAGGTGCCGGTGCCCAATGGCCTGGAATCACGCCTGGCGAGGCGCAGCGCAACGCCGTTCGATCCCGCGCGGCGGCGCTGGCTCGCTGCGGCATCGGTTGGCGTGCTCGCCGCCGGCGCCGGACTCTACGTCTGGCGCGGGCGCGACGATTCGATGGCCATGGCCTGCATTGCTTTCGTCATGAAGGACGAGGCGAAGTCGGTCATGATGGGCGCGATGCCGCGTGAAGAGGCATTGCGCATGCTGGCCGAGACCCTGCCGCTGCAGCGCGTCGAGCGCATCGGGCGCGTGCAGCACATCGTGCCCTGCCCGTTCGGCGAGGGCACCGCCTATCACGTCATCCTGATGGTCCCGCAGGACAAGGTGACGCTGCTGGTGATGCCGGACACGCCGATGCCGCGCCGCGGCCGCGCGACCCAGCATGGCATGTACGCCAGCGTGGTGCCCGCCGGCAGGGGCAGCGTGGGCGTGGTCGGTTCCAGCGCTGCGGTCGTGGACAGCGTGGTGGGCGCGATCCGCGCCTGAGGCATTCGATGCGCTCTCTCCGGCAGGTGAAGGAAGCGCTCTCCTGCCAGCTTTGCTGGCGCATCACGCTGACGGTGTTCGGATTGATCCTGGTGGTCGAGAGCGCGATCCTGGTGCCCACGGCGCAGCGCTTCGTGCAGGGCGAACTGGACCGGCTTGCGAACCACGCCGTCATCGCGCTGGAGCCGGCGTTGCTGGTGGGCGGCGAGGCGCGGCTGGCGGAATTCGGCGCCATGGTGGGCCAGTACAACCTCGCCGGCATCGCGCTTTACGGACGCGACGGCCGCGCGATCCTGCGCGCCGGCGAACACGGCTCGCTCGCCTACACCGACGACCTGTCCCGTGCGGCGGGCATGATGGCCGAGCGCATCGGCCGCTCCGTCGACGGCAGCCGCCTGGACATCGCCTGGCGCAGCGGCCGCGCCGGGGAACCGCTGGTGATCGCGCGCCTGGATGCGAGCCATATGCGCGGGGAGGCGCGCGCCTACCCGAGAAACATCATGGAAGTGCACGAGATGGTCAACGACACCCTGGGCGGGCGCCGCATCGCGATTCCCTACTGCACCCTCTGCCGCTCGGCGCAGGCCTACTTCACCGACGAGGCGCCTGGGTACCGGCCGCTGCTGCGCACTTCGGGCCTGCTATCGCGATCCAATAAGTTCATGTACGACCTGAGCACCTGGTCGGCGGTGGATACGTTCACGGGCAAAGCCATTTCCGGACCGCTGCGCGCCGCGGTCGTGACCTTACGCCAGGCGACAGCGGTCACCTCGTCGTGCGGCGCGTGGCGCGCGGCGCACCCGAAGACGACGATCGTCGCCCCGGACGGGGGCATCGGCCGCAGCTACCCGTGCGATCCGTTGCACGGGCGCGACGACAAGGGTCCCATCTTCCCGGTTGGCGACGTCGATCCCCGCTTGGGGGTGCACGAAGTCGTGCTCGGGGTGACGGCGGCGAACGGCAAGCCGGTCTCGTTTGCCCGCGCCGCGGCGCGCCTTGCGCTCAGCGCGGGTGAGCGGGTCACCATAGCCGGGGTTTCGGTCCGCGCCGACGGCGACGGACTGCGCGCGTTCATCGGTGCTGCCAAGGCGCCGGCCCACGAGGCGTTCTGGTTCGCTTGGAGCCAGTTCCACCCGGGCACGCTGCTGTGGGAGCGTGGGCGCTAGGCTGGATCCCGGCGCCAGCACCAGAGGTTCGCGCGACGGCGTTGGCGACGGTGCTATGCTGCGCGGCGCCGCCCATCACAGCAGGCGGTAGAGGCCAAGCCCGATGCAATCCTCCGATCAGCCCGTCCTGAGGGACATCGTCCTCGTCGGCGGTGGCCACAGCCATGTCACGGTGCTGCGGCGCTTTGGCATGCGCCCGCTGCCGGGCGTGCGCCTGACTCTGATCTGCCGCGACACCCATACCCCGTATTCCGGGATGCTGCCGGGCTACATCGCGGGCCACTACAGCTACGACGAAGTGCACATCGACCTGTCGCGCCTGGCGCAGTTCGCCGGCGTGCGCTTCTACCGCGACGAGGCGGTCGGCCTGGACCTAGGCGCGGGGCGCGTGCGCTGCCGCGACCGGCCGCCGGTGCCCTACGACCAGTTGTCCATCAACATCGGCTCCACGCCGCAGATGCACGACGTGCCGGGGGCCGCGGAGCACGCGGTGCCGGTCAAGCCCATCAACGGCTTCGATGCGCGCTGGCGGCGGCTGCTCGATCGCGTCCGCGGACATGCCGGGCGCATGAGCATCGCGGTGGTTGGCGCCGGCGCGGGCGGCGTCGAGCTGACCCTGGCGATGCAATATCGCTTGCGCGCGGAATTGCGGGCGCTTGGCCGCGATCCGGGCGCGCTGCAGTTCCATCTGTTGACGCGCGATGCGCGGATCCTACCCACGCACAACAGCTGGGTGCAGGCGACGTTCCTGCGCGTGCTCGAAGAACGCGGGGTCGTGGTTCACCGCGAAGCGGAGGTCAAGCAAGTCTCCGCATCCACGTTGCACACCGCGGGTGGCGAGACGCTGCAGGCCGACGAGACCGTCTGGGTCACCCAGGCTGGTGGCGCAGCCTGGTTGCGGGACAGCGGGCTCGCGCTAGACGAGAGTGGCTTCATCCGCGTCGAGGACACCCTGCAGTCGGTCACCGCGCCCAATGTGTTCGCCGCGGGCGACATTGCCGCGATGGTCCATCATCCGCTCGAGAAAGCCGGCGTGTTCGCGGTGCGGCAAGGGCCGCCGCTGGCGGAGAACCTGCGCCGCGCGATCGAGGGCCGGGCGTTGCGGCCGTACCGGCCACAGCGGCGCTGGCTGGCGCTGATCAGCACCGGCGATCGCCACGCCGTGGCCTCGCGCGGTGCGCTGAGCCTGCGCGGCGACTGGACCTGGCGCTGGAAGGACTGGATCGACCGGCGCTTCATGGCGAAATTCGAGCGCCTGCCGGCGATGGCCGAGGCGACGCCAGCTGCGCAGCCCGCAGTCCGGCTGGAGGGCGAGGAAGCCGCGCAGGCGATCTCGGCGATCGCGATGCGTTGCGGCGGCTGCGGCGCGAAGGTGGGCGCCTCGGTGCTCTCGCGCGCCCTCGGTGCGTTGCGCCCGGTGGAACGGGACGACGTGCTGATCGGACTGCACGCGCCGGACGATGCCGCCGTGGTGCGCGTGCCGCCGGGCAAGGCGATGGTGCATACGGTGGATTTCTTCCGTGCCTTCATCGACGACCCCTATGTGTTCGGCAAGGTCGCCGCCAACCATGCGCTGGGGGATATCTTCGCGATGGGCGCGGAGGCGCAGTCGGCGACCGCGATCGCGACCGTGCCGCCGGGGCTGGAGGCCAAGGTGGAGGATGTCCTGCTGCAGATGATGACCGGCGCGGTCGAGGTGCTCAACGAGGCCGGGTGCGCCCTGGTGGGCGGACATACCGGCGAGGGTCGCGAACTGGCGCTCGGCTTCGCCATCAACGGCCTGCTGGATGAAGCTGGCACGCCGGCTCTGCGCAAGGGCGGCCTGCGCCCCGGGGACGTGCTGATCCTCACCAAGCCGCTGGGAACCGGAACGCTGTTCGCGGCGCATACGAGGCTGGAAGCGAAGGGCCGCTGGATCGACGCGGCGCTCGCCTCCATGTGCCAGTCGAACCGGCTCGCGGCGCGTTGCCTGCGTGAGCACGGCGCAAGCGCCTGCACCGATCTCACCGGCTTCGGCCTGCTGGGGCACTTGGTGGAAATGACCCGGCCCTCGGAGGTGGATGCGGAACTGGACCTGGACGCGATTCCGGTGCTCGAAGGCGCGCAGGAGACCAGCGCGGCCGGGATTCTCAGCTCGTTGCAGCCCGCGAACGTGCGCCTGCGCCGCGCGCTACGCAACCAGCAGGAAGCCGCAGGCCATCCGCGCTACGCGTTGATTTTCGATCCGCAGACCGCCGGCGGCCTGCTTGCAGGCGTCCCGGCGGATCGCGCCGAGGCGTGCCTTGCCGCGCTGCACGCGCTGGGTTACGGGCGCGCCGTGGCGATCGGCCGCGTCCTCCCTCAGGGTCAGGCGCTGGAACCGATCCTCCTCAGGTCACGCTAGCGGCCGCGCCCAAATGTGCACGATCGTGCACATTGGCCGGCGCCCCGGTGCGCGGCGCCTCAGGCGCCGAGCTGATCGGCCAATTCGGAGAAGACGTTCACCACGTAGGTGCAGGCGGGATTCGGGTTCGGGTCGGGCGGACCCGCCGGGCCCCATTCGTCCGGACGGCGCACGAACGCAGTCTGGAACCCGCAGCCGCGCGCGGCGTCGAGGTCGAAGTTGTGGCAGGCAACCATCAGGATTTCCGACGGATCCAGCTGCAGCCACTTTGCCGCCGTCCGGTAGGCCTCGGGCCGGACCTTGTACATACCGATCATCTCGCAGGAAATGATGGCGTCCCAGCTGAAGCCGTTCCTGCGCGAGACGTCGACCACGAGCGATGTGGTCAGCAGCGTGAAGGATGCGGACACGTAGCGCTTGCGCAGGCGCGCCAGCGCGGCCGGAAAATCCGGCCAGGCATCCAGCACGTGCCAGGTGCGCCAGATCCCATCCCGGTCCGCCGCGGTGAGCGTATCCAGCCCGAACGCCTGGATCATCTCGTCCAGCTTTTCGCGATGCACATCGTCGAAGTTGAAGGACGGTCGCTCGGCATTGACGATGCCTTTCATCGAGCGTCGCCGGTATTCGTTGGTGACCTCGGACCAGTTGGCGCTCAGTCCCCGCGCGGCGCCAGCCCTGGCGAAAGCTGAGGAAATGCCCTTGTGCCAGTCGAGGATGGTTCCGCCGGTGTCGAATGTCAGTGCCTTGATCGCCATGGATATCTCCTATGCCCAGACCGGATAGCCGCGCGTGGCGCGCGGCATGCCGCCAAAGAGGTCCAGCATGCGCTCGCGCCACGCGTACATCGGGTCGTCCGGCTCGAGGATCCGGATCGGCGACACCGCGCGCGCCCACTGGAAAGGCGAGAACAGGATGTAGTCGGCGAACGCCGGCGCCGCGCCGCACACGAACGGCTGCGCGGCCAGCAGCGGGCGAACCGGGTCGAAGGACGCGCGTAGCGCGGGCAGGGCGGCGTGCGATTCCGCGCCTAGCGCCTCGAGGGTCTTGCCGAAGCGCTTCTCGCGCGACTCGCGGAAATAGGCCTTGTCCTTCTCGTGCAGGCTGGCAAAGAGGTCGGTGATGATGGTGCGGATCATGGCCAGGTGCACGTTGCGCTCGCACCAGATCTTGACGAGCCTGGCAAGCGACCGCGCCTGCTGCCCCTCGAACAGGCGCGGATGATCGGGGTAGGCCTCGTCCAGGTACACCGCGATCTCCCAGGAATCGTGCACTTCGCGCCCGTTGTCGACGATGACCGGCACCAGGCCCTGCTTGGAGAACGCGATCACGTCCTTCTCGGTGAAGCGCCAGGGCACCGTTTCGCATGCGAGACCCTTGTGCGCGAGCGCCATGCGCACGCGCCAGCAGTTGGGCGAGAACAGGCGGTCGTCCTCGGCGCCCGCGAGTTCCCATTGCCGTACCGTCATGCGGTACTCCTCGGCTGTCAGTTCAGGCCGCGCGCAGCGCGGAGGCCAGAGGATAACCCGGCCCGCTCTCGATGCGGCGCCAGTATGACGTGTGCGCATCGCTGCCGGGGGGGCATTGCGCGAGAAAGGATTCGCGCCACGCCGCGGCGTCGTAGTCGATGGCGATCGCCTCGATATGGAGCGCTCCCGCTCTTGCCCGGTACAGCGCATGGCGCGACGGCGCAACCCCGATGCGCGTTGCCAGCCCGAACGTCGTCGCGGCGAAGTTCGGCATGCCCGCCGCGCCGTTGTTGACGATGGCGCGCGCGCCCTCGAAGGCCTGCAGCACCGGCAGGCAGGTGTGGCTGGAGGCGAAGACGCTGGCGCCGGAGGCGCCGAACCATGCCAGTGCGGCGCAGCGCCCGCTTGCGGTGGCAAGGGCTTCCTGCGAGAAGCCCCAGCCGGCGAGCGACTCGGCGTCGCCGTGCACGATCGCGATCCGCTGGCCGCCGACTTCCGCGATGCGGAACATCGGCAGCGCCGCGAGGCGCGCGGCCGCCCCCGGCGCGCGCTGCGCCGTGACCTTCAGGCGCTCCAGCATCCGGTTGGAGCGGGACACGTCCTCGTCATCGACCCAGTCGGGGTAGGCGCAGCCGCAGCCGGCGCCGTCATGGGGCTGCGCGATTTCGGTCTCGACGTTGCCGCGGGTCGCCGCATGGCGCGCGACGCCTTGCTCGATGTTCGCGAACGCGCCGTCGTCGACGTCGAACCAGTGGAAATCGCCGTTGAACACCAGCGCCGCTTCGCCGCGCTCGGCTGCGAGCATGGACTCGAGTTCCCGCAGCGCGAAAGTGTTGCCGTAGAGGCCGCCTGCGATCCAGAGCGCGTCGGTTTGCAGGGTGGCCGGCCCAGCGAGCGCCGTGGCGCCGTAGCGGTAGTCTCGCGGGCAGCTGCGGCCGGGCGCGTCGGATGGGTTTTGTGGCATGGATCGATTGGTCGCGGGAGGAAGGAAAGGCTTACGTGCGGGGCGGCGGGGATACGTAATGCAACGGCGCCGCCCCGCCCGAGGACTGGCGCGCCTTCGCCGCCTCCGGCGTTTCCAGCAGCGCGCCCGCAGCCATCGCCGCCTTGCGATCCACCGTCACCGGACCCTGCTCATCGGGCGGCGGCATCATGCTGGCGTGGTAGTAGGCCATCTTCTGCGCACCGGCGTCGATCTTGCGCTCCAGATCCAGGTCGCGCTGGTTGGTCCCCCGCGGCGCCACCGCCACGCCGTCCACCAGCTCGTGGTCGAACCACCATTTCTTGGCGGGGTTGCGCTGGCCGTTGCCGATCCAGTCGTCGAACCAGGCGGCGAAGGGCACCGTGAGCGGCTTGGCCCACAGCGCGTTGACCCCGACCCAGCTCGCGGCGCGCGTCAGCCAGGCGCCGTCGGCGTCCACCACCTTGTTGATCGGGCAGGTCTTCATGCAGCGGCCGCAGGCCGAGCCCTTGGGGTTGGTGACGCGGTAGCGCGTGCAGCGTTCCACATCCGGCTTCCACATCTCGTAGCCGTTGAACATCACCTTGTCGCCGAAGGGGATGGCGTCGCAGGGACATTCACGCGCGCACTTCATGCAGTGCCCGCAGAATTTCTGCAGGCCGAAATCGATGGGCTGGTCCACTTCCAGCGGCAGGTCGGTGGTGAGCACCACCGACTTGAAGCGCGGCCCGACGAAGGGGTTGAGCACCAGCTCTCCGATGCGCGACAGCTCGCCCAGCCCCGCCCAGAGGATGAGCGGAATGTGCAGCACGTCGCTGTCGGCGTTGGTCTGCGCGCGCGCCGGGAAACCGTGGCCGCGCAGGAGTTCGCCCATGACGCCCGCGATCTCCGCGCCGCGCAGGTAACCGCGCATGGACTGCGCCCCGGAGATCCAGTCGTCGCCGCTCGCGCCCTCCATGGTGTCGTATCCCTGGTCGATGAGCATCACCACGGCGTAGCGGTGATAGCGCGGTATTTCGGCGCCGTTCTCGTTGTGCGAGAACCACGCGTAGCGCGGAATCTCGCAGATGCCGGTCAGGTCCGAACCCAGGAAGTAGGACAGGGACTTGATGGCTCGCGCGTTGGCGGCCGGGTCGGACAGCGCGCCATCCTTCTCGGGCGCAACGGAACCGTCCTGGTGCGGCACCAGCGCGCGGATCACCTGCAGCTGGCTGAAGGAGAACGGCGTCTTGAACGCGAAGCGCGTGCGCTCCGCCTTCGCCTTGTCGCCGAGGTCGCCATGCAGCGCGCGCTGGAAGAACGCGGCGCGCTTGGGCACCCGAGGCACCTCGTCATCGAGGATCAGCGTCGTCGGCCGCGCGACACGCTGCACGGTTTCCATCGGGTAGGCGCTCAAGTGCGAGGCGCGCTGCGCGCGGCGGTTGCGCTCGCGCCCGGATTGCGCGCCATTGATCCCCCACCAGTAGCGCAGGCCGCCCGCCTTGAGGGCGTCCACATGCAGCGGCAGGTCGACGGCGAGTTCGTAGTCCGTGGTGATCGCGGCAAGGCTGAAGCCCGCGCCGATGAAGGGCGCGGTGAGCGAGTCTCCGGCGCGCACCACAAGGCCGGCCAGCACCGCGAGTTGTTCCAGGTCCACCTGCGCATGACCCTGGAAGTGCGCCTGCGCCTGGAATCCCATGTAGCGCACATGGCCTGCGAGCGCGACCGCGATCTCGGCGGCGCGCAGGTCGCCCACGGCGGCGACGGCTGGACGGGTCCAGTCGCGGGCGAGATTGCCTTCCTCCGGCACGCGCGCGTGCTCGATCAGGACGACCAAGGCGAAGCCACTTGCAGGCGCCGGCATCGCGCAGATGCCGGCCATGCTCGTGTCCAGGAAGTAGGCGCCGCCTTTCAGGTCCATGACGCGGCGTCGCAGGTCATTGCCCACCGGAGCGTGAGCGCGCGCAGCGGGGCCATGCGCAAAGGCCGCGTAGATGCCGCGATAGCGATCGGCAGCGCGCGATAGCAGGCTGGACGATGGCGCAGCCGCCGCCGCGGCGCGCGGCGCGCGCCTGGCCTCGATCGCGATTACGCCGGGATCCCGCGGCAGCGTCTCCAGCGGGAATGGGCCGAGATGAAACGGCCGGTCCTTGCTGCGCGGATGGATGAACATGCGGGCCTCGTGGCTGCGAGGATACTCGGAAATCGCTTACACTCGGCCGGCTCGTTCAGGAGAAGGCTGCCATGATGCGCATCACGTTGTTCCTTGTCGCCGCGTGCTTCGCGGCGTCGCAGGCCCTCGCGCAGGACTGGCCCTCGAAGCCGGTGCGGTTTATCGTGCCCTTCCCGCCGGGCGGGTCGGTGGATCCGCTGGCGCGTCTGGCCGCGGCCAGGCTGGGCGAGACGCTCAAGCAGCAGTTCGTGGTCGAGAACCGGCCAGGCGCCGGCGGCTCGATCGGCACCGGGATGGCGGTGAAGTCCGCGGCCGACGGCTACACCTTCGTGTTCGTGTTCGACTCCCACGGCGTCAACCAGGAGCTGATCCGCGGCCTGCCATTCGACACCGCCAAGGACCTGGCGCCGGTGATGCTCGTCGGCCGCTCGCCCTACGCCATTGCCACTTCGGTGGCCAAGCCCTGGAAGAGCTTCACCGAAGTGGTCGTGGCCTCGAAAGCCAAACCCGGCTCGGTGAGCGTGGGCTCCATCGGCAATGGCACCATCGGCCACCTGACGCTGGTCATGCTGCAGCAGATGGGCGGCATCAAGCTGATCCACGCGCCCTTTGCCGGTGGCGGTCCGATGAACCAGAATATTCTTGGCGGTCAGGTCGAGCTGGGCATCGGTTCCGTGGCGCTACTCTCGTCGCACGTGCGTGGCGGCAAGATGCGCGCGGTGGCCACCACCGGCGAGACCCGGGCCACTGCAATGCCGGATGTGCCGACGCTGATCGAGCAGGGCTTCCCGGGGCTCACCGCCTTCGCCTGGTGGGGCATTTTCGCTCCGGCGGCAACGCCCAGGCCGATCATCGACCGGATGCACGGCGAACTGGTCAAGGTGTTCAACCACGCCGAGGTGCGCAAGACCCTGTCCGAGGGCATGGGCATGGACCTCGTCGTCAGTTCACCCGAAGCGCTGCAGCAGTGGACCCTCGCCGAGATGGCGAAGTGGGGCAAGGTCATCCAGGACAACAACATCCGCGCGGATTGAGCGCCGTGGCGTCCTGAACGGCGTGGCAGAGCAGCCCATTCCGCGCTGGGCCGGGATCGCCCTGCTGCTGGCGATCTCGGTGGCGTTCGGCTCCAACCACGTCGCGGCGCGCGTGGCCTTCGAACACGGCACCAACGTCACCA
>Ga0169931_10012159_pt1 | contig 11989 bp, 10 predicted proteins | sample Kivu_15m_20L_FD_129675 | JGI IMG/M metagenome (GOLD analysis project Ga0169931, IMG submission 129675) | Freshwater microbial communities from Lake Kivu, Western Province, Rwanda to study Microbial Dark Matter (Phase II) - Kivu_15m_20L... | ecosystem: Environmental > Aquatic > Freshwater > Lake...
ATTACTTCTCAACTCACCTTTGCGTCCCCAACGGGATTTGAACCCGTGTTAACGCCGTGAAAGGGCGACGTCCTAGGCCACTAGACGATGGGGACAGTGGAAGAGGTAAGGGTATCGGGTCAACTAATTAGGGCAAAACTAAGTAAGTAAATAGGCGTAAAAATCAATAGATAATTTAAGTGCGACAATTATCCCTATGGCCATCATCTCCAACTGCACATCATCAGTCATTAAAGATGCAGCTCTTGCCCTAAAAGAGGGGCATTTGGTGGCATTTCCTACCGAGACTGTTTATGGCCTTGGTGCTGATGCTACAAATGAAATAGCTGTTGCCAGAATCTATGAAGTTAAGGGCAGGCCAACAGATCATCCACTGATTGTTCACGTATCATCTATGGAGCTATTAGATAAATGGGCATGTGAAATTCCAGAATATGCAATAAAACTTGCTAGGGCTTTTTGGCCAGGGCCAATGACATTAATCTTACCCAGGACTGGACTTGCAAAAGATTTCATTACCGGCGGCCAAAATAATGTTGGCATTCGAGTCCCAGCACACACGGTGGCACTGACATTACTAAAAGAGTTTGAAGCACAAGGAGGCCTTGGGGTTGTAGCCCCTAGTGCAAATAAATTTGGCAAAGTATCCCCAACGACATCAACTGCAGTGGAGTTGGAATTAGGTAGACATCTTTCCAATACGGATAAAATTCTGGATGGTGGAGCGTCAACCATAGGAGTTGAGTCAACCATTATCGATTGCTCCAATGTACAACCTTTAATTTTAAGACCCGGCTCTGTGTTAATAGAGATGATTGAAGGGGTTTTGGGAGTTAAATTAAATCTAGGTTTAGTTGCAACTAAAGTCACCAAAGCGCCTGGATTGTTGGCCAATCATTATGCACCAAATGCACAGGTATTTCTCACAGGTGCACCCACACCCGGAGATGGTTATATAGCTTTATCAGACCTTCCAACTCCGGCAGGCGCAATAAGATTGGCCTCACCAAAGGATAATATCGAATATGCCCAAATTCTCTATGAATCTTTAAGGTTTGGAGATGTCAAGGGCCTTAAAAGAATATTTGTTGTGCCGCCCAATAATCAAGGCATCGGGTTAGCAATAAACGATCGTTTAGTTAAGGCAGCTAGTAATTAGCTATTAATTTGATCTGATCGCAAAATAAGTAATAGATATTAATTACAATTTAAGAAAGATAATTGTCTAATAATTACGTTTCCATAATCTGTTAAAATTATGGTACCTGTAAAATGCCAGGAGAACTTAAGAGTTTTTAAATTTGATCTATAAACTCAAAAAAATGCGATAAAAACATTTGCTTAAGTCTAAGTGAAATTTAGTTATTCTGTTTGGTCAAGTTCTGTCTTCGAAAAGTGTTGCTATCAAAAGCCGATTGCTCCAGGTTCTAATTGGATTTACGCCCACAATATCCCAATCTAACCTTATTGCTCCGCTCATATTAAGATTGCACTGTTAGATTTTCTCAAAAATTCTTAAACATATAGAGTCAAAGCTTGCTAAGATTTCTAACTTAAACGCAATCAATTAAATTTAGGAAAGCAATACACAAAAAATATGTTACGGTAACGATAATCTCACACTCAGACAATTTAAACGTAACCACTAATGTGGAAGGTTAGAAGTCTGAGAACTCGTAAAGCGAAGGTCGCAGGTTCGATTCCCGTCCAGGTCGCAAAGGTTTTGGTGTCGTACTTTTTAAAGACCGATATCAGAACCTTGTTTGGCTTGGTAGCTCAGTTGGTACGAGCGAACGACTGAAAATCGTTAGGCCGCCGGTTCGATCCCGGCCCAAGCCACTTGCTGTTCAAGTCATTTTTGATCACTTGATAAAAAAATTATTTCTTGTCTTCGCAGTTTCCCAAGATTTATTCTGCACTCTATCAACCTTGAAGCCATAGAAGCCTAAAAAGCTCCTGATTTCATCTTCCATAATTCTTGAATTAGCCTCCACCATAATTGATCGGAGCTTTTTAGACTTTAAAATATCGTCCATTCCATTTAGCACACTAAGCTCAATACCATCTACATCAATTTTGACATAGTTTGGATACTCCAATTCAAAGCACCTAAAGAAATCATCTGCACTGTATGAAATTGAAGGGCACTCGTATTGGGGAGCAAAGGATCTGCCCTGAAAATCAATGGGATTTCCGAATACACTTTTTGCTGTGCCACTAACAAGTTTCATATAATTGAAAACCCCAACCTCTGTACGTTCAGCAAATGCTGTATTTACTGGATGTACGTTCACACTTGCGTTCAGTTTTATGTTTTGGAATAGTGTTTCAAAGCTTGGTATGTGAGGCTCAATAGATACAACTTTTATCTCGGGTTTATACCGTGATGCCATTAAGGAGAATAATCCAATATTTGCCCCAATATCCAGAAAAGTTCCATGATTTGTGAAACTCTTGATCCATTCGCGAGTTTCTATCTCGCGAACACCTAATTTTGAGTACTGTTCCAATTCTGTTGAATTTCTAGCAAGAAATTGAATATCTATGTTACTCAAATGATCAGTGTAAGTAAAAATCTGTTGAACGAACTCGGACGAATCTGAGGATTTATTCATTTGGTGGTGAATTTTTGCCGTACAACATCTTGAAAAAATCCGATAGAATTCGGAATCTCTGCAAAGTCTTTTGAACAAAAAACATTTAAGTTTAGATAAAATCCATAAGCTAAATAACTCTTAAAATTCAACGCCTTCACCCTATCAATATACTTCAGATAACTATTTTGGGAGCTGTTTTTCATGGTGTCGTACTTTCAAGAATGGAGCAGTCTTGTCTTTTTTCGATAGGAGAATTTTCGATGGACTAACTCCCCAATCGATCCCTAATTCTGGGTCTAACGGATTAATCTCAAACTCCTCCGATGGCGAATATGGTGAACTCAACAGATAGGCAACAGTAGAAGTTTTTGCTAAGGATGCAAACCCGTGACCTAAGCCTGCACTGATAAAGACGGCTTTTCCATCCAGCCCATCCAAATTAATGTGAACTATTTTTTTGTATGTCGGCGATTTGGGAGAGATGTCAACAACCACATCTCGAATCGATCCGTTTATACAGGTAACCCATTTGGCTTGTCCTTCCGGGGCAAGGCTGTAATGGATCCCACGAATCACCCCTCGTTGGCTATGTGAAATATTTGCTTGTTGGATCGAAAAATCTATCCCAGTCGTTGCCTTTACATCCTCAACTTTAAACCACTCGCGAAAGAATCCGCGGTCGTCACTCCACACAGGTGACTCGACAAGCCAGGCGCCATCAATTCCAAGTGGTGTTAATTTCATACTTCTATTCTTCCGCTTTAACTGCAGAAATGATTGCAGGCATCGCATCAGCGAGCGCGATTCGCCAATCTTGTATCGGCTTAACCGATGTGCTTGCCCACATATCATGACTCAGGACTGAGTATGAAGGGCGCTCTGCAGAACGCGGGTATTCACTCGAAGATACCGGGGTGACACGACCAACATCCGCGGTTGCAAGTTTGAAAATTTCTTGCGCAAATTCAAACCACGTTGCCTGTCCTGAATTAGTACCGTGATAGATACCAGGTGTAGATGCTGAAATCCCTAACTCAACTAATTGTTGTGCAAGATCGAATGCCGAAGTAGGCTGACCGATTTGGTCGTTTACCACTTTGACCTCACCTTCACCCTTGATTGCCACCTTGGTCATTGTCTTTGCAAAGTTCTTTCCCCAAGGGCTGTAAAGCCATGCGGTGCGCACTATAAAAGAGTTCTCAGGGTAGGTCGCTAGAACTCGACTCTCACCCTGCGCCTTAGTTCGACCGTAAGCAGATTTGGGGTTGACTTCATCTGCCATGTTCCATGGAGATTGACTTACTCCAGAAAATACATAATCTGTTGAAACATGAATCAACTTCGCCTTGATTAATTTAGCAGCTATAGCGAGGTTTTCTGGTCCATCACTATTTACTCTGGATGCCGCTATCTCGTGGCTTTCTGCACCATCCACATTTGTCCAAGCCGCACAGTTGACAATCACCGTGGGTGACTCTTTTTCAATAGCTTCTCGAACTCTTGAGCTTTGTGTGATATCTAAATCTTTAGAACTCCATGCGTGAAATGGAATACCGCATATATCCAATTCATGTGACACAGCAATTCCTAACTGTCCTGAACCACCTGTAACCAACCAAAACATTTATAGATCAACGTTTCTTGAGTGGTTTCCACCACGCTTCATTGTCTCGGTACCACTGAATTGTGTCCCATAAGCCATCTTCAAACTTGACTTGTGGGTCATACCCGAGTTCGCGCTTTATCTTGATCCAATCAACGCTGTAGCGAAGATCGTGACCTTTGCGATCTTCAACATAATCAATTGACGATTCATCAGCACCCATAGCATCAAGAATTAGACTAGTAATCTCATTATTGGTTAGCTCACGTCCACCGCCGATGTTGTAAACTTCACCAGAACCTCCTTTAATCAACACTGAATAGATTCCTCGGCAGTGATCATCGACATGTAGCCAATCACGTACATTTTCCCCTGTTCCATACACAGGAACTTTTTTGCCTTCAATTAAATTAGTTATAAACAACGGAATCAATTTTTCTGGAAAGTGATGCGTGCCGTAGTTATTACTACAACGAGTAATCACTATATCCATACCGTGAGTTCTGTTATATGAGCGGGCGAGTAATTCACCACTTGCTTTACTGGCTGAATAGGGTGAGTTTGGCATCAGCGGCCATTCTTCCGTACATGAGCCAGATTTGATGGATCCATATACTTCATCGGTTGAAATCTGAAGGAATCGAATTTTCCTTTCTGACTCTTTTATCGCATCCAATAAAACTTGTACGCCTACGATATTCGTCTGAATAAAATCTGAAGCACTTGATATCGAACGATCAACATGTGACTCTGCAGCAAAGTTTAGAACGGCGTCGACATTTTTTAAGAGTTGCTGAACCAGAACAGTGTTACAAATGTCGCCTTGAATAAATGTGTAGCCTTCAATTCTTTCGGCGCCTTTGAGATTTTCGATGACTCCTGCATATGTTAAACTGTCAATGACTTTTACACTTGAGATTTCTTGAAACTCACCTCGGGCAATCATTCGGACAAAATTTGAGCCAATGAAGCCAGCGCCTCCGGTTATCAGTACGCGCACAACCACCCCTATGGACTCGACAACATTTTCCTACTTTACTCAGTACCATTATCCTATGAAGGGTATTGTCCTCGCGGGTGGAACTGGGTCGCGGTTGTGGCCGCTTACGCAAAGTACTAGCAAACAGTTGCTCCCGATCTATGACAAACCGATGATCTATTATCCGCTTTCTACACTAATGCTGGCTGGAGTTAGTAAAATCCTGTTAATCTCGACGGCTCGCGACTTGCCCAGTTTCAAAAATTTACTTGGTGATGGTTCAAATTTTGGGGTTGAGATCTCCTACGCCATCCAAGAAAAACCTCGTGGTCTTGCTGAATCGCTTTTGATCGCTCGGGACTTCTTGGAGGGCGAAAGTGCGCTTCTCATATTGGGCGACAACATTTTCTATGGTCGCGGGTTAGGGCGTCAGCTTCGTATGTCAATTCCATCATCTGGATGTCACATTTTCACCATTCCAGTTGCGAACCCAAGCGACTACGGCGTGCTTACCGTTAATGAGAATGGTGTAGCCGTAAGAGTTGAAGAAAAACCAAAGAATTCTAATTCGAACCTCGCAATTACGGGTTTATACTTTTTTGATAACTTGGGTCCAGATTTAGCCCAACAAGTAAAAATTAGTAAGCGAGGAGAACTAGAAATCACCTCCGTAATTGAAGAATACTTGGAAGCAAACACTCTTACTTATACAACTTTATCTAGAGGGGCGGTCTGGCTAGATACTGGAAGTGTGGAGAATTTGAATAACGCATGTAATTTTATCAGAATTATTGAAGAGCGAACTGGCTTTAATATAGGTGCATTGGAGGAGATTGCCTACCTAAATGGTTGGATCACCACCGAAGAACTTCAGAACAGCATCAATAGTTACCCTCATTCGAGTTATAAGAGTTATCTCGTCGGTTTCTTAAGTGAGTGCATGCGTCAGAAAACTATTAATGAACCTTTTGAAGTTTAAGTGAGATAGAACATGAAAGCGAAACTTTTGCCTGGCCTTGAGATAATTAAATCCTCTTTAATTTTTTGGGTTCAAGTAACTTTTGCAAATACCAGATTTCCGTATTTATGGATGGTTGCCCAGCCTGTCGCAATATTTGGAATTTTATCCATTATGGCGCTCGGCGTGCAGTTTCCCGGCAGAAGTACTTCTTCATATACTGCGGTATTGGCAGCTTATATTTTTTGTGTTGCTGACGAATCATTGAAGAGATCAGTTCGAAGCCTCTTCCTTGGTCCAAAGATAAAGCACGCATGGTCTGAGAATTCAAAAGTTCTAACTTTTTCAGCGAGCACTTCGCCATATGTTGAGTATTCACCTTTGCTGATTTTAGCTCTCGCAATAATTAGAGTGAGTCAACCAACTCAGCCTTTTCCATTTCTTGAGTTTTTTGGTGGAGTTTTTTTCCTAGTTATTCTCACGCTTAGTTGGGCAATTCCTTTAGCCTATATCGGTAGAAACTATAGAGACGTTAAATTCTTACTACCTTTTTATTCACGATTAACCTTATTGGTTTCCCCACTTATTTTCCCTTATGATTGGAACTTTCCTTTTCTTAATTTGACGCAGGCATTAAATCCACTTAGTTTCGTCGCATTTTACATCCGTGGATTCTCGTCAAATGAATATACTCTCGCTCAGATCGTATTCATAGTATGGCTGATTTTTTCTGTATCAATGTCGGTCAAACTAAGAAATTCCAAAAGCACTCGCTTTAATCATGAAATAGGGGATGACAGTTCCTTGAATCCACTAAACTAATGGAGGAACCGGACAGTGGCTTAATGAAGTACTCTGCGGTGAACAAGTGCTGACTACGGTTCAATTTGGCAATTTCTTCCCATGCAATTACAGGGATCCCCATATACTGGGCTAAGTAGGTAAATCCTCCATAAGTTCCAACCAACAATTTTGCTTTGCTCAGCATTTGCGATTGATCACGCAGATTAGTTTCTAACTTAGGCGTTATAAATCTATCAACCGACAAGTTCTTATTTGCAAAACATTTATGGTCATCAATAACTTCCGAAACTGCAAAATCTATAAACTTTGATTTCTTGTGGCTAATAATGAGGGCATCTATACAACATTCTATAGAACTGATGCTTGTTAGACTCTCTCTTGAATAAAACTTCATCGCAATCAAATCCGTAAAATTCACATTGTGACTAATGTGATCTGTCACCTTCGCGTAATTTGTTAACTTCTCTAACCATTTCGGGCTTTCACTCCCAGACCAATAATCAACCATAGTTCTAACCATGGTCATTGGGTGCAGTACCATAAAGTGTTCCTCATCACCCGGAAAGAACTGTTGTAATAACATCACCTCCTCGACTTGTAGCCTACTTTGTTTTTGGTGCCCAAGAGTTTTCAAGCGATTTTGCTGCATTTTCAAAAAATCCGAAGATCCCAACTTATTGAATATTTCATGATGATGACTGATAAATGGATACCAGGCATGCGCCCCGCCTCTTGTAACAATATGTATGGGCCTATGTTCTAAATTGTCTACCTTCTCTAGGATTCTCGCTACCATCGGAATCCAATATAAGAGCTCGAATCCAACCTCCATCATAAATGGACCAACGATGATGGGGTTATTCGACCTATTCAAATCGGTGATCAAGTTATCAAAGTAATTCTCTCTAGACTGAAGTTTTCTTCCAATAGCATGTTCATTTCCAACAAATTTGAATTTCTCTCCTAATTTACTTTTGCTCATTTTCTACTCTTAGCCAAGCCAGAATGGATCAAATTCGATAGAGCAGATATCTCTTTGTTTGGATCAAAGTTGTACCAAAAGGATTTTTTTCTAGACAATCGCAAGAGCCTAGTGCCCTCTAACGCCTGAAGCAGATTTTCTGCATGCGGGGTTCTTTTGAAAATTGCTTGGTACAAAGTTGATTGCCTTGGTATAAGATAACGGCCATTTAAGCCCATTCGAAAAATTGCCGTAGTTAAGGTGCCCATATAGATAATCTTTGTATCAATCAGTATGCCACCCTTAGGCTTCTGATCCCTATGAGCGGAAATGAGCTCGATTCTGTTGCTATATGGCCGCCGAGAAAGTTCTTCAACGAATGACTTGTCATCCTCTGGGTGAAGTTTGATCAGAATTTTTCCCCTATAGAGGGAAGAAATCTCTGCAAGATAATCACCTAGCAGGTCCAATTCTTCATCCGTAGTTATAACTCTGGGTGATGCGCACAGATACACGTACTTTTGGTTGGATCGTTTAAACCAACTTGGAAATTCTAGCTCATGTAGTGGATATTCATGTTTTGCGTATCGAAAACGAAGGCTACTACCGATTTTGACATTTCCATTCTTTATATCGTGCAAGTTATGCAGTTGCCGTTTCTGAACCTCGTCCCAAGCAAGAATCGGCCACCTCAAACCGCTTAGCGAACCTTTTGTGACCACATTGTCCCAGGAAAGAATAAAATGTAATCCATTGTAGTTTCTGGCTTCGAGTTGAAACACATGCCTAGCTTGCGTAGACTGTGGCCAAACCGCATCGGTTGTAATGAAAAAATCACTTTTTTTGAAGTTATATTTCTTGTTGAATCTATAAAAAGAAATAGCCTGGAGTAAAATGTTAACTTTCGAGATTACGGCAATAGAAGGTTTCAATAAACCAGTTGGAAAATTCCGTAACTTTACTGGAATTGTCTTCATTTGTCTGTCTCTGTATGAATCATAATTCTTCAGGTTAGACCCACACCATATTTTCTTGATTCTAAATCCATCAAAAATTTTCCAGGTTAGAGACGTTTGCATCGGTTTAATATACTGAAATTTTATTCTTAACTCGGAAGGATGACTCATTGAAGAAAGATCTTCAATGAGTTCATTGTGTAAAGTTTTTTTGAAAGTTAAGATCACTATACGTTCTATGTTGAAACTGAGTTTTACAAGAAAATTTGATAGATATTTCCAATGCGCCATGTTCCTCACAAAAATATATACGTTAGCCTCAGATGCACGCGTTGGCAGCCTTTCTAAGCTCAGTTTCCAGGCGAGGTTAATCGATTGAGTCAATGTATGTTTGTCTTGGAGATACGACTTCTCTCTTCCAATCGTACGAAGATGAAAGCCTAAGTATTCATCTTCGACTATAAGAACTTCAGACATGTCCAGCAGCTGGGATAGAATTCTAGTGCCAGACAGCTCAGCATTCAGACCCACTAATGCTTTTGGAAAAAATTGAAACTTTCGGCCAAGAAACTTGGAAAAGTCTTTCTCATACTTGATTCCTTTAGGAAGCTTAAAGTCAACGTTTGCCCTGGAGATGTGCAAGCCATGGAAACGTTCGCAGGACTTAGATTTACATTGACCATTATCGCTATGAAGAGGAATTCTGTAACCTGTATCTTGCACACTTTCGATTCGCCTTCGACCTAAATTTGCCTGAACAATTCTAGGGAGTACCGACGCTCCGGTAAAGGATTTTGTGTGAACTGCCAGTTTTGCCGGTGTGAAGTCAATTGCGACCCCAGAATCGGTTTTGAATCCAAAGAAATGAGGTGTCACAGAATTGCGCGTCTTTGTGTACCACCGCGGACCCCAAGGAACGCTAAAGTAGGCACTACGCTCTAATTTTTTATTTAGAAATTCTAAAACATCCCGCTTTATAATAAAAAAATCTGGATCAACTAACAAAATCTTCGAGCTCTCTGCGTGAGAAATACCCAAATGGATTAAGTTTGAATGTTCGTAACTTGGATTTAGAGATTTTTCTTGCCTTGTTTCATATCCGAAGATCGTGACAATCTCTATGTCTCCTTCGATTAAAGAAAGCTCGCGACACTTTTTCATTAGACTTTTTGAGGGGCGTTCGTTGATAACGATGATCCACTTTTTCGGCGTTGGCCTTAGCTTATTCATATTCTCAATATTCAGCCTAATCACCAGTAGGTGCTTCCGTGTTATTACCGAGACTAATGTCCATTCACTAATATAATTTTTTTTTATTGACTTCATATTCTACCCTTAGCCTCTCAAGACGTTGAGGAAATTTTCCCAAGAGTAAATGTTGATTTGATCAATCACTTCTCGTGACTTTCTCTTTAGGTCTAAACTGCTGTAACTTTGCAAAAAATCGATGTCGATTGCATTTTTATGATCTCGAAAGAAACCCGGGGAATCGATGTCAAAATTGGAAATTACTTTCAAACCAAATGATAAGGCTGCAATAGCAGAACTATTATTCTCTCGAACCCCATCGGGATAAAAACTTACGAAGACATCGCTTTGCTGTAATTCTCGAAGTAAAATCTGTTCCCCGAGATATCCTGCCCAAATGAAATTGCTTCCGTAGAGATCCTCGAACCTTTCTTGAATTCTCTTCGATGACAAGAAGAAATCTTCACCTTCGTGTGGTGACACACTAACCGTCATCTGGTAATTTACTTTATTTGAATCAAGCCAATTAATCAGTTGTTTGTGAAGATTAATATTGAACTTGTGCGCCATTCCAAAGCTAATGAAATTTAGAGGTTCGAGCTCAGCATTTCTCTCTTTAAACAGAGGGAGGGTCGGTGGACTCCACATGGGAGAAGAATTGCTGAAACGCTCATTAACTAGCTTGTGTATTTTGGAATTTCCACAAAAGATGTGACGTGCTCTACTTAGTATGTTCCAATGTTTCAGGGATTTGGGCTGGTCATGTATGAAGACATCAAAATTTGAGAATAGGTCAAGGTTGAATACTTGTTGACCTAATTCATTTTCCACTTCGGCCAAGTCCAACTCAGAAAACTTTATTGAAATAAGTACGTGTTTATCCTCATGATTACGCGAATTTTCAAGACTGCTACTGGGGACTCCTAGCTTACCTGCAAGCATTCGATTAAACCTTGATACACCACAAAACTCAGATTCGGCGTGAAGGCCTAGAATTGAACTATATTCTTTCATATACCAAGACTCTTTGCTTATTCATCCAATCAATTTTCTGCTCCAAACTTTTTACCCGCCTAAAACCGTTCATTGACATGATTGATCGTAAAAGAGTAATTGAAGGAAGTGTTATATGAGTTGGATCAGCTTCAAACTCGGTTTGTATATCCCAAAGTGTATTTGGATTTTTTGCAAATCTCGTTGTTATATAAACATATTTATTTGACAAGCGGCAAAGATTGGTAACGAATGTTAAGTAAGAAATAAAAGGAATATGCTCCAAAACTTCTCTACAAATTACCAAGTTGTAGGTTTCTCTTACTTCGGTGTAAGAAGTTAAATCTAAAATTTGGATGCGATCAGAAATTGTTTTGGGGGCATTTTTTTTAGCGTCTTCGCTGATATCGAGACCATCGACTTCTAGACCTAATTCTTGAAGAAACAACATTAAAGCACCGTTTCCACACCCCACATCCAGAAAAGTGTTCAAAGATCCAAAAACCTTAAATAGGATTTCTGGATGTTTCCCTTCAATTTTTCGCCTGGTTTCTATGTCGTACGTGTGTCCACCTTCGCGCCATGCATTAAAAAAGTAGTTTTCGGTGTATTCTTCTTGGGAACCAAGAGTGGCAACACTGGCCTGTATGTTCGATTCCAAAGTCTCTAGCTCTAAATCTAAAGTCTTTTCTTTGAACGTACGCAAAATCTCAGAAGAGGAGATTTTTTCTGTTGGTGCGTAAAGTATTTGAGTTTCGCTATCCAAGCAAGCAAGTACCTCATCTTCAGGCAGATTTTCCTGATATTCAAGGCCTTTTAGGAAGATTTTTGGCTTGTACTCTCTAATTATTGTGCTGACTAGTTTTCCCTTTGGTAATTTGAATGCTAGA
>Ga0169931_10012160_pt1 | contig 11989 bp, 11 predicted proteins | sample Kivu_15m_20L_FD_129675 | JGI IMG/M metagenome (GOLD analysis project Ga0169931, IMG submission 129675) | Freshwater microbial communities from Lake Kivu, Western Province, Rwanda to study Microbial Dark Matter (Phase II) - Kivu_15m_20L... | ecosystem: Environmental > Aquatic > Freshwater > Lake...
CAAACCCCAAGTTCAAAAGCAAACACAATTACAACAAGACTAGCCAGAAGAGACGACCGCGCGCCAAGGCACAAGGCCATATCGTTTATACAGATACTGAGCAACCTTAAGATTACAATCTAGCGTTAATAATAAATCAAGCCCACCTTTGCCACATAACTGGCGAACGGTGGGCTCATGTATTGAATTGATTTGTAGCAATCCTCGGTCAATGGTTTTGTTCTTGTTCAGGGTCCATATGACCTTGCCGTTCTTATCGAACTTGGCATTGATTGCTTTTGGATTGCAACCTGATTCACGTTTGGCGATGTAAGTAAATTCTTTTACCGGCAGTCCGTGCTGTCTGAAGTGTTTCTCAAACTTGGCGCAAGGGTCGACAGAACCCTGTGCAGGCATGGCGTTGCCCAACAACAACGCCAGAGAAACTAAGATTGGTCGAATCAAACGACCTGACTTGGCTCCCCGCCACCACCACCGGATGACCTTGGCTTCTTTGTCTTCTTATCAAAGCCGGAGAACACTTCGTTTATCTCGGCATTTGAGAGTTTACCATCATCCAGGAATGCACGTGACAGCCCTTCAACTACCACTGCTACGCCACCGATACCAGCCATCATGACCGCCTTCCAAAGTGGCACACCTGCTATTGCACCAGCGCCAACCACCGATAGACCGGAAGCTGCAAAGGTTGCAACGATTCTTAATAATATGTTTTGTAGTTGGCTCATCTTTTCTTCCTCTCCTCTTCCCTCTTTATCTTTGCTCTTGACGTTTCTTGTTCTAATCTTTCTATTATTTGTTTAATTGCTTGCGTCTGCTGCCATGGTTGTAGTTGTGTCACTGGTACACCAAAGAATGACAGTAGTCTTTGACGCGATTCTTCTGGCGTCATGGTGCCCTGCTCTTCTTGTATGTAAGCTGGTTTACCAAGACCCAAAGCTGCTCTAACTGATTCTGGAAGTTGTGTTTGTGGCGCTGCTGCTATCTGTTCAAGTATTGCCTGTAAGTCTTGTTGACCTGCAGCACCAGCCGCTTGACCAGCCGCTTGTGTTGTGCCAATACCAACGTTACCCAAACGTCCCAATGCTCCTAGTTGTGGCAAATATTGTTGTAGTATATAATTTCTGCCAGCTGCAACTGGGTCTTGATAGTATTCATTATAAAGTTTGTCGCCGGTTCTAAACTCTTGATTTAGACCAGCCTCAAGTGGAGCACGTAGTACCGGTGTTAAACCCGCAAGTATAGAACGTGGGTCTGTTAAGTTTGCTAATCCTTCTTCTCTTCTTTGGTAACCAAAGTCTGGATTGAACAACACATTGCCACCCACTGGTACTGCCGGTAGCAAATAAGGCGGACGCACCATGCCAGCTTCTGCTTCTTCATCACGCATGTTTCTTGTAGCATTGTTCCATACGGCATAGGCTCTAGGATTGGCCCACGAAGATTCAAGAATCAACGGGAATGAACGGCTTGTCCACATCCAGAACGGAATGATTTGTCTCATTACCTGGTCGGTGCGCGACAGGTCAGAGTAATCCAACAAATATTTTTTGGTTCTATTTGCTGCTTCTTGTGGGCTAAGACCCTGCTTTAAGCCATCATACAGCAATGCAAAACGTGACCATGTTTCAACTTTGTTACCAAAGTCTCTTGATAAACCAAGTGGTTTGCCAGCTGCACGTGACAGCGATGGTAGTACTCCACTACGCGTTTGTGTTCGACCAGTAACGCCAACTCTTCCACCCACGTTTTCAAATATGTCACCAATCATACCAAAACCACCAGGACCTGATTGGGTAAGCAAATTGGTCAAAACATCGGCTGGAGTATCGGCTGTTTTTTCGCCAAGTGCAGTAAGTCTTGGAAGTATTCTATCCAAGTTAAGACCAGCTGCTTCAGGGCTTGCCAAGAAAGATAAAACTGTTTGACCAGAGAATACTTCTGGTGGTGCAGTAAAATCCATAGCACGTGCAGTGCGTGCTGCACCAGTTGGCCCTATTACACCTTCACGTATTCCATCATCGGTTATCTCGCTCCACAGCCCTTGTCTCTTTAGAAACTTTGTATATGCTGCATATATTCTTGTTGCTTCGGCAACGTTAACTGGATTTGCACCAGCAGAGAACATAAAGAAAGTGTTAGACAATGCGTTACGAATATGAAAACCTGGTGTTGCAGTTACCCATCCTTTGAACATTTGTGTTATTGGGCCTATAGATTTTTGTAGGGCACGGGCAACAGCAGGGTCTTCTAGTCTTTTAACATTCTGCAATAGTTCTGTCAACTCTGGTGAACCAATCAAGCCAGGATAATTAATAGAATTTATTTGTAGAAAACGAGTAGCGGTGTCCAAAAACAACGGAACGGTATTGGCCCATTTTTCTGCTGGCACGCTGTTTATTGCCAGACGCAAACCATCTGCTTCATTTCTTAATGACTGCAACAATGCATCCGCCTCAGAAGATATGGCTGCACCATATCCTGCAGGCAAACTCCCCGTTGGAGCAATAGCGTCCAATTCAAATATTCTTTGCTCTATATCATTTAAAGTTTGATTTAATGTGTCAGAAAAAACTAATTCACCCTCTACATTTTTCTTTTCAATCTTTGCTCTCAATGATGCTATTTCGTCTGCTGTTTGTTGTAATTTTGTTTTAAGTTCAGGTATGTTATCTAATGCACGCATTTTTTCTGGAGTTATAACATCATTAATTGAATCGGCAAATGCGTTAAGTTTACTTGGTGCTTTTACACCAGTTATCAACTGTGCTGCTTCTTGAGTAACATCTCCTTCAAAAGCCTTGCCAGCAAACTGACCAGCCCCATATGCTCGTGCAACGTTGCCCAAAGGAGTGTCGGTTAATCCTCTACGCGCTTCTGTGGCCAGTGCCATATTGTATAAGAAGTTAGTGTAAGAAGTGTCACGAGCCCAACCCTTTGCATATGCATCAAATGCTCTTTGTGCATTGGTTTCAAAAAAGTCAAAACCAAGTGTCGGACGGGCAAGTTCATTTAATCTTCTGACACCCCCATTAATATCTTCTTGCGTAAGTTTTCTCCCAAACCACAGTGCACCAACTTTTAACTGACGCAGATTAGAACCAGCCAATGCAAAGGTTCTGTCGACACCAAGTTCTGCCAGGGCATCACCTGACACCTTATTGTCGTAAACTGCTCTTCTTGCTTTTTCGCTCAACGTGTGAGGAAACCAAGCTTTGTTTTTTGGCAGCTCTTCCAAAAGGTCTGGTTGTTTGCCAGCCATGAGTTGTGCACGTTGATATAAATAGTTGGCACGTTCGTAGAATTCATCACCAGCTGTTCTTAAATCTTTTGCAAGTTGAAGTTCTACATCATCAACAGTACGTCCCACTGCGGCGGTAGCATCGGCTGCGGTCATGGTTGCCAAGTTATCGCCAATTCCCGGATTGTCCAACAACTCAAAAACGGTGTTTGAATACTTTTGAAATTTATCGGATGAGTATATTGGTCTTAGTATTTGTTGTGCATCGGTTCTTGCTGCGGCGCTTAATCCTCTGTATGCATTGTCTTGGGCAAGTAGTTTGACAAAATTATCTGCTTCCTTGCCAGCAAGTTTTCTTCCTTCTACCTGCCCGGTGCGCAAGGCCGTACGCATTCTCAAGATATCGTCTGAGCCAAACAATCCACCTTCACCAATTGGTGTGACGTTTCTTACGATTGCATTACCAAGACGTGTGCCAACGAAACCTTTGTTAATAAACGCCAACGAGTTACGCAAATATGGCAAGTCGTTTAGTGGTGTTTTTGCGCCAATTCTCAGTGCAGTGAAAGCAGAACCAAACGTGTCTGCAATGCGCTCAGTGCCAGGAACAATTACCTTGGCTGGGCCTACGCCCCATCTTATGCCACCACGGAGTCCCAAAGCTCTAGCAACATCACCACGAGCCGCAGAATATCCACGAGTCGCAAGGTCAGCGATAACATCATCTGTAAGAGTTCTAGCAACATACTCATTACCCGATTGTATCGCAACATCACGTATTTCACGCGCACCCTGCGCAAGTTCTTCTCTAGAACGTGCACCAATGGCACGACGAGGCCCAATGCGTTGAGCTGTTTCTGCTGCCTTTACTGCTGCTGCACCAGGCGTACCAGCTTTAGGTGCTGCTCTAACCAATAGTTCTTCTGACTCACGAGCTGTAGCTTCTGCTGATTTACGTATGGCCGCGCGTTCTGCATCATCTAAAAATGTACCGGCAAACCTAGCTCCCTCATCTGCTGCCTTTACTGCTGCTTCACCAGCTTCTTTTATAGCGGTTCGAGCAATGCCTTTGGTTGTAACCATTGCACCTTCTCTGGCCAAGCCAGAAGCTGCACTTTTTACAAATCCACCAGTACCAAAGGTAGCGTAAGTTATTGGGTCAAGCAATACGTCAGTAGCAAACCCCAACGCAAAATCTGCAAACTTATTGCCAGTATTAATATTAAATGCTTCTTTAGATGAAAGTGTGGGGTCTTTGATTGCCTCCATTATGCCAACTTCATCAGACAAAGCACCAACTACGGCACGACGACCAATGTCCGCAACTTCTAACGGTTTTAATACACCGTATTTAATAACTGGAGTGTTGAGAACTGCACCTAAAGCTTTTAGACCAAAGTTTGGTTCTTTTTGTTCTGTGATATTTTGAACTGTTTGTTCGGGCACTCCGTATCTTTTGGCTGCACGAGTTGCTTGCCTTAAGTCACGGCGAGCTCCACGAAGTTCTGCTTCTCCAATATTTCTTGGCACTGGTTGTATGGGAAGCGTTGAACCTGACGCAGCTGTTGGTTTGCTTGTCAAGTAACTAGGAATAGATTCAGTTGTTGCGATTGGCGCACCAGGAATTGTAGTTGGTGTAGTTGCCTTTACGGGTGTGGTTGTCTTGCCTTTTGGTGGACCCAAAAGATAATCGGGAATCGTTGGTGGAACTGGAGGAGTCTTACCTGATATTGCCATTTATTTTATTGAAGCCTTTTTAACTACTTCTCTTCTTTTAACCTCATCTGAAAATGGTGTTGCACCGGTTGCCTGAAACTTTGCAAATACTTTTGGCGTAATGTCTGTTAACCCTTGTTCTATTGCTCTTCTTTCCAATCTATCTACTGGTGTAGCGCCTGTTTTGAAACCAGTTAATCTTTGATTCTTAACAGATTCATCTTTTAATATTCTTGCAACACTAGGATGAGTTCTAAAATCTATTACTCCTCCAGCAATGTCTTGTTTTGTACCATAGGCAAAATTAGGGTCAACAAGATTGTATTTATAATATTTATCGTTATCTAAAAACTTTGCTTGAGCAATTGGAACTTGTTCATTTATTCTATCATATTCTGTATAATATTTACTTACAAGTTCACCAACCTTACCTTCTGTCAACCCGTCCCATAAATCATCTCTATTTATTAGAATTAATTGTAATAATTCTGCTTGAGAAACTCCATCTTTAATGCCTCGAACAATTGTTTGGTCAAGCTTATCTGCTGCTGGGTCTGGTGATAATTTACTCTCTACTCTTGTATAGTTTGGTCCTTCTTTTGCTGCAACTGTTTTAGGTATAGAAGTCCATTTATCTTTCCAAACAAACGAAGCATAATCGTCAAAACCAGGTTCGCCTTGCTTTGGAACTTTAAACACATTTGGAAAAATTGCTGCTGCTGCGGCGGCAACTTCTGTGTCAAAAGCGTCTTGTATTTCTCTTGGCGCTAATCTTGCACCTGGTTGTGCACCTTGTAATCTTTGCGTAAACTGCTGCTCAAATGCACGTGCACGTTCTGGTGATGCACCAGCGGCTATTAATCTTTGTGTAATTTTAGCCATTACACCATCACCGCCGTATTGCCTGGATTAAAGCCAAATCCTCCACCGCCACCGCCAGTATATTGTGGTGACTGTTGAGCAAGAGCAATCAATCTTGCAACCTCATCAGGTGCCGGAATATTACGTAGCATCATGTCAACTGGTGCATCTGGATTTGTTGGGGCAAGTTGAGCAAGAGCGGCGAGTGCTGCATCTGGTGTCATAACTGTACCACCAGTTCCACCTGTGCCGCCAGTTCCACCTGTGCCGCCAGTTCCACCCGTACCGCCAGTTCCGCCTGTGCCGCCAGTTCCGCCTGTACCAATCAAACCACTAGCCAAAAGAGCTGCTATGGCGTCTTGGATAGCCTGGTTACGGGCAGTTGCTTCACGTTGTGCAAGCAGTCTAGCATTGCTTACTCTGCTGGCTAACTCGGCCAAAGCAGATAATCTTGACTGCTCTAGACCAGAAGTTGCACCACCATAAATGTTTTGCAACGTTGCAAGCTGTGTAGCAAGCCCCATCTCTGCTTCTCTTTGACGTGAAGCCTGTGCCGCTTGTTCTTGTGCAGCAAGCACGTTCAATAATTGATTGTAGTTTGATGCGCCGCCAGCTGCCTGGATGTTAGCCAGAGTTGCTGCTTCTTGTGCGGCGGCTGGGCTTACTCCCTGTCCTGCCATGTATTGGCCAAGACCACTTTGGGTAATCGTTGGCACGGCGCGTTGAGCTTGTGCAAATGCGGTCGGCGGTGTTCTAGCAAGATAATTCATCAAGTTAGAATAACCAGTTTGTGTCAATCCCCTTGATGCAGATTCACGACCTTGCAATTGTCTTAACAATTCTGCGGCTTGGTCTTGAATGTATTGTCTACCTTGTGTTTCTTGTAAATCTATGTTGCCAGATATTTCCGATGGTATACCTGCACCAAGTTGACCCTGCAAATACTTTAATTGTTGAGCTGCACCTGCTTGTTGTCTTGCCAAAGCCGCTGCTGCAAGGTCTTGTTCTTGTTGAAACTTAAATGCATCTAAATTAATTTTATCAAAAGCAGCCTGTGCTTTAGCTGCATTTGTTGCGGCATTTGCTTCTGCTGCTCTAGCCAATGCGTCATAATAACTACGAGGTATATTTGAACCACGACCACCCGATTGATTAATTACAATTGGTATGTCAAAACCTTCAGCCGCATTAAAATCATAATCTTCATTATTGGAAGACAAACGGGTTCCAGAAAGAGGTCTTCCAAGTCGAGAGTTTCTCATTGTTACTATGGCCATATTTAACCTACCTTAAATTTAATAATGCTTGTGCGTCTTCTGCTATTTGTCTAGCCTTAGTTCTTTCTAAGTCAGCCAAACCAGACTCTAAACCCTGCTGCAATTGTGTTCCAGTAAGGTCAAACCCTCTCAATGAACTGGCTAAGTCTTCTCTAGCATAACCCAGTCCACGTTCTCTTTGCTTAGCATAGTTTTCTAAAGCCTGTTTATAGACGCCAGAACGAGTACCCATACCTTGTAGTCCTCTGCGACCATAAGATGAAGTTAATTTAGGAACTTGGCCCAAGCCACCAGCTGCAGTTCTACCAAAGGCAGCTTCTTCCATTTGCAATATGGGTCTTTGACCACGAGTCTCAGCTAAATAACGATTATAAGCATTCATGGCAGCTTGTTGTGCATATTGATTAAAAAGGCTTCTTCTAGCCGCTTCGTATATTGCTGGGTCAAATGCCATAAAACTCTCCTATATTAAATGCTAAATCTTTACCTGTTTTGAGAAAACCACCAATGGTCTGGTTCTACGTAATGAAAAAATACCATCTCTACAGAACCTTTTGGGCCTAAGTTTTTGGGTTTTCGTCCATGTAGTTGCTCATTGCCTAAGTAACAAAGAGCTTCATTTGGTTTTAAAATATATTCTTTACTCTCTACCCACAAACCCCACGGTTCGGTCTGCCTAACACACAGGTCTATGGTATAGGTGCAAGCATTGTCGTCTTTGTGCATTTCCATACTTGCATTACCAAAATACTTGCAGTATAAAGAATATGAACTTTTAATATTATTATTAAACAATTCTTTTGCGAACTTTTCTAAAGATTGACCATAACTTTTTAAGAAATCATTTTCAATCATATATCTTGAGCGAGCTGAATCAAACGTTCCGTCTTCTGCTTTAGGTAAATTATTAATTAAGCTATCAAATTCTTTTTCCGTTAAAACATTCTTAAAATGTATTGGTTGCACTAAAGCCACCAACCAACCACAGAATACTTTGTGCCCTCTGTAACCGGCAATGCCGCATGTTCGTATGGCATGTTTGATGGAAATAAAATTATGTCTCCAGCCATTGGATAATATTTAATATTTAACTTTGTAAAATGTAATTCTCCACCTTCAAAGTCATCGTTTAAATATGCTATTCCCGATATTCTTCTTTGTGTAATTGGACTATCGTCAGTATGTGGAATATAGTGTTGTGATTGAGAATATTTTAAAGCATGGTATCCATTGTTAGAAGTATAAGAGCCAATACTTCCAGCAAATCTGCCTGTAAAATCTCCTATACATTCGTGAAAATGAGAATCAAATATCTTAGTTATTTCTACAAAAGCTTGTTCTCTTGCGTCGTTAGAAATGTGGTCTCCTGGCGGCAAAAATAAACCTTCATTAGTTCTTACTTCTGACACCGATTGTGTTCCATCGGCATGGCTGACTTGAACCTGACTCCACTTTCTAAAATCAGATACTTTTTGTACCCATTCTATTGCTTCTATTAGTTCGTGTGGATTATGTATTTTTTTTCTGTAAATTACAATTCCATTTATATTTAAAGCTTTGTGTACCTTCATACTACCACTTTCCTAATGGACAACCCGCCTTTGCAAGTTTAACCTTCATGTTCATAAAACAACCGCATTCTTTGCATTGTTTTGTAATTTTAATAAGTCTATCACAATCTAGACAAATATTTAATCTTTCTTGAGCGCCTTCTTCTGTCATCCAATCTGAATTTGGATTTATTAAATCCCACGGTTTTACTGTCATATGTTCCTTTATAGTATATCAAATTAATTGAAACACAGTCCAACTTGTCTGTTTGTACAAACATTGCCACAAGAATCATAGCAAGTTTCAAACGTTGCTAAGAAGTCTGGGTCTGATGGGCATACTCCCGTAGTAAATTGACAGTTTCCACAACCAACGCATGGTGTAGGTGCAGGTGGTGTTGGCGCAGGAGGCGTAGGCGCAGGAGGCGTAGGCGCAGGAGGTGTAGGTGCAGGCGGTGTAGGTGCAGGTGGTGTTGGCGCAGGAGGCGTAGGCGCAGGAGGCGTAGGCGCAGGAGGCGTAGGCGCAGGAGGCGTAGGTGTTGGGGTAGGTGTAGGAACTGGAGGAGCAACTGGAGTTACCGCATTTGAGGCAGTTGAATATGCGCTGTTTGCGCCGTAAGATGTTTCTGTTCTAACTTGAAAAGTATAAGATACGCCGTTTGTTAAACTAGTTACAGTAATTGGCGTGCCTGAACCGGTTGCTTCAACGCTATCTGGTGTCGACAATGCACGGTAAGTTACAGCACCACCCTTACCCGTGTAAGATGGCACCGTAAATGCAACAGTTGCCTGAGCATCGCCGCCAGTAGCGGTTCCAATAGTTGGTGTATCTGGAGCACCACCACTACCTGCAATTACATTTAATAAGCCCATTTAAGCTGACAAATCTCCCAAAAGAATCCAAGTATCGGTTGCGCGTTTAAGACACACACATGACGAATATTGGGCACGAAGTTTTAATCCCGGAGTTCCGTTGACCGTTACGCCTACAGCACCGGCAATGGTTGTTTGACCAGCGCCAGTTTGTATGATAACAATCTGCGTACCTACTGGAAAAGCTACAGAAGAGTTTAGTGGAATTGTAAGCGTTGTTCCAGAAACGTTGTTCATTTCAACTATTTGTCCATCGTCACTTAAAAGTAGTGTGTATGCGCCTGATGTAGTGGTTGTTACAACGTGATAAATAACATTGCCCGTAGTATTAAGAGATGTGCCAGTGGCTGCACCAATGTTTGGCGTGGTCAAGGTGACTGATGATGCAATCTTTGCAGTGGTAACTGCGGCAGTTGCAATCTTTGCAGTTGTTATCGAAGTGTCTGCTATGTCTTCTGTGTTGATTGCGCCTGCGTCAAAACCTGAACCATCGGACAGGGCTTCTGCATATGTCTTTACTGCGGTGAAGTTGGCGTTCATTTCTGCCGCTTCAATTACTTCTCCCGTGTTAAATGAGTTTGGTATTGTTAACGTTGTCATTATCTTTGACTCCTGACTTTTCTACGTTTATATTTCCATGCGATTGAATTTAATCCCCATTGTCTACCTGCCGGACCATCTACTCCCACCAGGTCAACGGTTGGACCTTCAAATTTTAATTGTACTGCTTTGGCTTTCTTTAATCTTCCGCCTTTTTGTATGCCCTCTAGCAAGTCGCTTTCACCAAATACGTCAGTACCAAAAACACCGGTGCCCCACACACCACCAGTAATAACTGGGTCAAGGGTTACGTCATGGGACGTAACCGGTGATTCTGTGTTGAAGTCGTGGTAAACATTAACGTTTATTTCCGTTAAGACATCTACCGGACGCACGACATACAAACTTCTTACAAAAGTTTTGTCCTGCACGTAACGGTCGTCATAGAACCATGAGGTCGTATATATCGTTTCGTAATCACCTTCTTCGTCACCTTCTGGAACATCATCTTTTGCATTTTGGGGAATGTCGTCGGAAAAATCATATTCATCAACATACATAACGTATTTAAAAGAACTATTAGGATGTATCATCAGGTGCCATATTTCGCCCGTTGCGTCCGTCCAGTCACAACCAGACAAAAGGCCGTATCCAGTCAAGTTCACCGGTGTTGCAGCTCCGTACCAAGTTGCCGACTGATACAACGTAAATGCTCCGTTTGAACCTATTGAAGGGTCAAATATAAAATTAACGTTTGAATAATCTACCGCCGCACCAGTTGCACCGGATGTGGAACTTTGTGTATCGGTGTCAAAATCAAAAGGTGCGGACATCCACACTCTGTCGTTAACATAAGATAAGGTAACCAAATCAAGCGCCTGTGCGTTGATTCTATTGGTGTCAATGGTTGGCTTCAGGCGGTCATAAACATTTTGAATACCATTGCGATTGAAGAACAACAATCCTGCTGGATAATCAAAGAAATAAGCGCCACCAGAACCCTCCACTACGTTTTGTGGATATTGAATTCCAACCGTCGTAGAAAGTTCTACGAGCTGGAACGAGTCGGCATCGTAACCCATAAGCAAGTAAACAGCCTTGGGTTTAAATATTAGCAGTTGACCATCTACTACAGCTAAACCTGTTATTCCTTCACCACCGGCAATGATGTCTATGTAGTCGTCTTGAAACCAGTCTTCTGGTAGATTTTCGTGCGACCAACGTATTCTGTTTGGATAAGCTTCACCGTCTTCATACGTATTTGCAACAAAGAGTTTGTTTGCGTGTGCCCTGGCCAATTCCGCCCTTGGCATGTAACCACCAGTTGGAACCTGGTACGGCTGCCAAGTCGGACCAGATGCGGCTAACGCAACCGCGTACGTAGAACCTGCGTTCCAATAATACATTTGGGTGGCATCTTTGCCTATCGCCATGTACAGCGTCTCTTGCCAAGTTGTGACCGATGCGCCGTTGGTGGATTTGATTGCAATGTCGTTACCAGCAGAATATTCTATCGTAGAAAAATTGCTACCAGTTGATTGGTATATCTTGCCGTCTGTTGCACCGTCTTTGCCGGTTGATAATATTATTCTTGGCGCCGATGGATATTTGTAGTTGAACAAAGTTTTTGGATTCCAGTTGCCGCTTACCTGCGTCGTGTGCTTTTTTCTGTATGCAGCACGACTAAACACGCCACCGCGTGGGTCTACGTCAAGGTTTAATATAAGAGGTGATTCGTTGTTCTTTAACTGGAATTGGTCGGCACGAAAGTTTAATCCGCCGGTAAAGTCCCTTTCTTGGTTAAAGAGAATTTGTGCCATTTATAATGCAACACCTAACGGGTATGGGCTACCTGGCAACACGCGCATGTTCGGTGTGTCGCTCCACCACCAGTCGTATGGCGTAAGTTGCAATCCACCAGACATGATAAG
>Ga0169931_10012161_pt1 | contig 11989 bp, 9 predicted proteins | sample Kivu_15m_20L_FD_129675 | JGI IMG/M metagenome (GOLD analysis project Ga0169931, IMG submission 129675) | Freshwater microbial communities from Lake Kivu, Western Province, Rwanda to study Microbial Dark Matter (Phase II) - Kivu_15m_20L... | ecosystem: Environmental > Aquatic > Freshwater > Lake ...
CGATCATGTCGGCGAGCACAAAGTCCGAGCCCTGCAGGGTGGCGCCCAGGTCGGTGAGCTCGTCGGGGGTTTGCAGGATGAGGCGGTATTCAAACAGGCGGTTGATGCCCTCAGCGCCCGAGAGTTGCAGCGGCACCAGCGCGGGGCGGCCGCGCCATTGTGGGATGGCGGGGCTGTCAACGGTGAGGGCGCGTTCGGCGGTGAAGAGGCCGGCTGGCATGGTGGGGCTCCCTGGGTGTAGTGGTTGTGTTTTGCGTTGGAAATACCTGGCTCAAACGCCGCCGCGCTGTCCCATGCGCACGGGCCAATGGGCCACTTCACCGCGCTGCATGCTGTGAAGTCGGGTTTGCACAAAGGTATTGATGGCGACGTGGCGGGCCAGGTAGTGCTCCAGCACCAATCCGAACAGGTAGGGGCTGATGCCGCTGAATCCGTCTTCGTCCACGGTGAGCTGGCATTCCACACCTCGGCCAAACACCAACGGACCGCTGCCGGGCAGGCGTCGGGTGACGGGCTGCAGCCGGCTGGACATGAGGCTGCTGACTTGCTGGTGGCCCACCACGTCGTCTTGCTGCACGAACATGCGCAGCATGTCGCGCAGCGCCTGTGAGCCCTGGCGTTCGTCCATGTCGTGCAAAGGGAGGTAGTTAAAGCCAAGCTGGCGAATCAGGCGCCAAGCCATTTCGCCTTCGGCAAACGGCGGTTGCGGCGCCGAAGGTGGGCGAAGCAGGCCAATAGCCTGCACGGGCAAAGACTCCGCAACCTTCAGGTCGTCCCGTCCGTTGCGCGGAGCCAGGCGGGGCAGATCGCGGTTGGTCACCAGCGCTTGCACCGAGAGATAGCGCAACGCTTCGCTGTAGGGCGCGTCGTTTTGGTCGACCAGACTGACGAACACTTCCGTGCCCACATAGGAGGTTCGGGTGCCGTACTTGCGTGTGCTCTGTGGCACCAAGCGCGGCTCACGGCGAACAGAGAAGTAGCGCCCGTGGTTGCCTTCGTCGTGGTTCAACGTTTGATACAGAGGCCGAAATGGCAGCACGTCGGTGTTTTGCGCCATTTGGCCTTGCAGTTCCTTGACTGCAAACACTTCAAAGTCCAACGGACGGGAGCGGTCTGGCACCAAGTGCAGCTCGGGCTGGCTGGGGTCAACCTCGACGCGGTCGGTGCGGTGCTCAAACAGATTGATGATGGGCGTGCAATACAGGGCGAACTGCGCGGCGTCGGTGACGGCGCTGAGAGCGGCGGTGGGCCGCGTCAGCAGCACCACCACTTCGGCCTCTTGTCCCTGGATGCGCGAGAGCCCCGGCGCCAAGCCTTGCAAAGCAAAGAAGTAAAAGCGCGAGGGGCAGGCAAAGTATTCGTGCAGCAGGTTGTGCCCAAACCAACTGTTCCATTCGAGCGGCAACATGCTTTGGGCGGGGGACAGGCCTTCGTGCACCAGGGCCTGCTGGGCCACGATATGCGGTTTGTCGGCCATGCGGCCCGGTTCGCCCACCAGCAAAGCCGCCGCTCCCGCGTGCAGCAGTTCGAACAAGTGGGAAGCGGTTTGTTCAGGTCCGCACAGATACACAGGCAGACGGTCAAGCCCACGCAAATCGGCAAACGTCAGCTCGCCCTGCAGACGCAGGCGCAAGCGCAAAGCGCCTTGCACCTGCACATGAGCGGGCAAGTAGCGTTCGGGCGATGGGATGTCGGGCGGCACACCAGTGAGCTTGGCTTGCACGATCTGCAAGGGCCACAGCGTCACGTCCTGGGTGGTTCGAAACTGTGAAGGGGTGACCTCACCGTCAGGCACCTTGGTGTAGGTGGCGGTGCCACGCGGCACCAAAAATCCCTTGCTGAAGTCGCCCTCTGTGACCTGTGGGTGGAACTGGGCCACGGCCATAGATGGCGTTGGGCTCACGTAATTGGGGTAGACCACTTCCAGCAAGCGCTGCGTGAAGCGGGGGAATTCGGCATCGAGCTTGATGCGCATGCGCGCCGACATGTAGCTGAAGGACTCGATCAAGCGCTCGACGTAAGGATCGGCTATGTCTTGCCCCTGCAACCCCAAGCGCCGCGCGATTTTGGGATGCATCTGCGCGAAATCGCCTGTGGCTTCGCGCATATAAAGGAGCTCTTCATTGAAGTAGCGCAGCAAATGAGGATGCATGGTTCTATGTTGTCCTAAACAGCTCAGCGGGACCGCAATTCGATGCGGCTGTTCTCAAGGTCCACCGCGCTTTGCACAGTGAATTCAATGGGATAGGGGTTCATTAGGATGTGCCCTGAAATCTCAAAAGTGAGCACGTTGTAGTTGCCACTGGCTTGCTCTTTGAGCAGGGGACGCACCAACAAGGTTTCGGGCATAAGACGCGGCTCGAAGCGCTCGATGGCGGTGCGGATCATGCGTTCGATATCCGACCACTTCTTTTCGGAAAGATAGCCTCCAGCCAGAGGAGGAACGCCGTAGTTCACACAGGAACTCGCGGCCTGCGCATAGATGTTCTCGTCTATGACTTCAGAGTGATCGGTGGTGTTGAGCAGCAAAGCCAAGTCGCGCAACACGATGTCGCGCAGCTGGTTGCGGCTGGCGGTATAGGCGTCGGGTGACTCGCTGCGCTCGCTGGGCGCGTCGTCTCGCAACCTGTCCAACAGCGTGGGCATGTACACACGCTCTTTTTGGCGGCCACGGCCATCGCCGAGCGATGGCAAGGGCCTTGCGGCTGGGTGCTCCACACCTTGGCGTTCACCCGCCCGATCGGCAACAACGTCGCTCATGCCTTGATCTCACGGATGTCAAGCACAGGCCATTCAATGCCTTCGCTCATCCAGGTTTTTTGGCCTTGCGCGAACACGCCCGTTTCGCCCACGTCTTGCCACACCGTTAAACGCCCCAGCATGAGCGCTTGTTGTTGCTCGCTGGGCACATCTGGAGGCTGGGGCCAGCAAGCGCGAGCCGCAATGTACACATGCAAATTGCGGCCTGCTTGGCTCTCAGCGGCCGAACGCAACTGCAACTGGGCAGGTGCCCACACCAGATCCAGCGGACTTTGTGGCGCCTGCATCTGCAGACAAGCGATGTCGGCAAAAGCCAGCCAGCGGTAGGCACCGGCGACCATGACCTCGCAGATGGGGCCCAAACGCGTGTCGCTGTCAGACAGCCAGGCAAAATTTTCTTGCTTCGGATGCACCTCTTCATGGGCGTGCAGGCGCTCGTCCCAATGACACACGCCCTCCAGGTTCGGCGCATTTTCCAGTGCTTGCTCGCGGCAAGCATCCGCATCGCTGTGACGGCCAGCGGCGTTGTGCTCCAGTGCTGCGGCCATGTCCTGCATCCACTGTGGAAAATCCACCACCGGAGCGGCCCTCTCATGCCCCAGAAACACCTGAGCGCGTCGGTGCTCTGCCTGGATCAAGCCACGCACCAGGTGCGCCTGCCCCTTGCGCTGGGGCGCCAGTCGCACCAAGGCTTGCAGCTGCTGCAACGCGCGCTCCCACTGACAGAGCTGGCACAACAGCTCCACCATGGCCCAGCGGTGCTCGGGGCTGGCCGGCTCGGCCCGCACCGCCGCCTCGGTGCTGCGCAGTTTGTCGAGCAATGGAGCGTGATGGGTAATAGCCGGGTTCGATTCAGAAGAAGGGATCGCAATCAGTTGGTTCATGGTTGGGGCTTTTCGTTTGTAGAAGGTTGAACGGTCTGTACAGACAGCACAGCACTGTCCAGATACATCACATGGTGTTCCTGACGGGTAAGCCCCGGCATGGCGCTGTGCACGCTCTGTGGACTCCAGTTGTCAGGCGCAAACAAGTGCATGACGTTGTCGACTTTCTCGGCCGCCAAAATATCTCGCTCGGCGTGGGGGCTGAGTTGGGCCAACACGGCACTGATGTGGGTTTCTTGTCCAAGCAAAGTGGCCAGATCCGGTCCATCTAGGGCGTCCATGGCCAAGCGGTCGTAGGCATCAGCCCCAGCCCCGTGGCTCAAGCTCGACATGCCCGCCCATTGGCCCCCCACGGGTCGTTCGTGGGGCGAATGCAATTGGCGCAAATAGCGGGCATGCCAATGCTCCAGCCCGCTGTCCTCGCTCAGCAGGTTGGCGTCAACAATGTGCGCTTGTGCAGTTCCTTCGGGTTCGCTAGGGTTGCCCACTGCTGGTGCGGATTCGTCCGGGACAGCAAGTTCGGCCTGCGACTCCCATGACGACGCCAGCAAGTCATCAAGATCGTCTGCCTTCTCAAGCATCGCGGCATCAGGCGAGCGGCGCTCAAACTTCGAGGCCAAGCCGCTCAAATCGACATCGTCGTAGGTCACCGAGGGTGGGGCTGGCTCTGACACAGCCTCGGGCATATCCACCTCGAAACGACACAGCCCAACGTCCAGCACATCGCCGTGCTGCAGCTTCACCGCATCGCCTGCGAGCACCCACTTGCCATTGAGGCTGCAGCGCAGATCGGAGCAACGGTGCTCCAGCATCAAGGCATGGCCACCAGCACTTGGTTCTAGGTACAGCTCCACCAGCATGGCTTGATCGGCGTCCTGCAAAGACAGGCACAAGGCCTGCATCACCGCCCCCAAGCTGATGCGTTGCTCGCAATCGGGCCAGGTCCAGCTCAATTCCAAGGCCGCGCCTTCACAACGGGTCACACGCAAGTTCATGGTAGTGGCGCTTTCCACAAGTGATTCAGGTAAGGGCCGGCTTGCACATAACCGCCCTGCCCGTCTTGAATCCAAAATGCCGCCTGTGGCTGCTTGTGCCTAAGTACCCGATGGGGCCAATCGACCCACGGCAGGTGATACACCCCCCGCAAATGGTGTGCAGGGTCGCCAGCGCAGGTCTCGCCCACGACGCTGCGTGCGGCGGCACGCTCGGGCTCGCACGGAGGTGCTCCTAGCCATTGCGGCAGACCGGGCTCATACATCTCCCACAAAGCATCCAATCGCTGCAACCAATCGGCCAGCGAACGCTCACCCTGCACCATCTGAGATACCAGACGCGCCCACCAAAACAACAGCGTCTGCCCATCCGCATCGGGATCGCGCAGCCACTGTTTCTGCATCCACTTCGGCGACACGCGCTGATACACCACAAACGGGCATGGGCGCCCCACCTTGTCTTGGGAGGCCACCATCACGCCCTGAACGTATTGCCTCGGGGCAAACGGCATGTACCCGGGCGGCAACACAAATGCGACAGGAACCTGACGCAAATCCATCTTCGCCGCGACGGGATCGATCCTCACCCAGCGTTGTTCGCCAGCGGTGTCGCGCGATGGCTTCTCTTGGGTCTGTTGCTCACATTTGGACCAAACCAACTCGACCCACGACATCCAGACCTGGCGCTCCTCTGCGGTAGCCCGGTGATGCACAAAGTCGCCTTGCGCGGGCAACTTGCCCCACACCGAGGGCGCCGTGGCCCAATAGCGGCGCGCCAACGTCCGCCCCAGCACATGAATCGGGCCTTTTGCCATCACGCGCTCCTGCCCGGACAGACAAAACTGCGCAGCAAGGGACTGCCAAACGGGCTAGGTCCGGCGCTGGACACTTCCAGTACGGCACGGCGGTTCTCGAACAAAAACTCCACCATCTGCCGGTTGCCCTGAGCGCTTGGCGCAAGCTTGCCACGCTCCATCAGACGCAACCAAGCCCAAGGGCCGCTGGCCGCAATGCTCGATGTTTCCGCTCGAATGCGAGGCTGCGCGTGCAACTCAGCCATGATGCCGCCACGCGGACCCGGCCAACGCAAGGCCACTGCCTGCACCGGCCCATGGGCATAACGCTGCACTTGCCCATCCAGGTCAATCACCCACTCGGTCACGCTGGCGTCAAGAGAGACCACCTTGTACTCGCCTCGCCATGCCATGCGCTTGCCGTCACCCTCCCGAAAAAATATCTCCCGAATCTGTGCCACTTGGGCAAACGCATCCGGATTGGGACCAGACTGGGCCAACATCTTCAGCAATTCACCCATCAAGGTTGGCCCTGTGGTGGCCGCCGCCATGGCCTGCCCACTGGACTGAGCGTCCACCCCCACCATCAGATTGGCCGAGTCTGGCGACTTGTAGCGCCACGGACGGCTGCTGGTGTCCACCAGTGGAGCCATGAACTTGCGAAAAAAATCATCTGCAGCGCCACCCGCCGCAAAAAACGCATTGAAATCCTCTGCGGCCACCTCTTGCGCGCTGTTGGCGAAAGGATAACGACCCGCGATCTGTCGCTGGCAAGGATCCGACACCATCAACGCCATCGTGCCCACCAAACGGTCCATCTGGGCGCGCGCTTGCACCCGCAAAATGGACGCCGTACCCTCAGCCACCTTGTCCGATCCGTTTTTGCTCACGTCCAACAGCACTTCGCGCAAAGGTGCGGGCATCTTGCCCGCCTCAATGCGCAGCTTCATGGCCGCCTCTGTGCCAGCCGGCGGCAGGCTGCCCACGGAAATAGCGGTGTCTGCAATCACCAGCACCGTGTAGTACTCGTTGAGCGCTCCGCTCAGGGTCTCTAGACCGGCCTTGCCCGCAGCCGGGCCGGCCGCCCCCTCGGTCTTGCCCGTCACCACCTCGCGCAAGGCCGAAAACTTCTCGTCCACCCACTGGCGCTCGGTGCGCTGCTCGGGACGCACGCCCAAGGCCACATTGGCCTTCGACTCTTGCTGTGCCAACTGCTCGCTCCCCTTTTCCAGCAACGACTTTTCTTGAGCAGTTTGCACCGCCAACGGCCTGGACAGCGTGGTCTCGCGTGCAGCCAAGCGTGCCAAACGCACCAAGGGTGAGTCCACCGCCGCCAACTGGCGCAAGACGCCCAAATCGACCGCCAACGCCGCCGACTTGTCCATGCGCACCAGCCGCACATCCTCCAAAAACGCCTCCCAATGCCCAGCGTATTCGGCCAAGTACTGGCGCCGCACCTCCTCAGCCAATTCGCGCCGCTCTGCCAACAACTGGGCATCGCTCTTTCGCATGGCATCCGAGCTCGGCTTGACCTCTAGGCCCATCACCCAGGCATCGTCTTTTTGCGCTTGGGACAAGACGGGCATCAACTCCTTAGCAAACACATCGTGATACCCGTCATAGGTAAAAAGGCCCGGCACCCCTTTCTCCAGACTCTCGCCCGAAGCCCGGCCGAATAGCGTGCCCGCCTGTGGCCCCAAGGCCCGCACCAGACTGAACGCCTGCGGCGCCTTGGGCTCCAGGCTCAGCTTGGTGCGCTCGTACAGCCGTTCGCTACTCGGCTGCTGATCCAGATACTCCCGCACCTGGCGCACCAGCGCATCGTTGCGGGCGCTGCCCGACTGCACCGTGCGAGCCCCCGAGAACAGCCACTCCAAATGCCCCACCATGGAAGCGCTATTGCCCAACCGGCTGGACAGCGAACGTTGCGCCGGCACCGTCGCCTGCGAAACCGGCTCAGCCACTAAGCCTTCAGAGCCATCCGACTCATCCGCCACCAGATCGTCGACAGGTTCATTTGCCCGCTGCCACTCTTGCGTCACCCACTGGCGCACATCACGGGCATTGTCTGGACTGGCGACATACCGAGTCCCGTCGTGCAGCATCAAATACACCCGCAAGGTCTCGTAAGCCCTTTGAGCGTCTTCCTCTGCCACCGACGCTCGCATCACCTGCTCCATGTGCTCCACAATCTGCGGCAACACCAAGCGGTCGAGCAACTGCCCATAACCCCGATCGGCCGCCTGGGCAACACCCGCCGCACTGTACAGACCATACTGATAGCCCATGGCCGGATTGGCCAGGTCCAAGCCCACGTGCTGTGGCAAGCCCTGCGCCAGCGTGACCACCTTCTCCGTCTGCTGCGGACTGCGATCATCCAGCCAACGCTTCATCTGTTGCGTCAGCTCGTCGGTCTTTTTGCTCACATCGTCCAGATACTCGCGATTGTTCGCAAAGCTCATCGTCAAAGCACCAGAGAGCCAGACAACCACAAACACCACGGTGACGTGCCCCATCCAGCGCAGCAGGCGCATGCGGGCCTCCCAGCGCAAATTGGGCTTGACCAAATGCGCCTCGGGTATCACCACCTTCTGCATCACATCGGTCAGAAAGTAACTGCGCCGCCCCACCGGCTGGGCCTTCTCGTGCCACAACAAGCCCACTGCCCCCCCCATCTGGCGGAACGCCTGCTTCAAACGCACCACCAACGCATGGGGCTGTGCCGTCACCTCAATGCCCTGCTGCATCGCGCTGCTCAAATACACGCCACGCAACATCGGCTTGTGCTGTGTCGTGTCGTAGCGCGAATCGGCAAACACCTGCTCAACCAAGGTCAGCAGCGGCGCCATCAAGCCCTTGAGCTCGTGCGGCAGCACATACAACGAGCGCCGCTGCTCCAGCGCAAACTCCTCTTGCAGCCGGGTGGCCACACCCTGGCGCACCCGCTCCACCAACGCCGTGAACTCGCGCTGCACCCCCGCCACCAAACCAGCGGCGTCCACCGCATGCTTGCCCTGCTCGTCCCACGGCAAGGTAAAGCCCCACACCTGGGCGCGCGCCTCCGACGTCAAACTGCTGAAATACGCCCCAAAACCGTGCAGCACATCGGCCTTGGCCAACACCATATACACCGGAAAGCGGATCCCTAGCTGCAAACGCAACTCTTCCAGCCGGGCACGCAGCTGTGCCGCCAGCTCGGTGCGCTCGTGCTCGTCTTGCAGCAGCAACTGCGCCACATCCACCACCAGCAAAGCCCCGTTGATCGGCGCGCGCGGGCGCACCTGACGCAAGACCCCCAGAAACCCTTTCCACTCCGCCGCATTCTTCAGCCGACCCTGCTCGTCGTCCGACACCACCTGCTCTGTGTAACGCCCCGCAGTGTCCAAAAACACCGCGTCGTTGGTCAGCCACCAGTCGCAGTTTTGTGTGCCGGCGCTGCGCTCCAACGTCAGTCGGGCACTGGCCGCCCCCATCTGATCGGCCATGGGAAACGTCAAGCCCGCGTTCAGCACCACCGACGACTTGCCCGCCCCCGGCTGGCCAATCAACATATACCAAGGCAACTCATACAAATAGCGCTTGCCCTCCACCACGCGGCGCAGCCCTGACCACAGCGTGCCCGTGCCGCCGGCCATCGTCATGCGCATCTGCTTGAGCTGCACCACCGCCTGGCGCGCACGCGCCGCCAAGCCACGAATCTCCTCGCGCGCCAAAGCCTGGGGCTGCCCCTCGTTTCGCAGCCAGCGCTGCAACAACTTCTCGTCCTGCTGCAAAGCCCGGTACAACTTGTACAAGCCCCAGACCACCAACAGCAACAGCACCAGAGAAACCGCCAGCACCCGTGCCCACAGCGGCTGCAGCGGACGCACCGGCCCCAGGCCCAGTAAAGGCCCGCCATGCCAAATCAGCAAACTCAAGGCCGCCGCCCCCAGCACCGACCACGCCGCCACCGCCGGCAACTCCAGCGCCCACGACAACAACCCCGCAAGCAACAACAAAATCACACTCACCCGCACACCTACCGAACCCAGCGGGTGCAGATCTCCAACCGCCACAAACGGCCCCAAAAACCAGACCATCAACGACAGCACCACAAAGGCCAGCAGCGCCACCAAGGCACGAAACACCGGCCCTTTGAAAAATTCCTTCATCTCACCGCTCCAAAAGTCATGTTCACTGGCACCGTCAATTGACCGACTGCGTCACTTCAATCACCACACGGCGGTTCTGCGCTCGCCCGGCGGGCGTGGCGTTGTCCGCCACCGGCTCTTGTGCGCCCTTGCCCTGCGCCTGCACCCGCTCCTTGGCCACCCCCTGCCCCACCAACTCGCGCGCCACCACCTCGGCGCGTGCCGCTGACAACGCCTGGTTCAAACCCCGGGGGTCGGGCGAAGGCGTGTTGTCCGTGTGCCCCGACACCACCACCTGCCCCGGCACCTCAGCCAAAGCCTGCCCCACCTTGGCCACCAGCGCCTTCGAGCGCGCACTCAGCTCCGCTTGTCCAGAGCCAAACATCCCGTCGCCCTTGAACACCACCACCGAGCGCTCGGCCGACTCCTGCACCGACACCACCCCACTGGCCACGTCATCGGCCAACAACTGCGCCAGCCCCAAGGCATTGGGCAGCGCCTGCACCTGGGGCACCACCTCGGGCTGCAACTCGCGCAAGGCATGAATGCGCTTCTCCAGCGCTGTGGACGTCGTCACCAACTGGTACTTCGCCCACGAGTACTGCGCCAGCAAAGCCAGCCCCAGCACACTGGCCGACACCCACACCGGCACCGAGCGCAGCAACTTGAACTTGCCCGCCCCCACCCCGCGCCAGCGCCCGGACAACTCGCGCGGCACCGGCTCACGCGTGCCCGACACCAAGGTAAAGAGCCGATGGCGAATCGCGTCAAGCTGCCGCAAACCATCGGGCTGCGTGCGGTAATGCCCCATAAAACCTAGGCTCAGCACGTGGTGAATCAGCTCCAGCACCGGCATGTGCTCCTGCGGCGCATTCGCCATGCGCCCCAGCAACATAAACACCACCTCACCGCCCTCGCGCTCGTTGTGAAACTGCGGCAACAGCGCCGTTGTCGCCCAACTGTCGGCCCGTGCGCCCTGCGTATTCCAGGGCGCCAGACTCGCCGCCTCGTCCAACGCCGTGCACAACACATAACGCGCCGCCAGCATGTGCTCACGCCGCACATTGAGCCGCTCGCACAACAGCGAATACTCCTTCACCTCGCGCTCCAGCAGCTCGCGCCAGGCCGCAATCTGCGCCTCGTTAAGCGCCGGCGGCACCTCCGCCAGCGCCCGCAACAGCTCGCCAGCGGCCAGCAACAACACGTTCTGCCCTTCGTCGCCCGCCACACGCAGCGCCGCCAGGCGCTCCTCGTGGTTGGGGCCAGGGGGCAAGGACACCGCCTGAGCTGGCGCAGCCGACTCATCCAAGTCAGCAGACACTGGCAATTGAGAAAAAGAAGAGTCCATAGTCATCTATCGTTTAAAAAATTCAATTCACCACACGAATCGCCCGCCCCTCAGGCCGGGCACCGGTACGCAAACACAAGGTGGCCAGCGGCCCTGCCAAATCACTTGGCGGTGTTTGCGGACAAACAGCGTGGGCAACACCACCGCCATCTCTTTGCCGGCGGTTTTGGGGGATGTGGCTGGCGCTTGCGCCATGCCCGCGCCCAGCAGGTGCAGGTTGGTCCGCCGCCTCAAAGCGCGGAATCCCCGCTGCCGGGTAGTCGCCATTGCCATCACCATCCGGCTCCCTTGCGGGTGGCGGGGCCGATGGCGTCGTGCACCGCTTGGGGCCAATCCAATCGGTACGAGGTGTGGGCCATGAGCCAAATACCGGTGCCTTGGCCCCAGACCATGGAGAGGGAGATCCAGAAGAAGCCAAGAGCGGCCAAATCTACCCATTGAGACCCCTTCGTGTAGAAGAAATACAGAATGCCAAGAGACATGCCCAACAAAAGATGGTGCAACCCCGACATGAACTTGTCGTTCTTCCACCACCACAGGTAGCGATTGCCCCAGGGGCCAGCGCGGCCGCAGGCTTGCCACCAGGTGGGCAGGTCGTCGCTGCGCTCGTCCAGCGCTTCGTCGCGGTGGGGCAGGTGGGGGCCGCGCTCTTCCATGAAGCGGCGAATGTGTTCGTACATGGGCGCCACCATCTCTTCGCCTTGGGCCAAGCCGTTGCCAATCTCAAAGCTGTCGATGATGGTCGGGTCGTCGGCGCTTTTGCGCACCACAAACAACAGGCGGTGCAAGCGCCGCGCGGTGTTGGCCGAGCCGATGAATTCGCTGTTGTGCTCGGCGTCCACCAAGCCCCAGTCGTAGGCCAGGGCCACGACAGGCCAAGGCTTGATCAAGCCTTTGAGACCCGGCACGTGCTGCTGCGCCATGCGGTAGACCTTGCGGTGGGCTCGGTCAAAAACGATGGGCAGATCGCGAGGGGTGCGCCAGACCATTACCACCCCGCCCCCTTGCGCGTGGCAGTTCCAATGGCGCTGTGTACCGCTTGCGGCCATTCATACAGACGCGAGGTGTGTGCTACCAGCCA
>Ga0169931_10012162_pt1 | contig 11988 bp, 7 predicted proteins | sample Kivu_15m_20L_FD_129675 | JGI IMG/M metagenome (GOLD analysis project Ga0169931, IMG submission 129675) | Freshwater microbial communities from Lake Kivu, Western Province, Rwanda to study Microbial Dark Matter (Phase II) - Kivu_15m_20L... | ecosystem: Environmental > Aquatic > Freshwater > Lake ...
CAGGCAGCGAAAGTCGGACTCCTGAGGCAACCATGCTTCGGGCAGTGGTGGCAGGGCGGTAGATGCATCCTCGTCTGCCTCTCCGATTCCAGCATCGGTTTCCAGCTCCACGCCATCGGCTGTCGGTGCCGCGTCTGCCGGCGACTCACCGCCAGAATCAACGTCTTCATTCGCCACCGGCTCCGTCTCGCCCGAACAACCAGCCAACCAACACAGCACCAGCGACACACCAGCGACACGAGACACATTCAAAAGCGGCATAACCACCTGCGGTGAAAGCAAACACACCGCCGTCTTGTGCGCTCGACCCACTGCAAATGCAAGCGAAGCCGACCCTGTTCCAGCGCGCGGCGCCGCATCCACCGCGATGCTTCACCCACCGGCTGACAGGTCGGGTGCATCAAGCGGTCGGGGGCAACTTGCACCACTGTGACAGTTGTGCAAACTAGCGCGGCCAGTTCCCGACGCGCGTGTGACGTGCGCGTCACAGACCCCGCGTCCCGATTGCTCCACGTGCCGCCCCGTTTGCCCGCCCATGCAATACCTTGAGCCGCTAAAAAGGCACGGATGGCTGGTCCTGCTCGCTCTGGTCTGGACCGCTGAAATCTGGCTGGTGCAGCGCGTTACCACCGCCCCAACGCTGTGGCATGACCCCGTCGCGGTCGTCAAAGATCAGGTATTCCGAGCCCTCCTTGACCTTGGAATGGTCATCATTGTGCTGGTAACGGCCCCGCGATGGCTCCTGCTTCCCCTGTTCGTGGTCAACGTCCTGTTCTCGGGCGTACTCATTAGCTACCACGAGACCTACGACCGGGCCATGAGCGTCTTTGTCCTGATCGAGCAGTGGCGCGAAGGCGCGGCGGTCGCCGGTGGTGGCGCCATGCTGATCTTCTGGACGGTCTGCGCGCTCACTGCATCGGCGCTCACTAAAACCGCCCTCGCGTGGAAAGCCCGACACCAGCTCGGGCAGGCCCCAAAGCTGGGTGCAGGCCTCGCCGTCGCGTGGCTGGGTTTCGTGGTCATTCTGGACCTTGACCACAAAGACATGGCCCGACTGCGCACGTTTGAGCAGACCGCCGGCATTGCGCACGTCTACGGCTACCTGCCCACCTGGGTGGGCGAGTACATCTATGTGGACCAACATCAGGTGCTCGAAGAGGCCCTCGCCAGGTTTCAGGTTCGCTCCGACCAGATTGGCTCGGCCGAAGTCGCCATGCCGTCCGGGTCACACATCGTCCTGCTGCAGGTCGAATCCCTTGACGACGCCGTGCTCGATTTCGAGATCGATGGCCGACCGGTCACACCCAACCTGAACCGCATTCGCCAGCAATCCTTCTACTTTCGCAGCCAGGCCCCCAAACTCACCGGTTCGTGCGATTCCGACTTCGTCGCGCTCATGGGTCGGCTGCCTTCCGATCGCATCGTCAGCTATCGCATCAACGAGCTGCCCTTCGAGACGGCGGTCGTGCCCGCCTTCGCCGACGCCGGTTACCGCACCGGGGTCTTCCACGGCGTCTCGGGCAACTTCTTTCACCGACGCGACGCCTTCTCCCGCATGAACTTCGACGTCATGCGCTTCCGTGAAGAGTTCATCGAAGAACGTGGCGCCAATCCCGAAGAATGGACCGTCTCCGACGGCGACGTCCTCGCGTGGGCTTCAGAGTGGCTCCACAGCTCCGAGCAGCGCGCGTTCCTGATGGTGATTACAGCGACCAGCCACCTGCCATTCAACTTTCCCACCCCCGGCATGGAACCATCCTTCTTCCCCGGAGCGTCGTCGCCCAATCGCGCCTACTTCGACGCCATCCATTATGTCGACCACCAGGTGGGGCAGTTCATCGACGCGCTGCCACAGGGAACCACCGTCCTGCTTTACGGTGACCACTGGTCCAAAATGTCCGATACCGAGCTGGCCTATCAACACACGGTCATCGATGGGTTCGGACTGGTGCCCGTCATGGTACACGTGGTCGGGCAGGACATTCGCGACCGTCAACTCACCCGGCACGACGACCTCGCGCTCTCGGGACAACTCACCCTGCTGGACGTGTTTACGTGGGCGTGGGGCTCCCTGCGACAGGATATCGCCTGGTCGGCTGATGGTTGCCTACCGCCCACCGAGGGCGAGGCCCGCAACTCCGACACCTTCCAGGCACCAACACCGCCCAGATTTCGTTCGCTCTTTGGCGACATCCTGCGATTATGATTTCACGGCACCACCACCTGCCCGGTCGTGGCCACTCCTCGCGTCACGCCGCTCCACGCATCGCTCCGCATGCAGGAGTCTCCGTTGTCTGCGGCTAATCCACGTGTCGGACTCGCCGTCGCCATCCTGGTAGGCGTCCTGCTCACGCCGCTGCTCTGGCTCCTGGGACGTGCCCGTCGCTCGGCTGCACGACCGTGGGTCATTGGCGGCCATCGCGGACGCATGCTCGAAGACAACAGCGGCGCACTCTACGAATGGGTCACCGCAAACACCAGCCAACCCATTCTCTGGATTGCCGACTCTGCCCTCGCCGAACAACTTCAGGGCGAAGGAAAACCCAGCCTTGTGCGCAGCTCATGGCGGGCGCGTCTGGCCATCTTTTCGGCTCCCGTGCTCATCTACTCCCACGGAGACGACGACCTCGACATCGTCATGCACCTGTGGCGCGGTCTCACCGGGCGGCGTTACTACCTGAACCACTCGCTCAATGTCTTCAAGGCAGGCAACGCACACACGCCGGAATACCAGCGTGCTGGCGCGCTCAAGCGCTGGGGGTTGCGCCGCACCATGACCGATTTTGACGCCCTGCTGTCCAGCTCACCGTTCGAAGCGCAGTTCTTTCGACTGGCATTTCCACACCTCGCCGATCGGGTTTTGCCCAATGGAGGCGGCGCACACCTCGATGGATTTATTCAGCTGCGGCAAACGCCTGCCGCCCGCCATGTGTACTGGTTTCCCACGCACCGCGACGACGACGACGGCAATACAGGGCTGCAGAAAACCCTTCAGGAAATACTCACCAACGAAACCCTGCGCGACTGGCTGCTGCAAAATCAGTTTACCTTTCGCATTGGAACGCACATCAACACCGGCGACCACCACCTGAACGTACAGCCGCCTTTTGAGCTGCGAACCCCCGTGACCATCAAGGCCGACCTCGCCGCCGCCGATGTCCTGATCTCGGATTATTCCGGTCTGGTAGCCAATTTTATGCTCTTCGACCGCCCTGCGATATCGTTCCCGTTTGACTGCGAACACTATCTGCGCCACCGGCTGCTTTATACCCGAATCGAGGACCTCGCGACCGGCCCCATCTGCATGAGCGTCCACGAACTCGTGCAAACGCTGGTCAATGGCCACTGGAATGACGACGAGACATCCAGAGCGCGGCGCGCCGACTGGCAAAAGAAATTATTTGTGCACAGCGCACCTGTTTACGCCGGGGAATGTTACCGTACCATCTGCCGCCTGCAGGGCGTCGCCACGCAGGAACGCCCGTGAGCGACCACCTGCCACAGACGCCAACGGCTGAAGAATGGCGAGCCGTGACCCGCGGAGCCGTACAGAGCGTCGGCGGTGGTATTGCCATGATTGGCGTGCGTTCGCTGGGATTGCTGCTCCGCGCTGTGTTTGGCGGCCCGGCCTATGGGCTCTTTGTCATCGCGTACAACCTCATTGAATTGCTCACCTATTTTCTGCTCGGTGGTTTCGTGGACGGCATCGTGCTTTTTGCCGCGCGGTATCTGCCCGGAAAACCGCAGGCGATTCCCGCAGCGCCAGAAGATCCCACCGTCCTCGACGCCGTTGTTGCCCTGACGGCGCCGCAGCATGAACCGGCCGAACCCGTCAAAGACCTTGCCAACGCGGCACAACGGCCCGTGGAAGTCGTCTCACTCTGGAGCACCGAAAGCGAGCGCGAAGACAAACTATACCGCGCGCTGGCGACCTGTATGGGCATTCCGGTGCTGGTGGGCTGCTTCATCGCGTTGGTCATTCAGTGGCTCGCACCCTGGCTGCACCGCACCATCTGGTCGGAGCACGACCCGCTGATTGTGGACCTTGTGCGACGACTCTCGTGGGCGCTGCCGCTGCTTGTGCTCATGCAGCTGCCTGCCGAGGCCATCAAGGCACACCTGAAATGGGGCTGGGCCGTCTCGATTGTGCAGGTTCTTTTTCCGGTGATTTCACTGGTGGGTGCGCTTATCGCCGAGCTGGTGTTTCATCGCGGCATTCTGGGACTCGTGGATGGAGTCATGGCTGCGTTTGCTGTCTGTGTTCCGCTCTCACTGTTGGCCTTCGCCAGACATTTCAGTCTGCCCAGGCTGATTCGCGCCATGCTGACCGCGCGTCCTGACCGCGAAGTGCTGTCGTTCGCGCTGCCGCAAGGCATGAATATGGCGCTCAATCAGGGACTTGTGCGAGTCGATACCATTGTGCTCTCCGCCTTTATTTCGGCCAACGCGGTCGGTATTTACGCGCTGGTCTCCGAGCTCACGCAGCTGATACGGCTGGCTAAAATGTCGCTGTCCGGCGTTTACTCTCCGCTGGCTGCACGCCTGCACGCCGCCGGACTTCGCGCAGCCTTGCAGAATGCATTACATCGCATGGCGACCATGACGGCCCTCATCAGCATTCCCCTGCTGCTGGTCGTGCTGTCCATTTATCCCTCACTGGTTATGGATGCCGGGGAGACATGGGAATGGTCTCCGATTTTCCCATTCTTTCTGGTGGTCGGGCCCATGATGAGCTGCTTTTTTGGCCTCGCCGGAAACACCCTGCTCATGGTGGGTCGCCCCCGATTATTACTCATGAATTCCACAATTTCGGGAACCCTGAATATTGTTCTGAACCTGATACTGGTACCCTTTGCAGGGCTTCTGGGTGCCGCCATCGCGACCGCCACCTCGAACTTCACGATTTCGTTTCTGCAGATTGTCGAGTTGGCGAAGCTCGAAAAGCTCAGGTTCCATGTTCAGCTCTACACGCGCACGCTGCTCGCTGCCGCTATTCCACTTGGAGTGGTTGCGTGGCTCGGCGAGCCCACCGGTCAGCACATGCTCGCAACGACCGGACAACCCGACGTACTCTGGGTGCGGTCGCTGGTCGCGGCAGCTGCCGTTGCTCTCTTCTTCTTCGCCTATGCGCTGATTCCCGGGCCTTCGGCCGTGGCTGTCTGGCGTGGACACGCACCACCGGTGAGAACATGAAACGCTTCTACCTGTGGGCGTTCATTGCGTTTGCAGCGCTCAAAACCACGTCGGTGCTCGCGCACTACCTCAGCCCCAGCCCGTGGGGAGGTCCGCTGGTGTTGCGGCCCGACCGCCTCGTTCCAGACGCCCTGCTCATTGAGTACGGCCTCCTTGGGTTGCTGGTGCTCGCGACGTCCATTCCCGAGCTGCGCCTGTCCGACCGGCTGCGGCCGTGGTGGCGTGCCGTGGTCGTGTTCGTGCTCGCGCTATACGCCGGTCTGGGGCAGCTCGACCTTGAGGTCGTTCGCTGGCTCGGTCAGCACATCAACCTGAGCTACATTCGCAACTTCTCCGGTGCGAGCGACCCGCACATGGTGCAACGCATCGTCTCGGGCGACCCGTGGTGGACCGGATTCTCAGCCCTGCTACTGCTCGCGGGGTTCCCCCTCGCGCTGGGGCTTTGGGCGCGTGGCCGAGCCGATTCGGCACATCTAAAGCGCCGAACCATCATCGCGCTGACCGTCTTCACCCTGCTCGCTGCCACCTCGCCCACGTGGTTTCGACCGTCCGAAAAACGCTGGCGTCGCGTGCGCCCAGGGGTGCTCGTGCTGCTGCACGAGGCCTATCTGGAAACCACGGGGCTGGAGCGCCCCCGACAACCCGGCCTCGCACGCAACGACCTGCTCGACCTTGTCACCACCGGGCACATCGGAACGGCAACGGTCGATGAAACGCAGCCGGTGGCCCTCGCGGGTGCGACCCCGGAGTTTCCGCTCTGGCGCGACACCAACGTCGGCGAAATACCGGTCACCGAGTTTGCGTCGCTCCCCATGGAGCAGCGCCCCGATGTGATTGTCATCGTCTTTGAGACCATGCGGGGCTGGAACACCGGTCACGCGCCGCACCCGGAACTCGCAGCAGGCACACCAGAGGTAAACCAATTTCTACAGGGGCGGAGTCTTATTTTTCCGTATATGCACTCGTCGGGTTTTCCCAGCGTGGAAGGCTGCATGGGGATTCACCTGGGTATCTGGGCCCATTTCAGAAAGATTATTTTTTCGGATTTCCTGCATATTCGCACCCGTGGATATCCAGAAATTCTGGCCGATGCCGGTTACCACACACGCGCGCTCCTGGGCGCCGACCCGTCATTCAGCAATTTTACGCCCTGGATGGAACGCTGGTACGAGCAGTTTGAGTACATTCCCGGCGTGCATCACGACGGCCCGCTCGTGGACAGGTTTATTGAAATTCACACCGAAACACGTGAGGTCAATCAACCGCGCTATCTCATGTTGTGGACCGCCACCACCCACCCGCCTTACGACGTTCCAGCCTCCGAAGGCACACTACCCGCAGACGACAGCGAGGCGCGCTTCGATCAGGCGATCCGCTACGCCGACCGGCAGGTCGCGCGACTGCTGCAACATCTGGCCGGGCAGCCCGAATGGAATCGTACGATCGTGTTGATTCTGGGCGACCACGCGCAGCCCACGCCCGACCAGTGGCGGCTCGAAGATCGTGTGGGCCCACTCACACCCGGCCACACCTGGACCAACTTCATCGTGACCGGCGGCTGGCCGGGAATCCCTGCACCGACTGTCTATGCGGGCGATACCAGCCACATTGACGTCGCCCCTACCATTCTGGGCCTGCTGAACCTGCGCGCGCCCAACCACTTTATGGGGCGCAATCTGCTGCCATTACTGCAACAACCCGACACTCAGTGGCCCGTTCTGTCGTTCCGGTACGGCGATATTGCCTGGCAACAGGGCGATACCCGACTCAATTTCCGCGTCGATACCGACCACCTCATGCGCTGGGATGTGGACCGCTCCGACACACTCTCGTACGGACTCTTGCGCCCCGAAGCTGTGACTGCCCAACAAGAGGCGCCACCTGAATGGCAGTTCGGACGCATTCAGGACGCGGTGCGCTCGTACGCACGCCTTCTGGAAGACAACGCGCTGATGCCGCCCATTCCCTAGCCGCGGCGCAGGCACCCGGGCGTCTGAATTGCAAATCCAACGCTGCGCGACCCCGCCCTGCCAAGCGGCGCGACACGGGACATGAAGCTGAGGGCCGCACCGAAGTACGACTCAGTAACCCTGCTCGTTCATGGCGTCCGCGGTCTCTTCCTCTTCCTCGGAGCTCCACTCGAACGTCTTGAGGTTGACGTCGAACGTGCGCTCGCGGGTCTTGAGTACCAGCTCGTCGCGCAGCTCCTCGAAGGTCATCTGGCCACGGTCGCCTTCCTGAAACGTGCGCACCGAGAATTTGCCGGATTCCTTCTCTTTCATGCCCACGACCAGCATGTAGGGAGTCTTGGCCAGCTCGGCCTCGCGGATTTTGTAGCCCAGTTTCTCGGATCGGTCGTCGACCTCAACCCGTAGGCCGAGCCCTCGCAGCTCATCGGCTGCTTTGTGGCAAGCCTCGGCACACTCGTCATTGATGGGCAGGAAAGTGGCCTGCACAGGCGCAAGCCACGTCGGAAATGCGCCGGCCACGTGCTCAATCAGAATCCCGATAAAGCGCTCCATCGAGCCAAACAGGGCGCGGTGAATGACGACCGGCGTGTGGGGGTTATTATCGGCGCCGGTATATTGCAACTCGAAGCGACGCGGCAGCTGGAAATCCAGCTGAATGGTCGCGCACTGCCATTTACGACCGAGCGAATCCAGCACATCAAAGTCAATTTTGGGGCCGTAGAACGCGCCGTCACCGTGCTTGACCTTGTAATCCAGGCCGTTCGCTTCGATAGCGCGCGCGAGGGCGGCCTCGGCCCGATCCCAGAGCTCGGGTTCACCCATAAAATCCTCGGGCCGAGTCGATAAATTCACCCGAAACTGCAGATTAAACAGGCTGTATACACGACCCAGAAGGCCAATGACTTTCCCAATTTCGCTCTCAATCTGGTCTTCCGTCGCGAAGATGTGCGAGTCATCCTGCGTGAACTGTCGCACTCGAAAAAGGCCGTTCAACGCACCGGATAACTCGTTGCGGTGCAACATCTGGAATTCCAGCACACGCAATGGCAGCTCGCGATACGAGTGTTTCTTGCGCTTGTAGAACATCATCGTGTCGGGACAGTTCATGGGCTTTACGCAGAAGGTATCGCCCTCACTCTCGAGCTTGAACATGTGCTCGTTGTAATGCTCCCAGTGACCCGATGTCTCGAAGAGAGATTTGTTATAAATAACCGGGTTAGAAATCTCGATATAACCCGCTGCCAGGTGCATCTCGCGCGACATGCGCTGCAATTCCCGATAGATGGTCCAGCCTTTGGGGTGCCAGAATACGGCGCCAGGAGAGAGGGTGTTGAAGCTCAGAAGGTCAAGCTCGCGACCCAGTTTGCGGTGATCGCGCTTCTTGGCCTCTTCGAGCATCTCGAGGTGATTGTTCAGGTCGTTGGCCGTTTTCCACGCCGTGCCGTAGATGCGTTGCAGCATGGTGCGGTTGGAGTCACCACGCCAGTAGGCACCCGCGACCTGCAGCAGCTTGAAGTGCTTGCACCCCCCCGTGCGCTGAATGTGTGGTCCGGCGCAAAGGTCCACGAACGGGCCATTCTGAAAGAATCGAACCTGCGTCTCGCCTTTGGCGGCAAGGTCCTGAATCAACTCTACCTTGTACGGCTGGTCGCGCTCAGTGAAGTACGCGATCGCCTCGGGAACCGGTACTTCCCAGGTCTTGAATTCGTCGTTGTTCTTCACATGCCGCTTCATGCGCTCGGCGATCTGCTCGAGGTCGTCAGGCGTCAGCGTACGCGGCAGCTCGAAGTCATAATAGAAGCCGTTGTCGATCGGCGGTCCAATCGCCAGCTTCGCTTCCGGAAACACTTCCAGAACAGCGGTCGCGAGCACGTGCGAGGCCGAGTGACGAATACGCCACAGTTTTTGTGCCTCGCTCAAACCACCACCTTCTTTCGTCTCTTCGCTCATCGACACTCTCATCGGTTTGCCGCGACCCTACAACAGCCAGCGACGGGTAAACGCATCGACCCTACAATCGGCCGAGCTGCGCAGGGCGTTACCTTACCGGGCAGAACCGTGCAACCCTACGCCATCACATACCCGCCGTCAGCGACGATGGTCTGCCCGGTAATGTAAGAGGAAGACGTCGAGAGGAGGAACGCGATGACCGGCGCGATCTCTTCGGGCTGCCCCCAGCGGCGCAGCGCAGCGCGGTCCGTGTACAGACGCGAGATTTCGGGGCTGGTGGTCAGGGCGGCGGCGAGTCGGGTCTCGACGAGCCCCGGAGCGACCGCGTTCACTCGAATGCCCGCTGGGCCAAGCTCCAGCGCCAGCGTCTGTGTCATCGAGATGACCGCGGCCTTGGTGGCGCCGTACGCACCCTGCAGCGGAGCAGCACCCAGCCCGGCGATCGACGCCACGTTGACCAGCGCGCCCGCCCTGCCTGCATCCAGCCAGCGCTGCGACACCAGTCGGCACAGCTCAAAGTAGCCCTGCAGGTTCACTTCGAACGTTTTGGCCCACAAAGCGGCCGGCGTATCCAACATGGGTCCAAAATAAGGGTTCGTCGCTGCATTATTGACCAGTCCGTCGGGCATACCCACCTCGGAGACCACCCGCTCAATGAGCGCCGCAAGCTGCGACGGGTCACCCGTATGGCAGGCCACCGGCGTCACATCAGCGCCCTGCACATCGGCACGAATCTCAGCCGCAACCGCCTCGAGAGACTCGGCCTTGCGCGCCACAATCACCACCCGAGCGCCGCACGACGCCAGCAGGCGCGCCGTCGCAGCACCAATGCCACGGCTCGCGCCCGTCACCACAATCACCTTACCCTTCAAATCCGGAAACATACGCCTCGTGATTCATACCAGCCGCGGGACACGTCCCAACACCAATGCCCCTCTCTCTAACAGGCCACCTCTCGCCTGTCTCCGATCGCATCGTTCGCCACGAACCCGAGCCCATTAGCCCCGCGTTTCCTCCTCGGGCAGCTCTTCCGCTCGCGACCCGCAACCGCCTTCTCACCCCCGCCCCGCTGTGCTAACCCGCCATAGCGCTCTGACTCCCGCTCTGCCTCATTTGCACCGGACTGGCATGCACGTTCCCAACGCCAACGAATGGATTCGGCTCGGCATCGCCGTTCTGTATCTATCTGTATTTATAGAGGCTTCGCTCAGTAAATTCGCAGCGCGCGAAACACCACAGTGGTACCTCGACAAGTTTGCCCCTACCTGGATGGCCAAACTGCCTCTGCCTGCCATGTGGTGGACCATCGCGGCGCTGGAGTTTGCGGTGGCAGCGGCGTTTGCGGCGGGTGCGGTGTCGATTGTGCTGGGCAACCCGCTGGCCGAGGCGCTCTTCGGTACCGGCCTTGGGCTCTCGACGCTGACTTTTGCGATGTTGTGCTTTGGATTGCGGGTGAGTCAGGACTACACGGGCGCCGCAAATGCGTTCTTCTACGGCGCGTTGTCGGCCATCATCTGGCTCTTGTTGTCGAGTCACGGTGCTCCGGCGATTCCGGCGTGACTGCTCAGGGCGGTGGACAATCCAACACCGCCACTTCGAGACATCGCAGCGGCCGTGCCACGGCATCGTTCGTCGCCTCAGCCGCGTCAAATTCTCCGTCGCATCAACGGGTGGGGCGCTGTCGGTTGGCAAACCAGCCGCGATATTCTTCCATGCGCTGCTGTTGCGCTTGCGGCGCTCGACGACTGCAGCTGGCGGCTTCCTCGCTACCGGGGTCGGCGCCCCAACGAATCTCGGGGCAGTCGTTTGGATTGTACGACACCTCGAAATTCGCGGAGCGCGCGACAATTTCGGTTAGCGTGACCGACTCAGCGACCCCGTCGCTACGCGTGTACTCGAACGTGCGGGTGTCCAGCTCCGCTTCCAGCGCGGAAATTACGCCATCCACCACGGAATCTACCTCTTCGGGCAGAACGCCAAAGCGTTCGGGATACCGGCGAATGACATCCGGGAATCCGATGACGGTATCGACGGCGATGAGCAGCCGCATGTCGCGCGCCGGGGTGGAGTAATCTTCCCACGGGCCAACGGTCAGGAAAATGCGCGAGCCTTCCGGCATGTCGATAATGCCGGGGCTGCTGCGAAGGTGGTCCTGTCCGTTGTTGACGGAAATCACCCGACGGCGAACCGACTCGTGCAGCGCATCCACCAGAGAACCCATGCGGGCATAAGGGTCCAGCGGTCTTGGGTTCACCAGCGCTTCGATGCCATCATAAAAATCATCGAGCGTCACTTCGTACTGGTCCATGCTGTACGGCGGAAAACGCTCATCATTGCGCAGCTCGGCATTGGTCATTTGCCGATAGCTCGAACCGTCGCGCACAAGCGGCCGATAGGCTTTGAACCCGGCACCGACATCGTCGGTTGAAGGCGTGAACAGGAAGGTGCCACGCCAGAAACGCGGTCGACCAATGGTGGCGTCAGGCTGCGCGTCAGCGGCCATCAGGATGCCGTACCCACCCGACGGCTGCGGCACCCAACGGGTCACGACCATCAGGTGCCCATACGGGTCGGCGTAGAGGGTTCCCGGGCGAATGCCTTCGCGGGACATCTCGACGGGATACCAGTCGGTGGCGTCGTTATCGGGTGCGGTTCGACCTGAACCGGAGTGCACGCCATTGCGTACAGAGCGGTTCATGAAGGTGGTGAACCTATCGACGGGGTCGCCGCTGACGTCGGCAATATGGGCGTTCAACAACTCGCCGCACTCAGGAGGACGACCGGCACGCCCGCGCCCGCATTGCCGATATCCCCACGGCAGTCCGAGTTTCCACGCGAAATAGCCGCGCAATAAATACGGCAGGTCGGCACAGTC
>Ga0169931_10012163_pt1 | contig 11987 bp, 8 predicted proteins | sample Kivu_15m_20L_FD_129675 | JGI IMG/M metagenome (GOLD analysis project Ga0169931, IMG submission 129675) | Freshwater microbial communities from Lake Kivu, Western Province, Rwanda to study Microbial Dark Matter (Phase II) - Kivu_15m_20L... | ecosystem: Environmental > Aquatic > Freshwater > Lake ...
GCACCTTCGGTGCGAAACGCAGCCGGGGGCTTCCGCCCGACCGCTCAGTCGCGTGGCTGTTGCCCAATGGCTCGCTACCTCAGCCGCATGGCGGCAGCCTGCGGGCGAAAAGGCCCTGACAACGTCGCACCAACGCCCTTGCCAGCGCGCGCACCTTCGGTGCGAAACGCAGCCGGGGGCTTCCGCCCGACCGCTCAGTCGCGTGGCTGTTGCCCAATGGCTCGCAACCTCAGCCGCATGGCGGCAGCCTGCGGGCAAAAAGGCCCTGACAACGTCGCACCAACGCCCTTGCCAGCGCGCGCACCTTCGGTGCAAAACACAGCCGGGGGCTTCCGCCCAACCGCTCAGTCGCGTGGCTGTTGCCCAATGGCGTTGAAATTCTGCAGTCTTCGCGGCAGGCATGCGGCTCCGCAGGAGCTTTGCCCTCCCGGCACCGCCTCCTGCCAGAAAGTCAATGCCCGCGGGTTGCCGCCCGGCGGCTGAAACGCGTGTCCCCCGGTTGCTGTCTGTTCTGGCATTGCTACTCAACATCTGCCAGACTACCGACCCTGGAAGATCCCTTTGCGCATCCTGTATCCGTCGGAGCTCCCACGTGGCGTCGTACCGCATCCTGCTTTCATTTCTGGTCCTGTCCGCCCTGCCCTGCTCCACCGGCATCGCCGCAGAGCCGCCTGCAGAGACCGATCGTCGACTCAACTTTCTATTCATCCTCGTTGATGATCAGTCACCTGAAGATCTGCCGATCTATAACCCATCGTCACCCCTGCACGCTCCAAACCTGGCGGCCCTCGCCCGCCGCGGTATGGTTCTCGACAACGTCTGCCACATGGGTTCCTTCAGCGGCGCTGTGTGCACACCGTCGCGGCACATGATCATGAGCGGTCGGACGCTGTGGCATCTGCCTATTGGTCCGCACAAAGGCTCTCTGTGCCCGCCACGGCTCGAACAGAATACAATCCCGGCGGTCTTCAATCGGGCCGGCTACGCCACCATGCGTACCTGTAAAGTCGGCAACAGCTATGAAGCGGCCAACAACCAGTTCGCTGTTCGTTCGGATGCAACAAAACGTGGCGACACCCCCGACACCGGCAGTGCATGGCACGCCAGCCAGGTGTTGAATTATCTCAGCAAACGCAGCAGTTCTGGCGATACTCGGCCATTCTATATTCACTTTGGGTTTTCACACCCCCATGACACACGCGACGGTGTCCCGGAACTGCTCAAGAAATACGGATCTGTGAATCACGACGACCCCGACTCCCTTCCCCCCCTCAATCCGCTTCAGCCCGCCCTGCCCCCCAACTATCTTTCCAGACATCCATTCAACAACTCCCACGCTGATGTTCGTGATGAGGTCGCCGTGAGCGGTGTCTGGAAGAATCGCGATGAAGCCAGTATTCGCAACGAACTGGGCCGTGAAATGGCCTGCAGCGAATACATCGACGAGCAGATCGGTCGTGTCCTTCAACGACTCGATGAAATCGGGGAACTCGAAAACACCATCGTGATCTACACCGCCGATCATGGCATGTCCATTGGACGCCATGGACTGATGGGCAAACAGAACCTCTACCAGCACACGTGGCAGGTCCCATTTATAGTGGCAGGGCCCGGCATTCCGGCCGGCCGCCGCGCTCCAGGAAATGGCTACCTGCTCGATCTGCTTGCCACCGTCTGCGACTTTGCGACCATAGCCCCACCCGATTCCAATGAAGGACTCAGCCTGCGACCGGTTCTTGAAGGCCGGGAACAAACCGTTCGCGATGTGCTCTACGGTGCCTACTCAGGCGGTGAAAAACCGGGAATCCGCTGCGTACGAAAGGACAACTGGAAGCTGATCACCTACAAGGCCCCTGCCCTCGGGATCGATGAAGTGCAGCTCTTTGATCTGGCAGTCAATCCGCAGGAAATGCTGCCCGAACATCAGTCGACTCTGCCAGGCCGGACAAACCTGGCAGGACTGCCCGAACACTTCCCAAAACTTCAGGAAATGCAAAAACTGCTTGCGGAAGAAATGCGTCGGCTGGATGACCCTGCCGGTGCAGGTGGCCAGTAAAACGATTCAGTCCTTACCAGGATGCTGCACCTGTTCCCAGTACTTGTCGAAGTCAAATTCGGGACTGTTTTCACCATCGTGACACTGGTAACAGGCTGACTCGCGAGCCTGCTGCAGGGTGACGCGGACGGACTTTGCCGCTTCGGCCGCATCTCCGCCGCCTTCAATCAGTTCAACATGCCGACTTCCAGGTCCGTGACAGTTTTCGCACTGGTTTCCCGCCAGCAGTTTCTCAAGGCCACGTTCGGAGGAACTGGCTGCAAATTCTTCGTTCAGAAATCCGCTTTCAAAACGGACATAGTCGCGGGCGTTCCAGCCCGTGACATGACACGCCAGACATTCCGGGTCACGAAACCGCTCGATCCCATGCAGCCGCTCAAACCCCCGACGGCCATGGGCCGGATCGAGACTTTCAAACGCGTATGCGTGCGCAGTTTTCTCCCACACTGAAAATGCCTGAGTGTGACATTCGCCGCATTTCTGTGCTCCCACAAAGCGATGGCCCGAAGGGTGGCGGACAGATGGCTCAGACGACACAACTCGCTGCTCCCCAAGTCGCTGCTGGTACTGCTGAAGGATCTGCACCATGCCCGGATCGTCACCAAAGCGATCACCACTGAGCGTTACCAGCTCAAACCTCACGGGCTGCTCCGTATCTTCAGGATAAATGCCGACTACCCCAGCTGTCTTACCCTTTTCTCCTGCCTGAATGAGCCGCACAGGACCAATCAGCTCAGGCTCCGCCTCGCCGTCACCAAACCCCTGAGCACTGATAATCAGATTGAACTGCGGAAACGCTTTCGCAAACTCCCGGGACTCACCCAGAGTGGCCTGGGACAGCAACACGCGGAACTGCACCTGCTCTGCTTCAAACTCCTCCAGCACGCCCTTCAGCGATTCATTGGCGTCTGTCCACTCTGCGTCGCCGGGGGGGCTGCCAGCCGGCAGCACTTCGTTTCTAAGCGTCTCGCTGAGCACGCTTGTAATTCCAATACGCACCCCACCCACCGTAATGATGCGTTTGCTGAGAGGCGTTCCCAGTTCGCGGGAACCAAAGAATGTCAGATTGGCACTCACAAAGCCCAGAAAGTCTTCTCCCTCGGTTGAGTGCTGTGACAGCAGATATCCCGGGTCCAGTCGAAGTTCTTCCGGGCCAAGCCCGACAGCCACGTAATTCAAATCGCGAAGTGCCTGCAGAGTGGTTTCAAATTTGAGCTGAGCCTGGGTGCCGGTGCGGGATGAGAGGCTGCCGAGATCAACGCCGCGAACGTCCCAGCTGAGCTCTTTGAGTTTTCGGAACAGCCCTGCCCTGCGAGTCATACCCCCCAGCTGGTTGGCAGTGCAGCCACACGGTTCAAAATAGCCCTGCTGCTCCCCCGTCGCCACAAGCACCGCCGTGGGCCTCGGCCAGTCTGGAAAACGAAGCGGCGCAGAAGGCACCGCTTTTGCCGCCTTCTGTACCTCCTGTGCCCCCTCGGCCCCCTGTGGCTCAGGCTGCCTGGTGCCAGCCACCGCGGCATCAGCCATTCCCTGCCGGTCCGCGGATAACGGTTTCTTTGGTGGGGGCAGCCAGAACATTGATGCGGCAAGAAACACGAGCCCCAGAGATCCGAGGAAAACGAAGACTGCGGCACGTTTCATTGGGGCATCCTGCGGGAATACTTGAGGCGACCTGATACATGAAAATCAGTTGGAATACAGCAGCAGCCCCAGTGAAAGGCCGTCCCCGGATGGATGGTTGGTGCTGAGTCGAATTCTGCCGGGATTGGTATCCGTCTTCTGTACTACCGGACGCCCCGGCGGAATCTTCAGTGACAGAATATAGCGATGGACGGTGCCTGATGGCGTACCGACTGGCTGCAGCTCCGCCTTGAGAAAGGTCGGATCGGCCTCGGCGACCTCCACCCGAAACGGTTCCTGCATGTTCTTCTCATCGACAATCAGCAGCACTCGCGCTTCACGCCCTTCAGCAGCCTTGAACGACCCCAGCTGAAGCGACATTGTATCGGGATTAAAGGTCGTGCCCGCGAGAGCCTGAAGTCTCAGTGCGCCATATTTTCGAGCCCGCGCTGTGACCTTGATCGGCTCCTCCTGCAGCGACGTTTTGATCTCAAGTTCCTCCTGAAACAAGCCAGGCGGAATCGCGACGGAAACTGTTGCGTTCAGCGAATAGCCACTTGCAAAGTGATCACTCCCAAGTTCCTCCGGAGTCATGGGCTTGAACTCTACCGTGACAAGCCCCGAAGGACTTGTGATGGATTGTATCTCGAACGTGTCATGCAGCCGGGAGCCAAGACCGCCTGTGAACGGCACGGGATTTTCGTACACAGCACCAAAGTCCCAGAAATACTGCGGCATTACCTCAAACGGTATCTCAACTGCACCCTCTACCGCCAGTTTGATGAGGGGAGTTTTCGGGTCGTTGGTGTGGACTTCACCGCCGTGTCGGAATGCTCGATCAGCAGACTCGCCGGACTTCCAGTTCATCAGCAGACTGACAGTTTTTCCCGGAGCCACGACAGCCGTTTTTTCGGCGTTCTTTGGGTCAGCACCAAAACCAAACGTTGTGCACTTGCAGGTGGTTGTGCCTGCCTTGAGCTGCAGGTCGGCTTCACCTGTGTTGCGAATGGTAAATGTGTGAGAATTGGTGGAGCGAATTGCCATGCGACCAAAGGAAAACACAAGCTCCGGGGCTTCAGCCCTCGGCCACGGGCCGGTGGGACTGGGGACCGGCATATCACTGACCTCCACCGGTTGCCGGAACTGTGTGATGATTGCCTTCTCGTCTGTTTTCATCTGCTGCAGGCGATCGGCAATACTTTCCTCACGCGGAGGTGAAAGGAGTACTGCAGCGGCGACAAGGCCACCAACCAGTCCCAGTCCGATAAGGAATTTCTGCATAAGATACTCCCAGTTGAATCACTGATTTCAGTACTGCCGCGACGACAATCGCGTGAATTTTACCGCAAACTCAGGGAACTTTCTGCCCCGCTTCGCCTTCGGCAGCGCGAATTTCCTGGCGACTGCCGTCCCACGGAGGCACCCTGCCCTGCCCCAGCAGTGCCAGTCGCTGCTCCTGGGCCTCCGTTAAATACTGGTCCTGATGACCCCATTCATGGTTGAGCTGATTAAGGTTCACCGCGCGATCCGCAGAACGTCGAGCCGCTTCAACATCATCAGCAGCCAGCTCAAGCTCTGCTTTTTCCAGCCAGATATCAACCTGCCCCGGATGCCTTTGGACAGAATTCTCCAAATCCGACAGTGCCTGAAACAGCAAATTCCTGTCTCCGGAATTCTTCCAGATACGGCTGCGAGCCATGGCCCGCAGCTGCCACCCGGAAAAACTGGCCGGATCTGCCTCAATCCACGCTCCGCAGGCCTCCTCAACCATGGCCGGAACAGAGCCGCCCAAAGTCGGTGACAACGGACCTCGGGACTCAGTGCCGAACACGCGGCCAGCTGCACTCGCAGACTCATCCGGCGACTGCGGCAGCTCCAGAAACAATCGTCCTGCCTCGTACTCCGCCCACGCCTGCCGAACACCAACGCGGCGAGGATCTGCAGCGACAGCGTTCAGAAACGCTGCTCGGACGGCCGCTGCCGACGTGTCATTTCGAACACGGCCTTCAGCCGCAACCGCAAGAGCCGCGTCCAGCGCTCGTTCCGATTTCAGCAACGGAATCAAGCCTCCACTCAGAATCGCCATGGCAGCCGTCAGCGATAATCCCACGATTGTACCACTGGCAGCCCAGTGCTGCGGAGTGCCAGCCGTGGCTGAACCTGCAGCACTGCATACCACAACCATCAGCATCACCATCGGAACTCCAAAACCACCCGATGCCAGCAGATGCACCAGAATCGCCGCGGCCGCCGCCATGGCAGCAACCAAATTTGTAAACTCAGGCAGTCTCCGACGCAGCAACACAATAACGACCCCTGTGAACAGCAGCATTTCGTCCGCTTTGCCCTGCAGGGAATCAGCACTGAGCCATTCCCAGAACGTATCCAGCAGCCAGCCGACAACCACACAGGCAGCCGGTTGGGCCGCTGGCAGGAATCGGGGCCGCAGCAATGCGTTCACCGGAACCTGCGAATCAGTCACCGCCTCCGCATTTCGCAGGAGCCCCGCAACTAGTGCCCCCGTAAACAGCAGCATTCCCGTCAATCCCACGAGTCCGGCAGACGACCAGGCCTCGATAAGGTAGTTGTGAGGATCCCGAATCTCCTCACTCGACTCATCCAGCTTATATGGCAGATAAGACTGACGAAAGTTACCGGGCCCCGCGCCGTAGAAGGGACGGTCGGCCAGCATCTCCAGACTTCCCATCCAGTAGAACAGTCGGTATTGAAGTGACCTTGGAGCTTCGAGGATCACCTCGCGGTCCAGCGCACCCAGCCGAGCGGCGATCAGGATCACGACCACCGCAAAACCTGCAGCCGCAATTCCACCGCGAAGCACCACTCGCAGCCTCTGCCTGCGACTGTGATGAAGAGCCATCGCAAGCAGTCCACAGCCAGCCGCCAACCATGCCGAACGACTCTTCGTCAACACCAGACAGTAACTCAGGGCAGCAATCGACAGGCCGAACGCCACCTGCGACAACAACCCCGATCGCAGACCAGGCCACCGGGCCGCCGCAAGTACCAAACCACCAGCAAGCAGTGCCGCCAGAGTATTCGTCAGAGCAAATGGTCCGAGTGGTTCAGTGCTGTAGAGAAGCCGGTTTTCCCAGAGCACCCGCGAGGATCCTTCCAGCGGAATTCCCAACCGGCCAAATTCCAAAGTGATTTCCTGCACCTGCTGCATTGCCTCACCGCCTCGAGTCCGCAGGGCCGCGTCAAGTGCCGTGCGACGGCTTTGGTACCACTCCGCATTTCGCGGAAAGGCCACCGTGTGCTGCCAGATTCCAAGTGCAGCCAGCCCCACTGTAAGCGTCAGCAGAGTCTCGATCAGCAGAGTGCGGTCGCGAGCACCGCAGCAAACCGTTCGCAGGGTATACCACGCAGCGGACAGCCCCACCCACTCCATCGCAGGATTCCACGCCGCGCGACGATCGCCTCCAACCTGTTCAATGTGCCACGCTGAAATCAAATGCCCGCCAGCCACCAGCAGAACACCAACGTCAAGGACGCCGAATCGAAGCCCCGCTGGACGCTCCAGCCCGAACAGCTGACGCACGCCAGTGAGAGCACTGAGGAGCGTCCACAGCATCGCCAAATGCAGGCCACGCCCGTCCGCAGCTTCTTCGCCAATCCACAGACCGGACGCACACAGCAGCACCGCAGCAAGTGAAGCCGTCGAGAATCGCATCACCCCTGCCCTGCCCCGCCGCTGCGACGCTCATCCGACAACTTCCGCCGACCCACAAACTCGAGAATTCCAATTACAGTCAACATCATCGCAATTAATGCGACCACCAGCAGAGCACCCGTCCAGCCTCGCACCTGGTACAGCAGCAGACCACCCAGCCCCGTCATCGCTGTCGTCAAATGAATCGTCAGCACTGCACTTGACGGTCGCAGACCCAATTCCACCAGACGGTGCGAAAAATGACTCTTGTCCCCATGGAACGGACTCCGCCCCTGACGCAGGCGAATCCAGATCACCGTGCAGAAGTCATAGAGCGGAACTGCCATCACGCACAGCGGCGCCAGCATCACATGCCGACTCCCCGAACGCTCGTAAAATGTCCCCGCTACCGTCAGAGTCGCCAGAAGGAAACCAATCAGGTTGCTGCCACAGTCCCCCATAAAAATCGATGCTGGCGGACGGTTCCAGCAGAGAAACCCCAGCAGCGAACCGCTCAGAAATAACAGCATCGCCGCGACCGGGAAGATCGGTACTCGAACCATGAACAATAAAATCACAGCAAATGACGCCGATGCAATCAGCCCAATACCTGCCGAAAGAGCATCCATGTTGTCTAGGAAATTCATGGCGTTGGTGAGCACCATGATCCAGAGCATCGTCGCCAGAAATCCGAACCATGGCTGGGATACGAACACTGTCGCCCGCACTCCCGACTGTACAACCCCGGCCGCCACAAGAACCTGCAAACACAGCCGGAACTTCCACGAAAGATTCCAGCGATCGTCCGCCAGACCAGTCAAAAAGAGCACCACCGCTCCGCATGCAATCGCCAGCAATTGCCGGGCGAGATCCGCCGTCACAGACAGCCCGTTCCACCGCAAATGCGGCAACAAACCCAACGCCGCACACGCACAGGCAATCGCGAACCCCAGAAAGATCGCAATACCACCTCCTCGCGGAGTCGGCACCACGTGGACTTTTCGAAGACCGGGAAGGTCAATCAGACCCAGCATCGGAGACAGTCGCTTCACAATCGGGGTGACCAGCAGCGAAGTCAGAAACGCCACACAGAAACCGGCGGTCAAAGATGTGGTCATAGTGGAGACAGTCCGGGCATTGGCGAGATCGATCGTCAGAAACTACGCTGAATTCGACAGCAGTTGCGAACAAAATCCGGCCTTTCGAGATGGAAATTGGGGGATTGCTGAGCAGACGCAGGTGCCGGGTCTTGTAAAAACTGCAGGCTCTTCCAGCGAAATCTGCCGATTCTGGCGGTTTTAAAGGCAGTGCTCGGCCATGGATTTGTAGTTTTGGCAGACTGTTCACAACCAGCCAGGCCCACGAGAAGCAACACAAACCTCTTGCAATAAAGGAGTTCTGCGGCGAAATAAAAAACACGTAGCGATTGGCGCGAGCTTTGCTCCTTTCCTTTGTCAGTTCGAATACACCCCAATGGAATAACTGTCTCATCAGCAGGAGCAAAACAATGAGAACTCAGCTGCCCCCAAAAAGTCTTCGCAGATTGCTGGCCGCTGACGGGTACCTGGATCTGGGTTTGGCGGACAGAGCTGTCGCGGAACTGGAACAAATCCCCTCCGCCGGACCCCTCGAAGGACCACGCCTGCTGATGCTGGGAATTGCAAAAAAACAGCTCGGCGATTTTCAGGGGGCCATCGAACATCTGGAACGCGCTGTTCGCATCATGCCCCGCCCCATTCGACGCTTTGTCTGGAGGGAACTTGCGGAACCCTACCGCGCCGTCGGCGCTCTGGATCTATCGGCAATGGCGGAAGAACTTGGTGGTGATGCCGAACTGCAACTCACCATTCACCTCCCGCACGAAGCCGGTGAATTGCAATTGTCAGCCAGTCGCACCGCTGCATGATGTGTTCAGTTTTACATCTGCTGACCCGTGAGCCTGGCGACTTCGTTCACGTCCTTGTCACCGCGACCGGACAAGCACACGAGAACGATCTCGTCGGGGGAACGTCTGGCAGCCGACTGCATCGCCCAGGCAATCGCGTGTGAAGTTTCAATGGCCGGAAGAATTCCCTCAGTCCGTGCCATGGTGCTGAAAGCGGCCAGTGCTTCATCGTCCAGAACGTTGACGTAGTGAACGCGACCGAGATCCTTCCAGTAGCTGTGTTCGGGGCCTACGCCGGGGTAGTCGAGTCCGGCGGAGATGGAATGCACGTCAGACGTCTGGCCGTCGTCATCCTGCAGCACGTAGCTGTAGCTGCCGTGCAGAATTCCCGGTTTGCCATGGCTTAGAGTACTCGCGTGATCCCCGGGTGCGGATCCGCGACCACCCGCTTCCACGCCCGTGAGCTGCACGGTTGAGTCATCGACAAAAGGATAAAACATGCCGGCGGAATTTGAACCACCTCCAACGCAGGCAATCACCTCATCAGGAAGCCTGCCGGTCTGGGACAAACACTGCTGGCGGGCTTCACGGCCAATGATCGACTGAAAGTCGCGGACCATCATCGGGAACGGGTGGGGGCCGACAACACTGCCAATGATGTAGTGAGTGTCGCGAACCGACGCCATCCAGTCGCGCATGGCTTCGTTGATGGCATCACGAAGCGTGCGGGAACCAGTGGTCACGGGGCGAACTTCAGCACCCATGGTCCGCATGATGAACACATTCAGCTTTTGGCGACGGACGTCTTCTTCACCCATGTAGACCACGCAGGGAAGGCCGAAACGTGCACACGCGGTCGCGGTGGCAACCCCGTGCTGTCCGGCACCCGTTTCAGCAATGACTCGGGTTTTTCCCATGCGACGCGTGAGCAACACCTGGCCCATCGTGTTGTTGATCTTGTGTGCCCCGGTCAGATTCAGATCTTCTCGTTTGAAGTAGATCCGAGCTCCACCGCATTTTTCCGTGAGTCGTTCAGCGAAGTAGAGCGGGTTGGGACGGCCGACGAAGTGGGTGAGCAGGTCATTCAGCTGGTGGTGAAATTCTGGATCCGCCTTGGCCTGTTCCCATGCCTCCGTCAGCTGTTCAAGAGCGTACATCAGCGTTTCAGGGACATAGCGACGCCCATATTCACCGAAACGTCCACGAGCATCCGGGACGGCGCTGATGGGGGAATCGACAGGAGCGGCTGTGGAGGACATCGGTGGCGGCAACCTTTTGGGAGTGGCAGCGGCAGGGAAAAACGGTATTTCGGTTCCATTTTAGCGGTGCAGAAAAAAAAATCCCCTGCGAGGCGCCAGAAAGCGGGGAATGGGGATCGCGGAGCCGCGTTCCCCGCTGAAAAACAGTCACTCCCTGCTGTTGGATACGCAACACGCCAGCCCAGCTGCTACTCACGCTGGCTTGATCTGTCGAGCCGGAGAGGCGAAACTGCCGCAAGATTCATTCAGCACTCGAAACCTCTAAGAGTTCTTCCATGCCAGTTGTACTCCGGATGCATTCTGTGAGCCGTACCTTTCGGACAACGGCTGGAGATTTGCCAATCCTGCGGGATGTGAGCCTGCGAGTTCTGTCCGGTGAGGCCGTGGCGATTCGGGGCCCATCGGGCTGCGGTAAGAGTACTCTGCTGTATCTGGCCGGGACTCTCGACCGTCCCTCCAGCGGCGTGGTCGAGATACTGGGCGAGAATCCGTGGAGTCTGAGTGGAAAACGATTGGCTGCATTTCGAAACCAGCACGTCGGATTCGTTTTTCAGGACCACCAGCTCTTGCCTCAGTGCAGCGTTCTGGAAAACGTCCTGCTGCCGTCCCTCGCCGGATTCGAGTCTCCCCGGGGACTGCGCGAACGAGCGACCGCGTTGCTCGAACGCGTCGGGCTCGGTAAGCGGCTGCATCAGCGCCCCGGTCGATTATCGGGCGGCGAGAGACAACGAGTGGCCGTCTGCCGAGCGCTCATCAATGAACCTTCTCTGCTGCTGGCCGATGAACCAACAGGAAACCTCGATCCCGTGACCGCTGCCGAAATCGGCACGTTGCTGCTTGAGATGGCCACGGAGCACGAAACAGCACTTCTGTGCGTCACGCATTCAGATGAGCTGGCAAGTCGTTTTCCGCACGTCATTCAGCTCCGCGAGGGAGTGGTGCAGTACATAGGTGACGAACGTCTGTCAGTCACGGGACAGACTGTTTGATGGCGACATGTTGAGCGGGGGCGAGCAGTGCTGGACTATTTCAACGATCGCTGGGCACTGGTGACCGGAGCTTCCTCCGGTATCGGAGCGGAGTTTGCCGTGCAGCTGGCCAGTCGCGGAATGCATCTGATCCTCGCGGCACGTCGCAGGGAACAAATGACAAAGCTCGCGACCGACCTGAATACGCGACACGGCACCCGTTGCCACGTCGTAACCATCGACCTCACCGACTCCGATTCCGGTGCACTGCTGTACGACGAACTCAAGCGGCTTGGTGTTACCGTCGAACTGCTCGTCAACAACGCCGGCTGCGGGCTGATCGGTCAAATCGAAACCACTTCGCCGGATGAAGTTCGGCGAATGCTGCAGCTCAATCTGCTCACAGTCACTGATCTGACCTACAGATTCCTGCCCGAAATGCTCGAACGAGGACACGGCGCGATCATCAACCTGTCTTCACAGGCCGCTTTTCAGCCGGTTGCATTCATGGGAGCGTACGCCGCAAGCA
>Ga0169931_10012164_pt1 | contig 11986 bp, 8 predicted proteins | sample Kivu_15m_20L_FD_129675 | JGI IMG/M metagenome (GOLD analysis project Ga0169931, IMG submission 129675) | Freshwater microbial communities from Lake Kivu, Western Province, Rwanda to study Microbial Dark Matter (Phase II) - Kivu_15m_20L... | ecosystem: Environmental > Aquatic > Freshwater > Lake ...
CCCCAAAACCCCAAAACCCCTAAGTGGTATTCCAGAAATTAAATTGATAAGATTAAGAAACTAAGTATCTTCAGAAATTGCCCAGGGTTGAATCGTCTTACTTGGATGTCTAATCAGACTCAGAAACAATGAAACGACTGCTAACATCCATCGCGAGAAGTCTCTGTCTGTGTTCGCGTTTGATTTACTCGCGCGCGTCCTCTACATGCAGCAAACTGCCCCTTGCAATCCATAGCCAGCGGTAGGCAATCAGCCGCACCGATTTTTGTTTTATCTTTTTCGCAACCATTGCGTCTGAATGACCGACTTGTTTTAGAGCGTTCTAAACTATGAGTTTTTGCAGATCTGGATCTCTCTACCGCAGCTAGGCCGCTTTGAGAGTCTATATGTATGCGCACTCCATACAAAGTGTTACAAATATTTGTCTGCGTTTGTAAAACTACCGCCACCTTGCACGAGTAAAGGGAAGACCCGCGCACTGGTCTCTAAACTTAGCAGCGAGCACATTGAAATCTATTTTCTAGATTACTTACAAACGAAACTTAGACTAGCATTTTTAGCATTTCCTCCTAACCTGCACATTTACAATGTCCGCTACCATAAACTTCAATCGCAGTTGTTAACGTGCAAAATCGAGCCATAACTTTGCCACCTTATAACAATGGACCTTTGAGAGTGCCTCAGGAAGCTCCCAATCTCTCCTGGGTACATCTGATACGGAGTCTTCGGATACATCAACTCTCAAATCTAACTCTCCACGCTAGTTGTATGGCAACATTTACTGCTTGAGCCGCAATTTTTATTGTTTTCGTTGGAGTTTTTCCTGAATTGCCTCAGCATTGACTGCTGTCTGGTAAATATTTTTTAGGTAGGCTAGTTCACTGCCTGCTTGTTAGCTGTAGTTTCTCCCGCCAAGGATTAAGGCAAGGTTACTGACTAGCCACTCTCGATTCACCATGACGAACTTTTAACGGAATGGATTAGTGACCACATTCTCAACGAGGCGCTGTATGTTGTTTGCCTGGTCCAGTCTGTTAAGGATACCAACGTCAACCGTGATTCTATCTTCGCCGGTAACTTTCCATAGGCCTGCTTGCAGAGAAATAAAGGCGAGAATCCGCTTAACAATATACGAGGCCAGAGGTATGCCAAAAACCCAGTAGTTGATTGTAGGATCACCAAAAGGATTAAACTAAGTCCTGAGGAAAATAGTGAAACCAAAGAAGATAAAAATGATTCCCCAACTTGATATTGAACCGATGTAGTAAAACTAAGAACTGAAGCAAAAGCCGTCGAGAGATCTAAAATCATGCTTGATTGATTTGTCAAGGTTCATCTGATTGAGCCACCGCTTTGTACGCACTGAGTTTTTGTAACCACAATATGTAAAGTAATCAAAAGTTTTGTATCCATGAGTTAACTCGAGTACGTGTAAAGTAAACACGTCTTGGCAGAGCTGGGGAATGATGACCACTACCGTAAAAGTGAAAAAGATCCACAAGTCAGCTAGACGCATAATGTATGACTGAGGTATTTTTGTTTCATTTGCAAAAACAGTTATAATCATCAAAACAAAAGGGACCATAAACATTGACTAAGTTTGAGAGCCATAACCCATAGTAGAACCCAGCAAGGCTTCCAAACCTTCACCTTTCTCTTCTTAGAATTCAAATTATTGGACTACATAGTCCTTGTCTTCGTCCATTCGCAACTTTTTCTTAGCATTAAACTCACTCAGCGACATGAGTTAAAACTATGACGCCAGCTAGTGAATGAGAATGTGTTTAAAAAAGTTGCGGAAAAATTTGAATCGCTATGAAAGCTTGATTGTAAGGACTTGTGCAAAAGCCTCGATTCTTTCGACGAAAGGACCAATATAAACTCTGTTTAAGAAGTTTAGGAGTTGTTCAACGAAGTATGAAAAAACAAATTGCTCGAGGTCACTAGCACCCATAGTCATAATGAACTCAGTAACCGTAAAACAAGTGAGAATGGGAGCGGCGAGCAAAGCTTCTTCCATAATAGCACGCACCAACAACTGTTCATTAATTATATCCAGAAACATGTACATCACAAGAAGGTATTGGATGTTGTTCTGCATGAATTCGGCGTAACTGTATTCTATCTTCACCGTCAAAAATATGGAGATACAAACGCAAACCACAAAGAAATGCCGCCGTTTCCAGTCAAGTGCTGTTCTAATGTTGATTACTTCGTCCTTCGTTAGCTCGTCATCCTCCATAAAACTGTCGTCATCTTGATCGATCGACATTTCCATTTTTTCAATCATTTTGTTTTTGCGTTTGTTATCGAGTATGTCTCTTTCTTCAGCCTCCGAGGGTTTGTGGATGATAGACATCGATCCAAAATGCAAAAAGACAAAACCAAACATAACAAAGCCATAGCCAACGCGGCCTCTCCTTATCGAAATCGCGTCTGTGACCGAGATTTCACCGCCGATATCACCCCAGCTTGCTGGGTCGTCCGCAAAAAGAGTCGAGCTCTAAAAGTATCGAAGTAGGATAATGACTAACAAGACGGGAACGCTAGCCAGGATTCCGCCAATAAACGGTGCAGTTGCGGTTACCCTAGCAATCTGAAAAAATCTAAGTGCGGGCGGGTTTTTGCTTCGGTTACATGTGAGCGTGATGAGCCAGGCGATGAAAACTCCGCAGAAAACTGCAAACGTTGTAATCATGAAGAACAAGATGTAGATGGGGACAGTAAACTGGAAATTGTCTATGAGTCCATAGTAGTCTAACGCGAGGAAGTTTAGCTTCAGTGTGTAGTCGATTGGAATTTTGTCCCTCGGGAGCCCATTTCTATCGAGCCCGTCATAGTCTAAAAGGTAAATGTTCATGCTCTGAATAATCTTTTCGTCGACTGATTTGAAGTAGTACAAAATGTCAATCTGAACTGTGCGGGGCAGTCCTGATTGTTCTAGCTGAGGAACTAGATTGACAGTTATTAGCTCGTCGGATCCGTCGTTAATTAGGTCGGCGTAGTAAGTCTGCGTTTCAGAGTTGTCCAGCCGATGGAACTGGTCGATGCTGATTGGATGTTCAGTTACGTAAAAAAGTGGTGTTTCCTATTTTATTTCAAACCATCGTGTCGTTGAAGATTCCAGCTGACTAAGATCTTCATCGTATCGGCACTGCATTTTCAGAGCACATTTGTCAGAAACTGGCGTGAGACCTGCTGTTGGCAAGGGGTTCACTACTCTAAGGTCGGAGTATTTTGGCAACTCGCAAAAGCTGTCATTCTGCGGTTTGGTGAATTCGAAAGCGTCATAAAAGATTATTCTATTGTCGTGACCGTCACAGTTGCTAACAAAAGGAATCCAAGGGAATACTATTGCGTTAATCTGCTTACTTAGCCAATATGTGCTGTCAAACACGTCTTTGTCTAGCTATCTACTCGTGAGTTTGATATCAGGCCCCACTGCGACGAAGTCAAACCACAAGTTAGGATCAACACCATAATTGATGGCATTGTAAGGTAATGTGATCCCGTACATTTGGTATTCCGACATTACCACTCCGTACGTATAATTCGTCCGTCTTATCTGTCTTTGAGCTTACATCATTTCTATAGTGATGCTCTTTGACAAAATTTCAAGATATGGAAGGAAAAGAGCGTGGTAAAGCGAAATCTGCACCTTAAAAATCTAGTCAATTGGTTGTGAGTTGAAAATTCGGATTGTCAGATTCGTATTTTTTGCAGTAACATAGTTGTTAGCCGTATCGAAGTAGTAAGGCAGGGTGTATTCATTATTATCCTCGTCGAATATCTGAATGGCGAAGTAGTTATTGTACAGCATAAGTTTTGGCAAGTTCCGAAAGTCAAAATGTATCTTGGCAATACCTAATGGTTTAATCGACTGGGTGAAAATGGTATCGTTGAAACCTAAACTGTTGACGCTGTAATTACGATTGTATTTCGACTGGTCAACTGTCAAGTTGTTCGAAAATGTATAAAGATTATAGTCCGGGTCTTCCTGGTAGAGACTTGAAACATCTACTACACTGACGACTGCGTTTAACTTGTTTACAGTAAGTTAGTTCCCCGATTGAATTATGCAATCGCCGATGCACCAACTCGAGCGGTCACTTTAGGTCCCGCGCGGACACCTCAAGTTAGTACCGTTTTAGTAGTATTCTTCAATCAACTTCGACGGTAATCTCAGGTCCGCGTCGCAAATCTAGTCGATCAACAAGGTATTATCTAGGTAATTTTATCGCTCAGCTACTATCGATTAATTTTTTTCGTACCTAGTAAAGTTCCAGTCGAGTTAGGTCATGGTAAGCCACTACGCGTCTGTCAGCTTCTTCGTTTTGCTAAGTTCTCTCAAATCATTCAAAGTTTTCTGAAGTCCTTGTGTCTTGTTGAGGTTTTCGAATTCCTTCATGAAATTCCTGGTGGCATTGAGGAAGTTTCTAACCTCAGCGATTAGTATCCACTTGTTTAGTTGTTTCACGCCGGGCTAGTAACCACCTGTGACAGCAAGCTAAGCTGAGGTTCCCATCGGACAGAAGTAGTTTTGAATGCACTCGAGCTAGTTAACTTTACTTGCGGCTGTACCACCGGGACAATACTTACCTTTGTTACAAAGAAAGAACCTAGGAAGGCCTGTTATATTTTGGGTGCCGTAATAACCCCTATCCACACGGTTGTTCAACATAATAGTAGTCGTTGTTCCATACCAACAATAATAGCCTTCTTAGCAAGCTTGGGCATCTTACATTTTTGTTAGACCCGTGTTTGCGCATATGTGTCCTGGCTGGCAGGCTTTGCATGATTTCTAAAATACAAGACCAACTTCGTCGCTGTATGTTCCAAGAGGACAGTTTGAACACATAGTGAGTCCTTCGACCTGAGCATACTGACCTGGTCGACAGAGAAAGGGTAGAACCATTTACTGATTTGGACAATAAGAGCCCATTCTGCATGGTTTACAAGACTTCTATTTCTTTTCATCTTAGAAGGTGCCAGGTCTACACTTCTCTGGCTCCACATTACCAGTTCCTTCTGCAAAAAAGCCTGGCTCTGTCGGAATCATACTAAAAGTGTTTTCCGGACAGTAATAACCTTCTTGACACTTGCCTTTACCTTCAGGTGAGTTTGAGCCGGCCTCACAGAAAGTTCCCGCAATACAGACCTAAGCAGCTTGTGGATTACTCGAGTCATTGAAAGGGGTATAGGCGCCTGCTAAACAGTAAGTTGATTAATAGCATAGCACGGGCCTTTATTTCATCTCAACAGTGCTGTTTGTGATGTTGGTTGCAACAGCAAGAGTGCAAAACGAGCCGGCTGGACACAATTAACTTGGAAACGAGCTACCTGATAGTTGACAGGTGAACCCCGGCTTACATTTTATGGGTTGAGACATTTTTGAAAAGAAGCAAAATGTTCCGTAAGGACAGAGATCACATTCTCGCTGGCTAGAATTACTTTAGAGGAATCCTGCGTTACAGGGCTCTGGGATTGCCAGTCCTGTCGAGGGACACCTATAGCCAGGTGGACAATTTAGACTTTGCCCTTTTTTACAATAAAACCCAGGCTAACATGGTTGAATTCCGAACTAGTTTGTCGCTCCCTACTGGTTCTCTCGTTGCTAGTAAAAGATGTTTTGCGCACAAATAAAGCCGTCTTTACAAAATTAAGGCGTCGTGTAGTTTCCGTAAATAGATCTGTAGTCTTGGGAGCCCTTGGGGCAATAGAACCCGTTTGGACAGGCTTTCATGTTTCCAGAGTCAAACAGATTGAAAGGTGATAGAGTTCGAGAGCCGATAGGGCAATAGTAGCCTTCTGGACATTCCTTTAGTTAGTTTATGTTGAATAATCCTGTGTCCAAGCAGAGCCAACCTCCAGGACAAACTGACGGGTTCACCTAGCCGACACCGGGACAGAAGAAGTCGTAAGGGCAGGTTTTACACTCACCTTGGCCAGTCTCGTCTTAGTAAGTACCTGGAGCACATGGTATGGGTTCAATTATGTCCTCACTTACTGTTTATGGACTGTAGGGACAGTAATGGCCCTTTGGGCACACAGTTGCAACTTCTTGCGTACAAGTAAATCCCTGGGGACATTTCAATATCTCAACTATATAAGTTTCATCTGGCGGGAGAAAAAACATGCCATCAGTTGAAACGCGGATAATGTGCTTCCCTGTACTCAGCTGCTTGGGCATCATGAAAGAGATAGCCTGCAAAGGATCTGCTGAAAGAAAAGTATTTAGTCCCGTCAAAAAGTATGCATCAACAGTAACATTGTCAATTTTTACATAAGCCCTGCCGCTATCCATAAAGTGATACCCCTACAACTAAATGAACACTAGTTCGTTGTGGGTGTAATAATAGTTCGTATTGTTTATGTTAACAATTTCAGGAGGGTCAATCACGTAGATTGTTTGGGGAGATTAGGAGTATTGAACACCGCCGTCAATTGTCAAATCAACCAACATGTTCGCGCTCAGAATCGTAGGCACTACAGGACACCCTGCCAGAGTAATGTTAACCATGTAAGCTGAAGAAAACTGAGTATGATTTAAGGCGTCCCTGAAACGGCACTTAAGGAGTCCAAACGCTTCTGTGTTAATGATATCTCCACCTCTGTTAGGATCGCTAGTCTTTCCGGCCTCCAAGAAGATGTCTAAGTTGGTTTGACCAGTGTAAAAGTATTTGGGGCGAATCTAGGTCAGCTTTTAGAGCTTGTATATCAGAATACGACCTGTCTCCGCAAGATCATAGGTTATGTTGTCGAAAGTCACCTCAACTGTTACCCAGTCTTTATCGTCAAAAACATTGAAAGGGAAAATGAAGCTGATGACTTCGCCGTCAAAAGCTGCTGGTACTTGCACCTAACGAGAAGTCACATTCTCTCTGTTTTTTGAAATTCGAGTCAGTCTAACGGCCAAAAGTCCAGTGTCGTTTACATAGAAGAAGTTTGCGCCATTTATCGTTACTACGCTTGGCAGCGAGGAATTAACCGGAACATATTGCGGGTATACTTCCGTGATTGTAACGTTCAGCAGGTAGGTAAAAGGCAACGAATTAGAAAAGTCCTCGCCGTTGCTGCTAACAGACATTTGGACTATACCGCCCGAATTGAACAGCTCACTTGAAAGCCTGATTGCGGGCATCAAGTAGCAAATTACCCCTTCAGCGTCGAACTCAATTACGTTAGTTAAGCCTGAGTAAACCATGCCGTTTTTAGCTGTGTACTCAAACTTACACACCGCCACCTCCGAACTTTTGTCGAAGAAGTAGCTGGTGAAGGCCTTGATTTTTACGTTGCCAGACACGAACTGACGATTGGGATAGATTTTGGTAATTTGATCCTAGGGCGAATAGAAGAGTCTAAGATTGCTGGCCACGAACTGCTACCCACTATTGAATGACACTGAGAGCGGAACTGAAAACGCTGTGGTGTTTGGATAAACAGGGGGCGCAGGCACGTCGCACTGAATAGTGTAGTTGTTTACAAAAACTCCTCCGAAGGTTTACGTGGCGTTTTAAAATTTGAGCTGACACACTATGCTCTCTTAGATCGGTAAAAAGTTGTGGCCAAACACTAATACTTTCCGAGAAGTGTCTGACGCGCGGAACCAGAGGTTTTCTGGCACAAAATTTGTAAGGGAAGCGTTTCGCATGTAGACAAAGTTCAAAGTGTACACAGATCTCCGATCAAGCATGATAATCCTGACCTTTGCTATTGCAAACGTCTCATTCAAAGTGATTCTGCCGTTGGAAATTGCGACCTGCGAGCTGCTGAGTGGTGGAGTCATACAAGTAATTGTCTTTGCATCGAGGTAGACAGCAGTGACGTTTGCAATCGAACTGTTGGTTTCATAGCCTGGAAATTCACAAACAGCCTTTGGTTTTGCGTTGTTGACGGCAGGGAAGTTGATAAGAGAAATTTGAATGACAGTTGCGCCGCTATCTGGTCCTACTCTTGGCTGGTACTCGACAAACTGGTCAACATTTAGAATTTGGAACTTGGTTCCACTTGATGTGAACACTTTGCCATCCAATGACACCTCAAAGTTAAGTAAGTTGTCAGCTGGAAGGCTCTATGACTTCACTTGCAAGTAGATGAATGACTGCAGTATGCACAGAATCCTTGGAGCTCCAGAGACAACTTCGTAGACACCTGGAACTACTACGTCGTGGTATCTGCATGAAAGAGAAGTAAGATTGTAAATTGGAGTCGCCTCCACGTAAACCTTTATGAACTATTCGTCCATGAACGCGAATGACGGGTTGATCGAGAGCAGTTGCATGGATGAAAACAGGTCTACCGGAGCTTGCACTTATGTATAGTAGGGTGTAAGGCACTCGACGCTTAGAGAATCATTTCTTGGAAAGTAGTCCTACACCAGCTGTGTGCCAACTTAGCAGGTCAAAAGAGAGTTCTGATTGCTGGGGGTTTAGTTTATTAAAGTTGGGTCGTGGTACATTCGGATAGTGACGGCCAAAGTGCAAACTTTGCCACAGTTGGGCAAGGCTGGTAATTGCATCTGGAGCCATGAGTAAAGACCATAAATTTGCTGGTAGATTTCGACTTGGGAAATGATCTCGTCGATGTTGAGATACGTAAACTGCATTCCAGCCAACGTAAATATATGAGTAGTCCGATTGAAGCTGTATCGCTCGATAAGTTGAGCAGCAAATTGCGGTCTAGAGAATGGCGGTAGGGTTGTAAGGTTGGCTGCGGGAATTCTGATTTGCACGAAGATGTCTTTTCTGAACGTTGTGTTGATTTAAACCTGAAATCTGCTGCCCTCATCGATCATTACGAGTGGACATTAGTTGGGAATCGGCTGGAACTACATAACCTAGGCGAACAAAGAAGTCGAGTTTACATTAAGTTGCGGAATCGTAAGTTTAGGTTTGATTTCGGCATCGAATCTGATTGTATTTGATACTTGCTAATACTGCTAGCCGTTGAAAGACAAAAACAAACTTGGTTGAGAGTCTGACAAGTAGTACGAGCCAGGCGAACAAAGGATGCTGCTGCTGGACTTAACTTGGCCAGCCGTTACTTGAATTGTGCCATCAGTGAAGGCAAACTTGCAATAGACTATTTGAGTCTATATGTAAGGGAAATTACTTCCACTTATAAGCAGAGTCAATTTACTCGAAACTACCTGAGAAGTAGGCTCGACACTTACGATAGATATTGGCTCGCCGAGGTATGTGAAGGTTTGGCCAGGGGTGCTCAGGAAATCGTTCTAGTTATTAATCGAGATGTGTATATTGTGAGTCGTAGCTAAAGTCTGGACGGGCGTGGTGCACTCAATCGTCGTGCCCTGTGTTATTGAAGTGCATTTTACAGTCACCGTTCCAAATCTAGCATATATGCCACCTAATGTTTAATCTAGACCTGTGCCGTGCACAATGACTTTGGTATTTCCTTGAAGCAGTCCTGTGTTGGGCCGTACCAGGGAGATAACAGGCGGAGGGTATACTAGGAAGTTGAGGGACTCCCACACAACATACTCCGAGTTGGAATTGTTCATCACCACCTTCACAATCACGAACTGCCGGGCACTGAGTGTCATCCAACTGGCAGGGAGAGCACAATTTACATTTGATGGTGCTGCCCAGGATCCTGTCGTATTGGCAGTAAACTTTCCAAACTTCTTACTAAACATGCATTTGTACGAAAACTACTGGCTAAGATTGAACCCAACGACTTCCACCATAGCTGATGGATGGATAGGCAAGGCAGGAACCTTTATGTTCGTGAGTGCGGGTCGTGCAATTATTTGGAGAGTGTTCTGACCTGCAGTAGTGCGAGTGTAATCACCCTCGCTGTTCATCATCTCAATGAAATAGGAGCCAGGACGTAAGTAAATCGTACAAAAGTACTCACTCGTGCACCCTGTACTCCCGGTCAGACAAACAGTCGTAGTTTTCACACTGAGAACGGGAAACACTATGGTTCTGTTCGCCAGACAGAAGCCGAAAGAAGCGTTCACTGGGTGGAAGACGGTTACGTGTAGTTCTCTCGTTTCTTCGCCCAAAAATGATGGGTAGAGACCACTTACGTAAGGTGCAGAGTCCACGACTATTGATAGAGTATTAGAGTTGAAACTTGAGTGAGCCTGCACTAAAAGTCTCAAATCTTTAACGCCAACCAAGGATTACTGCGACACTGTACACTGGAGTAAGTAAGGAGATACGTAAACGGTTGGAACAGATGAGAGTGAATCAGCCAGTAAGCATTTTGTGAAAGCAGAAAAGCCTGATCCCTAGAGTGTTATTAACTGATTGGTTTGGGCTGAAATCGACATGGGTATTGACTTAATCAATACTGGGCGATCGAAGAAGTTTATGTGAAGGTCGTTGTAAAGGGAAAGCTTGTAAGTTCCAGCTGGCTTCTGAGGCGTGAAGAAAGATGCTTAAAGCGGTGAAATAACAGTCAGTGGGACCTTAATATTTTTGCCAAAAGTTAGGCTGCTACCCTAGCGCAAGTTGGCTCCATAAACTTCGACAAGATTTTCTTCATTCGACGGTACGTAAATCGGCCAAACTGAGAAAATGTAAGGCTCTAAAATTAGCTTCAGAGTGATGTAGTTTGAATAGGTGAAGACGCCGTTTTTTGTCTATCTTAGCGACAGCTACACTGAGCTTGACTGTGAAAGCAACTAAGGCAAGTAGCAGTAGCCAGTTGAGTACGATTGAGGTTTGAAAACGCTAAAGTATTAAAAGGTATCATCTACTCTGAACTGACAAGAAGCTTCGGTGACTGGCCAACTTGTGAAAACTGTAAGAGGCTCTTCCAGGTTGGAAAAGTAGGGAGTTCCAGTGAACCAAATTGAAAGACGAGCCAAGAACTCAACTCTTACCTCATTCGACCAAGTCAGCTAGGAGGGAGTTTGAGGATTGTCTGCTGAGACTTTCAATAGTCCGACTGTGATCTCTGCCAGGAACAAATCTTTCCTCTAAGAAATGTCGCATTCAAATTAGTTGTTGCTTCCCAAGACAGTTAATTAAGTCTCAGAAGTTATTCCTAAGACAGTGAGGTGACAAGTGAAACTTGCGCTCAAATTTGAGCCAGCAACTTTCAAAATTTGATTGTCTTCTGTAACCACTATTGTTTTGTTAGTTATACTGAAGTCATTAAGCTGAAGCAAAGGCACACTCTCAGACAATAGTCCTTTTGAAGAGTCACACTACACAGCCACCTAAGTAACTAAACCGGCTTTTACGGGTGTTCCAACATAAGTCAAGTCTGGCACGTTACAAACTGGGCCACTCGTTGCGAGGTAAACACTTTAAGTTAGGTTTTTAACACCACCAAACACACACTAGCAGCCAGTCACCAATCCTGTTCCTTCGAGAGAGATTCTAGTTAAACTCGAGTAAAACTTGTTCGGTGTTACACTTGTCAAATGCGGCCCAAAAGCGGTTGAAAAAGTAATGCTGTCTTCGTAGATCTCTGTGTTCCAATCAAGCTCAAAGATCCGAATCCGAATGATTTTGTTACCAGTCAGATCCACCCGCAAGTCGCACTTACCTTCAGTGACTTCGGATGCGTATATTGTTTATGTAAGCTAGCTAAATATACAAATGGTCCTGCTTTGAAAAATTCCAATCACCTGGAAGACGTAGTGACTCCGACCCGAAAGTGCGATCTTTGGAGTAATCATGCTTATAGTAGACATCGGAGTATCTATGATGTTGAATGGTACTTCAAAATCAGAGATAACAATCTTACCTTCTCCGTAAACCAGGTCTGTGCAGCGTAAAAGAGACAACCGTCCATTCGTCGTTGAAACCCAAGCTGGAGTAAAACTTCGTCCTGGTTAATGGCAGTTTGTTCGGACCGAATATGCAAGCATGTCTTGAACCTGGAATTCGACCATTATTCGTTTTAAAGAGTTTAGCTTGAAGACCTAGTACCCTAATAACTTCGGTTCTTTGAGCACGACCAGCACTGAGTTGAACGTCCATTTCAAATCGTGATCGCTCATAACTAA
>Ga0169931_10012165_pt1 | contig 11986 bp, 11 predicted proteins | sample Kivu_15m_20L_FD_129675 | JGI IMG/M metagenome (GOLD analysis project Ga0169931, IMG submission 129675) | Freshwater microbial communities from Lake Kivu, Western Province, Rwanda to study Microbial Dark Matter (Phase II) - Kivu_15m_20L... | ecosystem: Environmental > Aquatic > Freshwater > Lake...
CCACCAGGCTGACCACCAGGCTGACCACCAGGCTGACCACCAGGCTGACCACCAGGCTGACCACCACCCGGCGGCGGCTCGTACGGCGGCGGGTTCGCCGGACCCTGCGGGCCACCACCCGGCGGGGGCGGGGGCGACGGGGGGTACTGGGCAGCCGCCGGGCTGGCGGCCAGAGTCAGCGTTGCGGCCGCGGCCACTGCGCCAACGACCGCCTTCCAGCGGCGGGGGATTCGACGACGGACCATGTCAGGCCTCGCATCCGAAGGCGTTGACCAATTCGAAGAACGAGGTGCTGACCGACTCCTGGTCTGTTCCCGTCACGGTCAGGGCGAAGGAACGTCCACCCGCCTCACAGGTCCAACCGCCGATCACGGCCACACCGACCGTCGCCTCACCCTCGGTCGCAGTGAAGGTCGCGTACGCAGCCGCCTGACTATCCACCGTGAAGGAGTCCTCGCCCGAGGACAGCAGGGCGAACTCCAGACCCGAACCCGACTGGAGCACCTCGAACGAGGACACCACCGACTCCGACGGTGTCAACGGGTTCTCGTCGGTCAACCACAGCAGCAGCACGCTGACCCCGCCGGCACTCGCCACCAGCGAACCCGATTCGTCGTTGGCTTCGTCACTCGCGAGACCGCTGTAGGTCGGGGTCACACCCGAGGGAAGGGGGAAGGCGAATCCGTAGGTCGATTCGGTCACGACCTCGGGCGCAGGTGCCGGGGCGAACCCGCTGCTGCCGTCCTCGTTGGTGACGAACCGTGCCGACAACTCGTCCACCTTGGCCTCGAGTTCGGCGATGGCCGACTCGAGAGCGGACGTGTCCACGGTGGCCGCCTGGGCGGGCGCCGTTGCGGCCGAAGCGGTCGGTGACGACGAACCTCCACCACAACTGGTGGATGAAAGGAGCGCCAGCCCGAGCGCCAGGCTGCCGAAGGTCTTGAGTTTGCGCCGCATGGGACCGCCTTTCGGGAATTACGACAATCTATTCGACTAGTGAACCACATTTGGCCCTGTGTCGAAAGTTCTTTTCGCACTGTTCGCCTCGTGGCAGGTGAATTGTTGGTGCGGTCACACTCCTCGCGCATGGGTGCGTTCTCTCGGGGCAAGGCAGCCGACGCACTGCAATCGCTCACCCACTGCGGGGAGGTCCCCATGTCATCCCGTCCCGTGTCGACGCTCACGGCACTCGAATGTGAGGTCATCGAGGCCAGCCGGGCGCTCGAACCGAACGAAGCCAGCGGAAACGCCATCCATCTCCATCTGCTCGGCGGTCGACGACGCTGGCTGGTGCGCACCGATCTCGGTCAGCTCACGGCCACCGTCGACGACCCCGCGCTCGTGCCCGGTGTCGACCTGCACCTTCCCCTGTCCGACCGCGTCATGTGGTTCGTCGAGCGGGTGAACGACGGCGAACCCACCCTGAGCCCGGGGGACGGGTCCACGGCCGTGATCGACACCGAGACCGCTCGCGCCACGCTCGACCTGGTGCCATGGACGGGTCCTGCGCCAGTGCCCTCGGTGGTCCGTCTGACCGCCAGCGTGAGGCTTCCGTTGTGGCGGTTCGCCAGGGTGCTCAGCGCCGCCCGTGTCATGCCCACCGGGACCCAGGATCGGTCGTACCCCACGCCACCTCTGTGGATGCAGATCCACTCGGCCGGGCTCGACCTGTGCGTCGACTGGCGCGACTTCCTCCCGAGCCGCGCCACCTACACGGTTGCCTGTACCGACGTACGTGGCCAGGGTGGCATCGGGCTGCCTCATCGCCGCCTGGACGACTTCCTGCGCGGGCTGGGGTTTGCGCACGCCGACGAGGACGACGACGCCGAACTGGAGGTGGGAGTCGGCGAGATGTACTGCGGCGACCGCTGGAAGGCTGTCGTGGTACTCACCTACCGCTTCTGGCAGTTGGCGCTGATCGCCGTCGACGTGTTGGTCGACCGCTGGGGAGCCGGTGTGGACGAACAACTCCAACCGTTCGAGGTCATCGAGCGCACCGGGCCGGAGTGGGTGGTCGACACCGGCCGACACCCGGTTCGGGTACGTCTGAGGCGGGGCCACCCCGACTGCGCCCAGGTGATCACCGAGGTCGGGACGGGCTTCACCGAGACGTTGGAACTGCTGCGCGAGTTGAGCACCTTGAATGCGGCCTCGAACGGCGTCCGCTTCTGGTTCGACAGCGATGCGGTGTGGGCCGCTTGCGACCTTCCCTGCACGCGGCTCGACGAGATCGGCGATGCCGTACGAGCGGTCAGCGACGCGGCGGCGACCTATGGTCCCCTGCTGGCGGCCTGGTGCTGAGGGAAGCCCGTTGACCGCGATCACACCGGACCCCGCGGCCCTCGACGCGCACGCAATTCTCGATGCACTGTGCAACTGGAACGACATCGAACACCGCCTCGACCAGGCCGTGGAACGCCAGAGGGTCGGCTCGGGGACACGGGACCCCCTGTTGGACGAAGAGTTCCTCATGCGCGCCATGCGACACCCGCGCCAGTACTACCGACTTCGTGCGGCGGAACTGGGCACGTCGTTCGGTGGGGTCGCCTCGGTCGCGCTCCGCGACCGGTACTCCCGGCTGCGGGTGCTCGGGGCGACCAGCCGGGCGGCACCGCCCGAGTGCCTCGACGTCGCATCGCGGGACCGCGTGGCGGCGGTGCGTGTCGCCGTCGCCGCCAACGCACGCACGCCCGTCGAGACGATCATGCGGCTGCTCGACGACCGCGTCGCCGAGGTCCGCCTGACGGCTGCGCGTCGTCCACGCCTCCCCGTCGCCGTCCTGCACACCATGGCCCACCACCCCGACCCGGCGATGCGCTGTATCGCTGCGGGTCACCGGATTCCCGTCGAGTTGCTGATGCGTCTCGCCGAGGATCCGTCGTGCGAGGTCACCCTGATGGTGGCGTCGAATCCGGGAACGCCGGCGGAGGTGCTGCGGCGCCTGGCGGAACGACGTGCCGACTCACAGCACGGCCGCCTGATCGCCAGCCACCCGAACACACCGGTCGACGTACTCGACCAGTTGGCCGACCTCGCCGATCTCGATGTGTGGACCCTGCTCGTGTCGAACCGGGCGACGCGCGCAGCCACACTCGAACGGGTCCCGCGGGGACGACTCCCGCAGATACACCGCCAGTTGGCACGACATCCGCAGGCCTCGGTTGCGCTCCGACGAGCCATCGCCGGCGACTATCTCGATTCGTCCGACATCGCACTGCGAGGTATCGGCCTGTCGCTGTTGTTCAGGGGCCCGGTGCGGGTGCTCCCCGCCGGTGCCGGCCGGGTGACCTCGCCGCCGCCGACCTTCGAGCGCCCTGTCGACGTCGTGGCATGGCTGGCCGACGGCGGGGACGTCTCCCTGACCGCCGCCTATGCGCGCGATGCCTCCTGCCCCGCCTGGTTGTCGTGGTTCCTTCATTCCCAGTCGAAAGTGAGCGCTTGATGCAGGACCCGCTGTTTCCCATGTTCAAGGGGGCCGCCCGCATCCCGGCGCCGTGGCCGGTCCACGCTCGCCTCAAGAGCACGCCGAAGTTCGACCACGACACGGTGGCGCAGGTACTGGCCTCGCCCGCGGTGCTCACCCAGATCGACCCGGGCGAACTGGCGGCCAACCAGCCGTGGATCCTGGCGGAACATGTGGCCTACTACCTGGGCGACACGTGGCTGCTCACCGGGCGCACGTCAGCCGACCGGGGGGAACCGATGAACCGCTTCCCGCTCGTACTCCCCGACTACCTGGGGCGCCTGACGATCGTGGCCGGACATCACAGGGCGGCCGCCGCCAGGCTCAGGGGTGAGCAGCTTCTGGCGCGAGTGGCTCCCGGTCTGCCACAGCAATCCGCCGCACTCACCCCGTCGCTGGCGTTGGCACCCGGCAGCGACGGGGTGGCCGAGACCGAGGTACTCCGACGGCGAGGTCTGGACGAGGCCGAGATCCGCTTCGCCTTCGCCGTGGCCCGGCCAGCACGCGGCGCCGTATCAGAGCACCCGGTGGCGGTTCCAGACCTCCCGTAGCGATGCACCGCCGAGCAATTCCTCGAGCACGCGGTCCTCGCTGCGGGCACGACGCAGGACGACCCCCGCGACCTCACCGATCACGGCGCTCGGCACGATCACCACACCATCGTCGTCGGCGACGACCGCATCGCCAGGGGACACCGTGACCCCGGCACAGTCGACCGGCACCCCCGTTGACCGCACGCGCATGCGCCCCCTGTAGTCCACCGGCCTGCTCGTGCGGGCGAACACCGGGAAGCCGAGCGCTGCGATGTCGGTCGTATCGCGTACCGGGCCGTCGCAGACCACCCCGGCAGCGCCGTGCCCGGCAGCTGCGGCCGAGAACAGCTGACCCCAGTAGGCGGTCCGGTGGTCACCGCCCCCCGCGATCACCGGGAAGTCTCCCTCGATCAGCGAGTCGATGAACCCGATCATCGCCGCGTAGGGGTCTGCAGGGTCGTCCGGACCGTCGTCGACCTCGAAGGCGACCGTCACGGCCCGTCCCACGGCACAGTCCCCGTACCTGACGGGGTGCAGCACCGGCGCGCACACCTGATGTCGCAGGCCGATCGAGTCGAGTGTGTCCGCCACGCGGGGGGTGGTCAGCCCCGGGATGCTGCGCAACAGTCGGAGGTCGTCAGGTGATGACATGGCCACGCCCTGGTCGGAAGGGAAACGCCGCTTCGATCTCAGAGCTGAGTTGAACGCCCAGTCCCGGGCTGGTCGGCGCCGCGACCCGGCTGTCGTCGATGGCGAGGGGTTCCACCAGCAGGGCCTCGCGCAGGGGGTTCGGGATGGTGCACAACTCGACCAGTTCCATGTTCGGCGTGGCGAAAGCCGTGTGCAGGTTCGCCATGAGCGTGACACCGGTCCCCCACACATGGGGAACCACGGCGACACCACGGCTCTCGGCCAGCCGAGCGACACGCTGGAGTTGCGACGGTCCGCCGACCATGGCGACATCGGGCTGGGCGATATCGACGCCACCGACGTCGAGCAGGCGCTCGAACTCCTCAGGACTGGTGAAGCTCTCCACACCCGAGACGGGGACCTCCACTCGGGCTCGTACGTGTGCATAACCCGCCACGTCGTCGGCGCGGCATGGCTCCTCGAACCAGCGAGCGCCGAGTTCGGATGCCACGGTGCCCACCATCACGGCGTCGTCCCAGGACCACGAACGACTGGCGCATCCCTGGACGGCATCGATGACGAACTGGGTCCCCGGCCGCAGCGCAGACGTCACCGCATGGAGCAGTTCGACCGTCCGCTGGGGTGTTCGCATCGCTCGGAACTTCACCGTGGCGAGGCCCGCTCGCTCCTGGAGTCGAGCCCAGTCGATCACCTCCTGCGGGGTCGTGCCCAGACCGCCGCTCGCGTACAACTCCATGGAAGTCCGCTGCGCGCCCCCCATGAGTTCGTGAACCGGCTTCCCGTGACGCTTACCGGCGGCATCCCACAGGGCTTGCTCGATGGCGGCGATGACGCCGGCCGTGATGCCGCCACGAGCCCAGAACAATGTTCTGTCGCGGATCGTCGACGAAGCGAGGGCCGGTTGTTCCGCGTCGAGCCCGAGCGCGATCGGCGTGAGTGCTTCGGCGATACCCGGGACCGCCAGCGCACCCATGATCCCCTGGGCGACCTCGCCCAGACCCGTGCTGCCGTCACTGCAGGTCACCTCCACCAGTGCGGCATCCCACGTATCGATGTAGCCCCCTACCCACTCCAGTCGGGGCGAGCCTGCGTAGTCGTGGCTGAGCAACACGCTGCGGACCCCGGTGACCGTCACCATGACAGGTCCCAGACCAGATGCATCGCGTCCCGGGTGGCCCCGCTCTGATCGTGGGCCACCTCGGTCAGCGGCGCCATCTTCTCCTGCCAGGCGAGATTCGCCGGCACTCGTGCAAGGGCGGCGATCGCAAGGTCGTAGTCGTCCACTTCGATGCAGTGGAACAGATCGAGTCCATCACGGAAGATGTGCCATTCGGTGAAGCCGGCCTGCCGCACGGCGGCCACGACTTCCTCGGGCACTGCTCGGTGGGCCGCTTCGTAAAGGTCGATGCTGTCCGTGCGCAGTCGTGTTCGAAGACCGATCTTCATCGCTCACCTCTTCCGGTCGGGCCGGCGATTCGGCCGGCGTGGTGGGCGGACGCCCGCGGCAGGCCGTACAGGTCGGTGGCGTTGGTGGCGAAGATCCGGTCGAGTTCGTCAGCGTCCAGGCGGCCCAGTGCAGCTCGCATCGAGTGGAGCACCGCGCCGTAGTCGCTGCCCGTGATCAGGACCGGCCAGTCACTGCCGAAGATCAGCCGGTCGACACCGAAGGCGTCCAGCGCCACGCCGACGACGGGTTGCAGCACGTCGCCGAGCGGTGCGGTCTTGCCGACCGACGCCGTCAGGCCGGACAGTTTCGCCACCACGTTCGGCCGTGCGGCGAGGCGGCGCATACTCGCCGTCCAGGCAGCGAAGTCCATGCCATCCATCGGGGGTTTGGCCAGATGGTCCACCACGATTCGCAGCGCCGGGAGTGCCGCTGCGATGGCGGTGACGTGGTCGACGTGCAGAGGGAACTCGGCCGGCACCTCGAACACGAGGCCAGTTTCTGCCACGAGGCGCAGTGACTCCATGACGGCCGGGCGGATCAGCCAGTCGGGGTCCGCTTCGACGTGCACGAGGTGCCGTATCCCCGCCATCGCCGGGTGGAGGCCCTCGGAGAGGAGCCTCGCGCACTGGGCCGGGTCGAGGAGGGGGAGCCAGCCGACCACGGCGGCGATTTGCGGGAGGGCATCCGCCAGCCCGGTGAGGTAGTTCGTCTCCGCCATCGAATCCGCGGATTGCACCACGATCACACCCTCGACATCGGCGGCGAGGAGGTGCGGCTCGAGATCAACGATGGTGAAGTCGGCGTCGAGCACACCTGCGGCCGGGGTCAGCCATGGGTGGTCGACGATCGCCCGCTCCCAGAGATGGACATGAGCGTCGATGATCCTCACCGTGTCACCCCGCGTCCGGTTCCACCAGTCGCTGGCGCAGGACCCGATTGCCCGAGTCCATCGGCGGGTCGGACTCCCAGACGAACAGGCCCAGTCGGCAGTCGTCCATGGTGTTGTCCAGTACCGCCGCAGCGGTCGTCCCCGCCTCGAGCATGACGGCCGAATCGCAGCGGGTCAACTGATTCCCGGTGATCCGGGTACGGGCGGCGGCGCTGAGGCAGATCGCCCGCATGGTGCGATCGACCTCGTTGCCCGACACCGAGGTGTCGGTTGAACGGTCGACATGGACGCCCCACCATCGGGTGCGCACCTGGTTGGCGGAGACCACCGCATCGGCGGTGCGCCGCACGGCGATGCCGGTCAGGTCCTCGTGCGTCCGGTTCCCGATGATCCGGTTGCGCACCCCACCCTCCACCGAGATGCCGGTACCCCACCGCTGGCCGGACTGATCGTTGCCCACGACCGTGGCGTCCACGGTGTCGGTCAGCGCGATACCTCCACCGCGCAGCGAGTTGCCGGTCACCATGGCATCGCTGCAGTGCTCGATGCGGATCGAAGCCGCCACCAACGTGCAGCGCTCGACGACCGCGTCGGCAACGCCCCGAGCGAGCACGCCCGTGGGTGGCAGGAGGAAGCCGGGCGACGAGACACCCGAGATGCTCACGCCTCGGACACCTGATCCGTGACCGGCGAGCACCACGACGGCCTCGACCGCAGCACCTGCCGCATCCAGTTCGGCGGCGCTCCCGCGCAGCATCACGCCCGCCGGGACGCGCAGTGGGAACACCTCCCCGGGTGCCCGGTGCCGACCGTCGGCGATCTCCACGACGTCGCCCGGCGCAGCCGCCTCGAGGGCCGCTCCGATCGTGGCGAAGGCGACGCCCCCGATCCGGGCTGCCGACGACGAAGCGACGACGTCGATCCGGGGTCGTTCCACCGGGCGAACGACGAGTCGGTAGACGGTCGCCAACTGGACGGCAGCGTCCGTCGGTCGCTCCAACCCCACGCCCGACCGATCCTGTATGTACCCGACGTCGGCGCTGACCACCTCGAAGCGATCCGGCAACAGCGCGCCCAGCCGGGGCTGCGACGCTCCCGACAGGTCGATCACATTGAGGTGCACCAGTCCGTCGTCACTCGGCGTCGTGGTGTACCGAGTGGAGGTATCGCCCCACACCTCGAAGGGCACCGTGTCGTCGATGGCCCACGAGTGTGCCGTGACCCACTTGCCGGCGGCACGCAGCACATCGGCCTGTTCCGCCGGAACGCTGCCGTCGGCACGGGGCCCGATGTCGATCAGGAGGTTGCCGCCCTTGGCGACGGTCTCGGTCAGCAGTGCGACGAGTTGCGACGGTGTGAGGTGGTCGCCCACGGTCTCGGCGCGGTTGTAGCCGAAGGAGAAACCCAGGCCACGGCACACCTCAAAGGCTCGGGTCGGTGCGGCGGCAGGTGTGTCGTACTCGAAGGTGACGAAGTCGGCATGGGCGTTGCCCCACCGGTCGTTCACGGCGCCGCCGTCGCCCATCGCCCGGTAGTAGGCCTCGAGCACGGCATCGCTGCGCCAATAGCCGGGGGGTCGGCCCCAGTGGCCGTCACCCCACAGGGCCGACGGTGCGTATCGGCGCACCAATTCGTCCACCTGCGGGTGGAGGTAGTCGGTCACGTAGGCCGGGTCGCCGTACGCCGGATGTGACCAGTCGAGCAACGAGTAGTAGAGGCCGTAGACCAACCCGGCCGCCCGACTGGCGGCTGCGAGTTCGCCCACGAGGTCGCGGTGCGGACCGCTGTGCATCGTCGTGCGCCGGGTCAGTGCCGAGTCGAAGAAGCAGTAGCCGTCATGGTGCTTCGACGTATGGATCACGTAACCCATCCCGGCCTCGACCGCCAGCTCCGCGATCTCGCCGGCATCCCAACGCTGCATGGTCAGGTCGTCGATGAAGCCGTCGTAGGGACGCGAGCCGTAGTGAGCCCGATGCCAGGCCTGCACCTCGGGCATCGGGGCCGGGTGGAGCACCACGTCGGCGAGGCGCTGGTCCGAGAGGTGCGACCAGTACCACTCCGCGTACTCCTGCACAGGGGCGAAGCCCGGGGCGGTGGCGATGGCCATGTGCACGAACATGCCGTAGCGGCGTTGGCCGAACCAGGCAGGGATCGACCTGCTCGAGAACGGCGACACCTGCGTCGGTTTCATGGGAGGTCATCATCGCAGATCGATCTCCCGCCGTACAGCACGTTGGCTGCTGTTCAGGATGTTGAACAGCAGCCAGTGCCGAGCGTCATGCAAACCCCAGTTTCGACGTCAGTCGGCGAAGGGTCGAAAGCAGTCGTGCCCGAGTGTCACGGCCTAGTGGACCGGGGGTCACCCGGCCGAGGCTGGCCTCGAAACGCAGACGCCACGTGCGCGTCATGGTGGCGAGGCACCGTTCGATCACTTCCAGGTGCTCAGCGGTGAGGTCACCGCCGGCTTTGAGGTCGTCGATCACCGCCTGCAGTTCCTCGAGGAGTGAGGTGGTGTCCCAGATGAAAGATGCGTCGGACTCGGGTGGCGCGCTGTACAACACTGGCGCTGGGCTCGAGTACGACCGCATGAAGTGGACATCCATACGAGCCGGAGCAGCTGAAGACCCGGCCCAGCCGGCCGGACTGGCGAGTGGCTGGACCATCCGTCGGAGGGGACCTTCGACGGTCTTGCCGCTGCGGTCCACGGCGATCCAGGCCGTGTACTCGCACAGCACCCGGTAGGCGATCGACAACTCCACGATCGCACGTCGCTGCGGGCTGTCGGTGTCGTCGGCATCGGTGTCGGCGTCGATGAGGTCGGCCAGTCGGGCGGCCGCCCATCGGCTGCGGATCGACGCGTCGGCGCTGTCGATCACCTCGATGTCAAGGGAGGTGCCGTCGGCAGCGCGCAGCGTCACGGGGCCTTCGGGTCGCTTCATGCGTCCCTGAATGCGGGCCACGGCGCCGGGGTACACGTCGACGCCGCCGGTGCGGGGTTGCTCGGCCGCACCCTCGATCACCAGGCCCCGATACCTGGGGGCCCGAACCTTGGCAACCACCCGCTTAGTGACATCGCGTGCCCGCTGGCTCGACTCGATCAACTCGACGTGACCACCATCGGCGAGGCGAGCCAGGAAGCCACCATTCACCGCCATGTCCACGCCTACGACCACGATGCGCACACCGGCGAACCGGGTGCGGCGCAGGCGAGCAGCCTCCTTCTCGTCGCCGTACTGTCCGTCGGTCAACAGCACCAGCACCCGGTCACGCCCCGGGGCGGCAGCCGGCATCATGTCGGCGGCCAGTTCGAGGGCGTCACCCATCTCGGTGCCACCCCGAGCCGTCAGATGCTCACGTATCTCTTCGATGAGCCGCTCACGCACCTGGCCGACCGGCCGGACAGCGCCTTCGGAACACACTGGCAGCGCTTCGGGTGTCGTGTCGAACGCGATCACGGTCACGGTGTCGTCGGGCCCCAGCGAGTCGACGACGCACTTGGTGAGTTCCGCAGCCGTCTCCTCACCCCAACCGCTCATCGATCCGGAACGATCCACCAGCACCACCACATCGGTGGGAAGGTCACCGACCTCGTTCGACGGTGTGCGCACCACCACCTCGATGGTGCCGTGCTCAGGGTCTGCGGCGTCGGGCACGAACCGGGCCTGCGACAACGCCTCGGTCACTTGCCAGCGCACGATGATGTCGCGGTCGAGTGCGATGCCGGCCAACTCCACCGAACCTGCCTGGCCTTGGCACTGGTGCGACGGCACCTGTGGGGTCACGTCGCTGTCGTGCAGATGCACCGTGAAGCGAGTGTCGATGCCCAGTTGACCGTCGACCACTCGGATGGGGTCCGGGCGCACGTCTCCGTAGGTGGGTGCCACCAGGGTGGGGAATCGCAGCGTGGCTTCGGTGCCTTCAACGGTCACGGTGCCGTGCAGGGCGATCACCACCTCGATCTGCTCGCCCGGTGCGATGTTGCCGACCGTCAACTCGAAACGCTCAGCACCGGTCTGCTCCATGAGCGTGGCGGTGCGGCCCTGGGCGATGGCCTCGTCGTACTCGGCACGGGCCTCGGAGCGTTCACGCAACTCGGCACGAATCTCGCGGTCGCCGATGCGCACGATGCAGTCGGTGATCGCAGCACCCGACGGCAGGGGGAAGCGGTAGATCACCTCAGCCGGTTCGGCGAGATCGTTGGCGAAGGTCTGGGTCACCAGGGCAATGAGCCCGGTGCCGTCCACGTCGACGGCGATGTCGACGCTCTGCAGGGGAAGTTCGACCCCAGTGGTCGAAACGAGGGTGATGGTCATGACGAGGTCTCCTCGGTGTTGGTGGTGGTGTCGGGGTGGTTCGAGAACGGTGTACGGCCCGCCAGCAGTTCGGCGATGGCGTCGAGCACCTGTGAGGACGGTGTGGGCCCCGTGCCCACCAGCTGAACGGCCTCGTTGATGGGGACGATCCAGGCGGCGAGGGGTCGGCGGCGGTAGGCGCTCTGCCCGGGTTGGCTCGCAGGGGCGCCAGCTGCGGTGTCGTCACGGAAGCGGGGCATGTCGGCCAGCGACCGGCCCTGAGCCTGCGCTCGTTTGATGTCGACGATGGCCATGACGTGCTGGTCCGAGTAGCCCGCTCGACCCTCGTGACGCAGCACAGGCGGCAACAGACCCAGCGTCTGGTAGTAGCGCACATTTCGGATGGTCACATCCGGTGCTGCCCGGCCGTCGGACACCTCGATGCCCTCACGTTCCAGGCGGCGGTTCGCCCGCAGTACCAGTTGTTCGATGTCGAAGACCAAGGACATGACCTCAGATTACAGTGTTTACAGTGTAGTCGCAACGTCGTGCACGAAATCCGCGTACGTTGTGAGGTATGACGCGCGATGGCCACGTTTTCGTGATCGACGGCGATGTGTCGAAGCTTGCCTGCGACGCCTGGCTGCTGCCCACCGATCACGGCTTCTCGATCACCAAGTCGTTCTGTCATGCGGTCGGCATGCCCCACGA
>Ga0169931_10012167_pt1 | contig 11985 bp, 2 predicted proteins | sample Kivu_15m_20L_FD_129675 | JGI IMG/M metagenome (GOLD analysis project Ga0169931, IMG submission 129675) | Freshwater microbial communities from Lake Kivu, Western Province, Rwanda to study Microbial Dark Matter (Phase II) - Kivu_15m_20L... | ecosystem: Environmental > Aquatic > Freshwater > Lake ...
CTCTTTTATGGCAGTTTGGGGAAGTCGAACCAGTCAGGGTCAGCTGCTAACTATGCGCAACTTGGATTGGGCCGCCAACACTGGCATTAATCGCAACAAAATCATATACGTTTGGAAAATAACGGGGACATTAGCTCACACCACGATCGGCTACCCTGGTATCATGGGAGCGCTCACTGGTATGTCCAAGGCAGGTTTAACTGTGCATGAAGCTGGCCTTTCTTCGTACAAAATGACCGAACACGGTTTCCAGTGGACCCTTCGTCTGCGCTACATTCTCATGCATGCTCGCAACCTGACGGAAGCTAAGTTGATATGGCATTCAACGGCTAATACTTTTGGGATGAATCACATGGTGGCCAGCGCAGTTGATCTAGGCACCAAATAGGGACCAGCTTGGGTAGTCTAAACCATGCGTGGCTACACTGCCTAGTTTGCTGACAACGATCCTCGTGAAGATGGAGCTCTCTTCATTGACCCTGCCACCAAAAAGAAATTTAGAGCAGGTTACGCGATGCGAGATGCAGTCTTCAGAACTAATCACGCATACGATCCAACCATAATCAAATTCAAGGTGGGGCATCCTGGTTTTAACGACGACAGCATTCAACGCTATTTTATCCTCAAGGACTTTTTCCTTTAAGCCCCTCCTCGCAGTATTGACTAAGAACAGGCGCTCAATATAACAGCCATCGTTGCTGACAAAGATGGAGATACTCACTACCGCTGCACTCCCGGCATCATAACAGGTGGCAATGTCATTAGTGCGATGTTCGTACCTGCAAAACTGCGCATGTATGCAGCTATGGAGTACGGTCAGGACAAGACATTCACCCCGGCTTGCTGCGGAGTCTACGTTAAATTAGACATGAACAGGTGGTTCAACTGAATGATTGTATCGCCTTAGAATCAACAAAAAATAACTAAAGACTTAATTTAAGGACAGTACTATGTTTGAAAAGAAATATTATTGGTCATCTGATTAAATATGAATACATTCTGGCTCCGATACTTTATCGATTTGAGCAAAAATACAATTTTTATCAGTTTGTCGCTGTTATACAGGATGATGTTATTGTTGGGAAAGTGAAGCAAAAACCTAGATCTTATCGACTATAGTGAACTGTGTTTTTTCAATTACTGGTTGGCAATTGATTCTCAAATATATTGATTACTTGGTTTTTTAGCAGAAGAAAATACTGTAAATTTACTAATATTTTTTTATGATTGATTAAGATTGTTGATTAGATCAATATTTTTTATCTGAATTTGATTTGATGAGTGTAGCCGAATTACACGTGACGATCCACAGGCAGCAGCAATAGCTGGCTAATCTTCGAAGTGAGATTGACTACTTGCGATCACAAAACTACGAAAATAAGTACAAGAAGGCCTTGCGTTCAATTGAGGATATTATCCGCGCAAATAAAGTTATCAAGTAGTAACTGGATTCCTTGAGAGTCGCAAGGTAAGGCGAACTTTAGACTGCCAATTCAGCCCAGAAGCAAGAATTCATACGCACCTATTAAGCGCTTCTCAAATAAAAAAATAATGCTGTAATCGCCATGCAGACTGCCACTCTTGAAAATTAAAAACTTAAATACACCATTTCGGAACTTGAACATCAGCTAGAACTTTACAAACAGGACCGGCTGTCCTTTAAAACGCAGTCAGGTCAACCCTAAACATACAACAGAAGTCAGGGTTTTAGCAACCTAAGTCAAGCTGCAAACGGGCATAGTCATGCTCTGAGCCCTTAGGAAAGGGAAACACTGCAGTCGAATTAGAACCTTAGAATAAGTCCTAATTCCAACTCGATCCCTGCAAGAGATAAAATCGATATCGAGAGACAGCAAGAGTATTTGAGACAGCATCAATAGAGCTATCTTAGACAGGAAGAACACTATTACTAGTCAAAGTAGTAGACGAAAAATATCAGACAAAAGTAAGAGTCATAGTTGGAAAAAAACAAGGAAGAACACGCTAGAACTAAGGAGTAGTACACTAGGACTATACGTCACTACCAAGACTGCCATAGACATATAACTAGTTTAAATCAAAGGCTTGAATAGCGCATTAAGCAGCTCTAAGACCGAGCCCTTGAAACTGAAAAGAGTTGCAAGGAGAGAATCGAAAATTTTGAAATGTAGACACTTGTGATCAGGGGTCAGGAAAGGCAGAGCCATTCGAGACAAATAACTCAGCTTAAAGATTAGATAGCTAGTCTGCAATTATAGAATAGCGGACTGCTGGTGAGAGTGGAGAATGCGCTAAACGCTAATCCCGAGCAGTTGGCGACAGATGACTGGTAGGCTGAGTTAGTTCACCAGCTAGTGGTTATAAAAAACAGTATCGAACCACTCAAGGAACAGATCGCTGAACTTCAATTACAAGGCATCTCGGAGCGATAGTTGGCCATGAGACAGAAAGTTATTCTAGAGGCGAGAGTTCTGTAGCTTTAAGCAGAGATTGATAGCAGTATGCAACTAAGGCGATAGCTTTAGTAGGCTGCACTAGTCAGCCATCAGTAGAGGCTTCAACTAGCAGATAAAACTGCCAGATTAAAAAGTTTGGAGGAGGAAAACGGTCTGCTGCAGGGCAGAATAGTGGTTCTGTAGTCGCGAGAGGTAGTGCTAGATAACAGAGGAAGCGGACAATTATAGGAACGAATGTTATAGTTTGAAACCAGGATCGACTTGCTGCTTAAAAACAGATAAGGCCTAGGGGATCTTAGGGAAGTGGGCATTCATCAATTAGTTGCTCTTAAAGCCTATATTTTATAGCTCGATGGCAAACTAAAGGAAATGTTGTCATCTAATAACTACCTGCTGCGTAAATATAAGAACTACAAGGATAAGTATCAGCAGTCCCTTAAACAGCAGAAACAAGCAGCCGCATCAATTGCCAGCTTGAATCTCAAAAATATAAGTTACGATAAACTAGTGTTAAGACTGCAGGGTGAGCTATAACTGCTGCTCAATAGCCAGCAAACAGAGATTTCCTCACAACTTATTAAGCAACAGACCTACTAGGGTAACGAGGCAGTACTGAGGAAGAAGTATTAGTTGCTTTTGGAAAAATTTGAAGTCCAGGAAAAGTACAAGACCCAGGAAATAGAAACTCTGAAGCTGGACTACTAAACTAGAATAATTGAACTGGCCATCAAGAGTGAGGAGCATCAGTCTTTGAGGGAGGCCGTAGAGCTGTACAAGAGCAGAAACGATGAACTGCAGCAATCTCTAAGCAGAAAGGAAAACGATCTTTACGAAAGCAAACGGGTCACTGGCTCTAAAGTTCTGGCGTATGACTATGAACACCTTACCAACACCCGCCAAACCAAGGACATACTTACGAGCCTACACACACAGCTGCGTCAACATGAAGATACTATCTCCAAACTTCAGAATCAACTGAGAAACAACTAGGAGCAGTCTAAGAAGACCATAGGAAGACTCGAAAGAGAACTAGCTGAAACTCAAGGAGACCAGGCGAGACTTAGTGGCAAAGCCGAAGGAGAGATACGTATGCGATTCGAGCAGGAGGGCAGACAGCTCAGAGCAAGAATATCTTAGCTGTAGCAGCAGATGGAGCTCAGAAGCATAAGTTATCGCAACTAAAATGAAAGAGTCAGCGAACTCTCAAGTCAAGAGCTAAAAAGGATGGAGAAAAACCTACAAGAAGTTACAAATAAACTTGAGCAGGAAGCATCCCATAAGCGCAGATTATAGCAACAATTCAATAACCTTACAAGCGATAAGGAGGAGCTAGAAAGAGTCCTGAATCAAATGAGAACAAAGAGCCAGGATCTTTACGAACTGTAACAGGAGAACTCCGAACTCAGGCAAAGACTAGAATCACAAGTTTAGAATGCAGCCAAACACGATCACCGAGGAACTTCTTATGATTACGAACTGCAAAGCAAGGACTCAATTATTAATAGGCTCAATGCCCAGGTTCATTAGCTGAACTCTGAGCTATCGCATTTAGGGGAAAAGGATATGGCTTTGCGGGCAGTCAGAAACGAACTGCAATTAGTAGTGCGAGAGAGAGACGAGCTCAATGAAACTTTAAGCAAGTACAACAATTAAATAGTACTATTAAAGACTCAGGCTGACGGCAACAGACAGGCTGCAAGCGCAGAGTTGCAGCAACTGCTTAACGACAAAGATGCAGCCATAGCGAGACTTAGAAAATAATGCAGTTTGAAGTAAGCCAGAACGCTTGAGTTATAGCAAGAAATCAGCAGCAACAGCGAATTGGTCAGAAAACTAAGAAGAGAGAGCGAGAGAGTTTATGCTAAGGAGTAAGAAGTGGCCCAGGCTTAGTCACTTGTGGCTGAAAGGGAGGCACATATAGAAAGACTCAGAAATGAAGTATAGATATACTAGGAGTAGCTAGAAAGGCTTAGAAGTTAACTTGAATACGTAAAGGAAAACTTCCAACAGCTGACTTTTGATCACCTAGAAAGAGGAGATGAAATGTCCAAACTCCAGCTACAACTCAATACACTACATCTAAAAAACCGACAGGAGTTTGAAGAACAAGTATATGCTTAGATGCGGTAGAAGGAATAGGCTTTAAGTAGACTGAGCTCCAACCATGCTGCATTACAACACAGACTAGCTGTATTCCAAGAAGATAAGGAGTATTCTGAGTCTATACTTGCTAAAGCTAACCAAGAAATAGCTAGTCTACGTGCAGCTGTAGCTGAGTTGTAGACTTAAAATTAAAGGCTCAGCTAATAGATCCATTTCAGTCACCTGTAGCTATCCTCACTCCAGCGCGTAAAAAGAGAGTAGCAGCAAAATATCGAGGAGTGCTCCCAACGCTAACAAGACTCACGACTTGCCTAGTAAGTTCATATCCTGAGAAGATAGATCCAGACACTTGAGTAATCCAGAGAACATTAGGCAGTTAATGGGATGCGAGTGCTTAAATAGCTGTCTTTGTTGCAGCAACAAAACAGCTAAATGGAGGAGGACCTGAGGAGAAAACACTTAGATGCATCGCAGTCAATCCAGGAGGTTAATTTGCTACGAGCACAGATTGCCCAACACTTCGAGTCCCTGCAAGACAAAGAGCTTGGCATGGAACGCATGAATAATGAACTAAAACAAACCAAGATGAGACTAGGAGAGCTCTAAGAATAAATGGAATAAAGGGAGCAAGCTTTTGGAGAAGTAAATAGAGCCATGACTGAAGCAAGGGTGAATGCAACTGCATTTTAGTAGTAGGTGGAAGCCACAAAGGCAGAAGCTAGCAGAATGATGACCTAAAAAGCAGTGTTGAGGGAATAAATAGTGCGGTTATAGGAGTAACTGGGAGCAAAAATGCAGGAGATAAACCGACTCAAACAGGAAATATTTGGGCTAAAGATGCAAGTGAGTGAGAGACAGTTCGAGGACCAGCAAAAAGTAGACCAAGACATGTTCCATCTCAAGAATATCATCACCAGCTACGAATATCAGCTATAGGATAAAAACAGCTAAAACAGGGCACTAGCGATCTAGCTTTAGGCTCTTAGAGTAGCTGCGCAAACAGCTCCCACTGTCTCCTAGGATTAGTATGAACATCTCCGTATAGAGCTGACTCGTAGGCAAAAAGAATTACAGAGTCTCAGGTTCGATCTGGAGGAAAAGGAGGAACAGGTGAGTCGGCTTAGCAGCAGTCTTGTATTCTGCAAAAACACTATATCCTAGCACTAAGCGGCTCTTGAAGCTCAGCAACAGTAGCACTTCATGATCCTCAATAGCCACAACACAAAAAGCCGGCAGTTAACTGCTGAAATTGAGAGCCTAAATGCTTAATTGTAGCAACTGCAGCTTATAAGAAATAAGGAAACGGCTAGGATTTCAGTCATGCAGTAGTAATGGAGCAGCATTGAAGCAGAACTTGCCAGCAAAGACCAGGAAATCAGATAGCTAAATACTGCTCTCAAGGACTCTCTGGCGCTGGTGTAAACTCTAGAAACAAAGACTCGCACTCAGCAGTAGCTAGTAAGTAAGTATGCAGAGTAATTAAAGGAGAGAGACAATCAGATATTTGCCAATTCAGACGGCTGGCAAATTAAGGAACAGCAGTATTAAGCCTATGTCGGATAGCTGCAGTCTCATATAAATGCTCTTGAAGCAGATATGCAGTCCATGCATCTCTAGCACTCATAGATCGACCCAAAGAAGCTAGTTGAGTAAATCGATAGGCTTAATCTAATAATAGGTGGACTCTAAAATTAAATAGGCGCATTTAAACTAAAACTGGCTTCGATGACCAATCAGTAAGCTAGATTGGAATAAAATCTGATAACACTCGTGCTGGTTTTTGCTGAAATCGACGCCCTTAGAGAAAGGCTAAGAAGCAGCTAAGGCGAAATCAAGGAGGTCCGCAAAAGCTTTATACAAATGACCGTCGCCGCATAAGCATCTCCCCACTTGACCAAACTAATGGAAATGCAAGGCCAAAGTGACCATCTGGAATTATAGTCTATCTATCCGGCCTCAAAAGTGGAGCTAAATAGCCCTTCTTACTAACAGCAAGAACCAAACAGTCCTTTTAATAACAGGCAAGAGCCTGAAAGTCCATTTTATAATAAAGTATAGTCTGCAGCCGTTAGCCCATAAATACCTTCGATATTTTCTAAGAAGCTTTCCTAGTTTGGTCCTCCGTTGGCATAACCGCGATAAATTGCTTAGAAAACAGCAGTTATTTAGACTTTCCAAGAGGCCATGTCAGCATAGTTAGCTGCGCGATAAGAACTGCATGTCGAGTAAATTACTAGCCTAGGCAAACAAATATTGAAAGCTGAGGTTGCAGCATAGGCTGTCTAAGTTAAGGAAGTTGTAGTAGTTTAGCAGGATCAATCCTCAGCCACTGTGCCTAATTTGATCACTGAAAACCAGTCAAGAGCCTCTAATTCTACTAGACAAATTAACATAACTCTTCAAAGTAGAGGCACAGCTGATTTAGTTGGACGTCAAGCTTCTAATTCGCCTCCAGGCAGGATTGTTCATATCACCCACGCACAGCCCCAGTCGATACTGCTTGTGCATCAACAGCAGGAGCAAAGGGTTGTTCATCAGCAGGATCAAAGGATTATTCATCATCAGGAACAAAGAATACTCACGCAAGCACCCATAGTCAAGACTCCTATAGTTCAATCAGCTATACCTGCTGCAATAGTTCAACCAGCCTTACAAATGCCAGTCATTCAGCAACAAATCTTACAAGGACCAATCGTCCAGCAGCCTAGAAACATAGTGACTTATAGCAGTATGGCTACAAGAGGAGGAAGTGCAGTGATTCATCCAGGTGGGTCCTTAAAGGTGCAGGCAGTTGCTCAATCTCAACTTATATCAGCAGTGCCTAACCAGCAATCAGTTGGACCAGCTCATGTGCATATGTATGGCTCAAATAATGTCAGAATCATCAATTGAACCATTGATTGCCCTCACATCCTATAATAGTACTATTACTATGATATTTATTTTAGTGACCATAAGCTATCATTGTCTTGTTAAATAATCTTTAAAAATTTCAAATCAAAAGTCCAAAAGTATTTTAAGTTAATAGTGAGTAGAAGTGTTAAATGTTTTTAATAAACTATAATAAAGAATAGATGCGTTTTTGACAATATTGTAAATTATGACAAATTAAATATATTTCAATCTGATATGTTAAACCATAATTAAAAAATGTCTGTATTAGTCTAATACCCTGATATATATCAATATTAAATAAATGCCTGTGCTAGCAGGTGATTCTGATATAATCAGAGATTATTACGTATGAACTATCTGAAGAATATTGTGTCGGTAGCAGGGGGCAATAACGCTGAATAGTTGCGAGCTTAGCTCAAGAAGAAGACCGAACTCATAGACAAATACAAGTAGAAGGTAAAAAAACTGACCGAGGAAAAATAATTCGTCAATAAATCTTATGAGTAACTCTAGCATAAGTATTAAAAAGTCACTTCTCTCTCGAAAAAGTAGGAGCAGGTGTTCAGCAGGCACATGGAGCATTGGGTGACTGCGCTGCAACAAGTCCCCTCACACATCCTGCAGTCCACGGTCGATGCATTGCTTGCTAGAATGAGCGAGAAGTTGGGATAGCAAATATAGGGTTAGTAGTTGAAGCTCCAGTCATGCATGGACTTGGACTTTAGCTACAAGACAGTATTTGCAGAATACACCCAGCAAGTGTACGGAATGATTAGACTTCAAATAGAAGCAGAAAAAAACAGATAAGACCAATAAAGTGACATTCAAAAGCGAATTATGGACAAGAACAAGTAGATTTAATAAATAATTGAAAAATACGAAGAACGTATTCAAGAAATATAGAAAGAAAGTCATCATAAGCTGGATCTTAAAATAGAGGAATTCAACTTCCTTAAAGAACAGAAAGACCTACACATCCAGCACCTGACCTAGGCAATACAAACCAGCCAGCAGGCTATACAGGCTAAAGAACAAACCCTACAGGCCATGATGCAGTCTAGGGATTAGGCCCTCAGCAGTGCACAGTAAACTTTGGGAAAGTTCAAGAGTGGATAAAACACAGCAAGGGTTCAGAAGGAAAAGATGGAGAAAAAGCTATCTGAGCAGTACTAAATGGTGAAACAGCTGATGTAGAAGAACACTGAGCTCTAGATGCAGCTCAACGAAATGAGGACCTCTCACTAAATAACGCTCATGAACATCAGCAAGGATTCAGCCCAGATGAAGCAGTAATTGGCAGACTGGCAATCTAGGGCAGAGTAGTGGGATCGACTCAAATAAAGCACACAGAAGGCCTAGGTGGAAAATAAATTACAAAAAGATGAAGATAACAAAAAACTTTTAAGACAAAGATTGGCAAAACTGCATGTAAATGAGCTTAAAAAGGATATTTAATCTATTAGAAATTAAATTATAAATCTTGCTGGAAGCCTAAGTTTCTAGCAAAATATAGGAGAATTTATCAAGTAATTTGATGTTTATAGCACCAAAATTTACAGTATGTTTGCTTAGGCTGGTCAACAGAATACTAGTGTAGAGTAAATTTAAACTCATATAAAGTAGAAATAATCTATTTTACAAACTCTGAAATAAACTTAGAACAAGGTGATACTTCTTTAGGCCAAAATAAACAGTTCAGATACAAAAATACAATAACAATAGGTAGAGCAATAACAAATCAAAAGCTTAATGGAAGGCTTATCAGTTCAGTGCAAGCAAGGGGAAGCTACTATCAACTCTCAACACTCGCAAATTGTTACATTGTAGCAATAAACTCTCCAGATGCAGTCAATAATCGAAAACTGCCGTTAAAAGCTGAACATGAGTCAAGCAGAAATCACAGCTATTGAGGAATAGAAATAATAGCTGAAAAAGTTGCTGCTGAAACAAAAGGGCTCTTTTGATGAGCAAAAAGATAAAATAGCTGAAACATTAAAGTAAAATATGGAGTTAAAGCAGCAGTTAGATGAAAAATTGGTCTAAATAGAAAGAACTTAGTTGGCAGTAAAAACGGCATAGCTAGCTAATGTGTAGCTCAAGTAATAAGTATAAAAGATGAAGATGAGTCATAAGAATTAGATCAATCATTTTCAGCAGTAAGTATAAAAGATGACAGTAAATCATATGGAATAGATTAGTCATGTTCAAAGCCAACTTCATCAAGAGCAAACATAAAAAATAGCAGCCCTTTAGCTAGTCAAATCAAAACATCAAAAAAATAGCTATCAGTAAAAAATAGTTGAGTAGTAAAGAATAGTTGAGTAGTAAAGGATAGTTGAGTAGTAAAAAATAGTTGAGTAGTAAAGGATAGTTGAGTAGAAGAAGATACTTGAGTAGAAGAAGATACTTGAGTAGATTAAGATAGTAGAGCAGAAGAAGATAGTAGAGTAGATCAAGGTAATTTAAATATAAAAACAAAAGATCAATATCCAGGTGTAGTGGTAAACACGGTTATAAGATATTCAGGCCAAATACAGCGAGCTGGCTGAGTCTAAAAAAAATGAGATTAGAACCTTGTAAGATGCAATAATAGTCTTGAAAGAGTCTATTTCTGCTCTGGAGAGTGAGCTAGTGGCTACAAAGAGTATTATTGCTGAACATTAGCAGAAAAGATAGTAAAATGAAGGCTCATATACACAAAATCAACTAAAATTAGATCAAATTGGCAGGTAGAATTAGTAAATTAGAAGATAGTATTAGTAGTATAAGAATTAAACTGAGAAAAAAGCTGATAGTCATGTGAAATTGATCTAAACATACGAGAATCAAATGAAACAGCATAATATTGAAAAATAGGCAACTAATCAAAACTTGGCAGTGCTAACGCAATAAAAAAGTGCTCTTTAATCTCGTTTGCTGATCAGTTAAAACTAGAATAGCAACAATAAAATTTTACTAGAACAAAAATAACAGACTATCAGCAAATACAGTCAAAAAGCCAGTTAGGACAGCCAACAGATACAGCAGCTGACTCAGACTGTTAAATAAATAACTAAGACTATTGATTAACATTAAGTTTCATTAAATTCCTTGAAAGAAGAGTGTAGTAGACTACAACAATCATAAGAGAGCTTGAAGGATCAATCCATTAAACTACAGTAAACTTAACAGGGATAAACTCAGATGGCAAAAATATTAGTTTAAAAAGCAGAGAAATAGCTAGAGGTAAAAATTGAATAGATAAAAATATTGACTGAAAAAGTCAATAGTTTTATTCAAAAATAAGAACAACTGAGTGAAACTAGGGCTTAGTTGACAAAAATAGAAGGCTAGTTGACCAAGACACGAGACTTATTGACCACAGCACAAGAATAGTTGGCTATAGTACGTGACTAATTGACCAAGACACGAGAATAGTTGACCAAGACAAGAGGTTAGTTGACCAAGACACAAGAATAGTTGACTAGATTACGTGACTAGTTGACTAAAGTAAGTGAATAGTTGGTCATTATAGGCGATATGAACAGAGAGCTGCAGAAAAAAATATCTGATATGGAAAAGGTGTTGTTACAGAAAGAGTAGCTACTGGTAGAGAAATAACAGCAGTTGGAGCAAGCTCTTAACTAGAAAGAAATTGGATTGAAAAATCAATAGTTGTTAAAAAAATAAATGGAGAATATTTTACATAAGAAAACATTATAGATGGAGGGCATCATCAATCAGAAAACAGTTTAAATATAACAGCTCACACTTACAGTTTTACAAGCAAACTAGACTACTTAGAAGCAAATAGAAAGAATGCAGCTGATTGATTTAACAAATAATGCTCTCAAAGATCAAATTTAGCTTGCAAATAGTCAGGTTACTGAGAAATAATAGCTGCTCCAGAGGAATCAATAGTAGATAGCTATTATGTAAACAAAAGCAAAGGATAGGGCAGCAGAAATCATCTAGTATCAAAAGACTATCTAACATCTTAATACCAAACTAGCAGTCTAAACAAAAGAAATGAACCAGATCATCTGTGATTTAAATGCCAAGCTATCTGTTTAAAGGGAAGCTAAGAACCAGGCGATTGAAGACCAGCAGGTCATGTCAGATATATACAAGGATTTTGAAGCCAGGGAAAACTAAATGAACCGTCAAGAAAGCATACTTGCAAACCTAAATCAACTGGCTCAGGAGTTCAGCACAGTGTTCGAGCAAACACTCAGCAAATAAAATATCAAGGCACTTAGTAATACTCTTCACTCACAAACTCAACTTATCCTGGAACAAAAAGAGGCAGCTCTCAAACAGATCGAATTAAACTAACAGGCAATACAGCAGCTGCTAATCAAGAACCAGTAGTAAAAAGTCCAGATGCATCAAGAGAAGATTGAACTAACTCAGAATTTGCAATAAAAATAAAAGATGATGGAGTATTATGAGTCACGCTATAACGAACCCCCCCCCACCCCCAACCACCACCAACCCACAAACCACCAACACCACCCCAAAACCAACCAACAAACCAACCCACCCCACAGCCCAAACAAGAACTCTCAGGCAA
>Ga0169931_10012168_pt1 | contig 11984 bp, 11 predicted proteins | sample Kivu_15m_20L_FD_129675 | JGI IMG/M metagenome (GOLD analysis project Ga0169931, IMG submission 129675) | Freshwater microbial communities from Lake Kivu, Western Province, Rwanda to study Microbial Dark Matter (Phase II) - Kivu_15m_20L... | ecosystem: Environmental > Aquatic > Freshwater > Lake...
GCCCACGATGCGTCGATCTTCGGGGCCCCTCTCTACGGCTATTTCATGGGGGCCAGCGAGGTCGCGGCTGACGGCTTCAATCCGCTCAACACACGGATCCTGTCCTTCGTGCTCATCATCTTGATGACGGCGACGACGTTCCTCACCCAGCGCCAGTTGATCGTCAAGAACTCGGCCCCGGACAACCCATTCGTCAAGCAGCAGAAGATCCTGCTCTACGTCTTCCCGATCATCTTCGCCGTCGGCGGCATCAACTTCCCGATCGGCGTCCTCATCTACTGGATGACCACCAACCTCTGGACGATGGGCCAGCAGTTCTACGTCATTCGCAACAACCCGCAGCCCGGCACGCCCGCTTTCGACGCGTGGGAGGCACGCAAGGCGGAGAAGGCGGCGCGCAAGGCGGCCAAGAAGGGCGGCGTTGCCGTCATCGAGGTCGAGGAGGAGGAGGCTCCCGCCCCCGCTCCGCGCGTGCAACCCAAGCGGCAACCGAAGTCGAAGCGATCCAAGGGCGGCAAGGCCGCCGGCACCTCATCGAAGGGGACGACATGAGCACCGAGACACAGGCACCCGCGGCCGACCTTCTGGAGAAGGAGGGTGACGCTGCCGCCGACTATCTCGAGGGCCTGCTCGACATCGCGGACCTCGATGGCGATATCGACATCGACGTCGAGGGCGATCGCGCGCAGGTGTCCATCGTGGAGATCAATGCGGGCGAACTGAAGTCCCTGGTGGGCGATGACGGCAAGGTCCTCGACGCGTTGCAGGAACTCGCGCGCCTCGCGGCAGCGCAGGCCACGGGCGAGCGCTCCCGTCTCATGTTGGACATCGCAGGATTCCGCCTCGCGCGGCGCCGTGATCTCGAGGCCCTGGCGCGGACGGCGATCGACGACGTCACGGAGACCGGTGAGCCCGTGCGGCTCGCGGCGATGAACGCCTTCGAGCGCAAGGTCGTGCACGACGTGGTGACCAATGCCGGGCTCGTGAGTGAGTCCGAGGGCGTCGACCCCGATCGCCGCATCGTCATCAAGCCGGCCTCCTAGCGCGTACGCCGCCCCGGAGTCTCCGCTGACCCCCGAGCCGACTCCCGAGTCGCTGCCGCCAGCCCCCGCTGCGCTGGCGGCCGTGGCGGCCGATGGTGCTTCGCAAGGGTCCCTTGCCCGGTACGCCGAACTCCTGGCCACGGCGGGGGTCGAGCGCGGTCTCATCGGCCCACGTGAGGTGCCCAGGCTGTGGGACCGGCACCTGCTCAACTGTGCGGTCGCCGTACCCCTGGTGCCCGAGGGCGCTGACGTCATCGATGTGGGATCAGGTGCAGGGTTGCCCGGCATCGTGTGGGCGATCGTGCGCTCCGACATCACGGTCACCTGCCTGGAGCCGCTCCAGCGGCGGGCCACCTTCCTGGAGGAGGCCGTCGCTGAGCTCGGCCTCGGTGCGCGTGTGCAGGTGGTCCGCGGGCGGGCCGAGGACATCGTGCGCGGTCACGGTCCGGTCACGTCGTTGCGCGCCCGCGTGGTGACGGCCCGTGCCGTGGCACCGCTGGAGCGACTGGCGGGGTGGACGGTCCCGCTGGTGCAGCCCGGGGGTGAGCTCCTTGCCCTCAAGGGGCGGTCGGCCTCAGAGGAGGTCCAGGCTTCGCGGAGCGTGCTCGAGCGGCTGGGCATCGTGGCCGTGGACGTCGTGGAGTGCGGCGAGGGGGTCGTCGATCCCGTGACGACGGTGGTGCGGGCGGTCAAGGGCGCCTAGACCCACAGACATGTGATTGATTATTCAACTTGTTAGGCGAGCCGTGCCGCGACGCGTCGGGAATTGGCGCAGGGGGCGGCGGGCACCCGTGACCCTGTCCAGCCGAGAGTGCAGAATGTCGCCTGTGACTTTGCCTGACGTTCCCGCCACCGGTCTTGGCTGGCCGGCCACGCATGAGGATGAGCCGGAGGTTGTTTCCCGTGAAACACCCCTCACCGGACTGGGCTGGCCCGTTTCACGTGAAACCCAGCCTGCTCACCGGGGTCTCTCGTGACCCGGGTTCTCGCGGTGGCCAACCAGAAGGGCGGCGTGGGCAAGACCACCACAACCGTCAACCTTGCTGCGGCACTGGCGAATGACGGCCGTGAGGTCCTTGTCATTGACCTTGACCCCCAGGGCAACGCCTCCACGGCCCTGGGCCTGGAGCACCACAGCGGGGTGCTCAGCACGTATGAGGTCCTCACCCAGGACGTGCCCCTGGCCGAGATCGTGACGCGGGCCGCGGAGGGGGATGGGCACCTCTGGGCTGCCCCCGCGACCATCGACCTGGCCGGAGCCGAGATCGAGCTGGTCTCCCTCGTGGCCCGTGAGGGCAGGCTCGACCGGGCTATCCAGTCCTACCTCGCTGAGCACGAGATCCGCCACGGCCTGGCCCTGGACTACGTCATCATCGACTGCCCCCCCAGCCTGGGCCTGCTCACCCTCAACGCCCTCGTGGCGGCACGCGAGCTGCTCCTGCCCATCCAGTGCGAGTACTACGCCCTCGAGGGGGTCTCCCAACTGCTGCGGACCGTCGAGCTCGTCACCAAGCACCTCAACCCCGACTTGAGTGTGGGGGCGGTGCTGCTCACGATGTACGACGGGCGCACCCGGCTGTCGTCCCAGGTCGTGCAGGAGGTGCGCGAGCACTTCGGCGCGGCCGTGCTCCCCACGGTCATCCCGCGGTCGGTGCGACTGTCGGAGGCCCCGTCCTACGGCCAGACCGTGCTCGCCTATGACTCAGGATCCTCGGGCGCGCTCGCCTACGTGCAGGCGGCGCGCGACCTGGATGGAGCCCACCATGACTAGTTATCCACAGGTTATCCACATATTCTTAGGGGGAGGCTGCCATGGCTGAGGCGAAGCGCGGACTCGGTCGGGGGCTCGGGGCCCTCATCCCTACCGGGCCGAGCGCACCGGCGGCGGGCCGCCCTGCGTCGAAGTCCGCTAGCGCGAAGTCGGCCGCATCGAAGTCGGCCGCATCGAAGTCGGCGGGCGCGAAGTCGGCGACGGGGAAGTCCACGTCAGGCAAGACCTCGTCGCCCAAGTCCTCCGCGAAGCCGCCTACCGATCTCGAGCCCGTTGCCGGTGCTGTGTACGTCGAGATCGCACCCGCTGATGTCGTGCCCAATCCGCGTCAGCCGCGCCAGGTCTTCGACACCGACGCTCTCGCGGAGCTCGTGCATTCGATCAAGGAGATCGGGCTGCTGCAGCCGATCGTCGTACGCCGCCGCGAGGATTCCGGCGATGGCGCGCACTTCGAGCTCATCGCGGGTGAGCGCCGCTGGCGCGCGTCGCAGGACGCCGGTCTGGAGCGCATCCCCGCGATCGTGCGCGAGACCGCCGACGACGACATGCTCCGTGAGGCGCTCCTGGAAAACCTCCATCGCGCCGAACTCAATCCCCTGGAGGAGGCGGCGGCGTACCAGCAATTGCTCGCCGACTTCGGTGGCACCCAGGAGGAGTTGGCCCAGCGGCTGGGACGCTCCCGGCCCCAGGTCGCCAACACCCTGCGCCTGCTCAAGCTGCCCCCTGCCGTGCAGAGGCGGGTGGCCGCCGGGGTGATCAGCGCCGGACACGCCCGCGCGCTGCTGTCGCTGGACGACCCCGAGTCGATGGACCTGCTCGCTGAGCGCATCGTCAAGGAAGGGCTCTCGGTCCGCTCGATCGAGGAGATCGTGCTCATCGGCGACGATGGCGAGCCCAAGCGCAAGCGCACCCCGCGCCCGCGCGGCGGCGTACCGGCTGCTGTGGCAGAGGTCACCGCGGAGGTGAGTGAGCGTCTCGGCGACCTGCTCGACACGCGCGTGCGTGTGGAGGGAGTGCGCACCGAGCGCAGCCGCGGCCGGTTAGTGGTGGAGTTTGCCGATCTGGATGACCTGCGCCGAGTCGCCGACATCATCGAGGGCTGAGGGTGGAATCTGAGCCCAGACCGCGGGTTTTGGACGGTGTCAGCTCGGATTGCCCGGGCCGGTGTCAATTGTGCGGCTGGTTATCGATCTCACTCGCACTGAGCCGCACAATGTGAACCGGTGCAGCGTTCAGTCGCTGCGCAGCGTGAGGAACTCCTCCGCGCTACGCCGCGTGTGCTCGGCCATCGCAGCATCAAGCGCCTCGGGATCACGCGAGCGGATCGCCTCGATGAGTGACGCGTGCACCGCAAGCGCCCGGCCCGGATCGCGGCGTACGGCCTGGTCATGGGCGAGCACCAGCGTCGACATCGATTCCGCCACCGGCCACATCCGCATGAGCATGGAGTTGCCCGAGGCCTGCCACAGCGCGCGATGCAGGGCCAGGTGAGCGAGGTGCTGGGAGACCGGATCGGAATCGGCATCGACGTACGCCGACCAGGCGGCATCAACGGCTGCCATGCCGACGAGGCCGCTGTCGGCGTAGCCCGGCGAGTCGGCGGAGCCGCCTCCGTCGGGCCCGGCCGCCCAGATACCCTCGATGGCCATCCGATCGAGGACCAGGCGCGTCTCCGCGAGGTCGCGGATCGCCTGGTCGTCCAGGCTTGCGACCGCAAAACCGCGATGGGGCTCCTGCTCGCATAGGCCCTCCTGCACCAGGGTGCGCAGGGCCTCGCGCAGGGTCGGCCGACTGACGCCGAGCTCGCCAGCGAGGGCGACCTCCCGCAAGCGCTGGCCGGGTTGGAGATCTCCGGAGATGATGGCCCTGCGGATCGCCTCAGCGGCCTCCTCGCGCCGGGTCCGGACCTGCGGTCCAGGACTGTGCGCAGCGGAAGTCATGGGGCGAGCGTAGGCGAGGCCCTCACCGGACTCAAGGAGTTGTCTGACAATCCTTGACGTTCCGGTCAGCGGGGCGTAGCCTCCAGCCAACGTGATTGTCTGACAATCACGGGATAGCAGGGAGTGCACATGCGCACGGTGATCATCGGCGGCGGCGTCCTCGGCCTCACCCTCGGCTACGAGCTTGCCCGCCAGGGCACCGAGGTGGAGATCGTCGATGCGCGCGCGCCCGGCCTGGGCGCCTCCGAGGTCAATGCCGGCTGGGTCGTGCCCAGCGAGGCGGCCCCCGTGCCGGGCCCCGGGTTGATCCTCAAGTCGATGAAGTGGATGGTCCGCAAGGACTCCCCGCTCTACATCAAGCCGTCCGTGCAGCCGGACCACGTGCGCTTCATGCTCGGCATGTGGCGCCGCTGCAATGAGCGTGACTTCCGCGCGGGATTCGAAGCACATCTCGCGCTTGCCGAGTCGACCAACGACATCCTCGACGACTACACGCGCGACGGCATTGCCTACGACTCCTACGCTCAGGGCCTGCTCATGGCCTTCACCGACGCAGACACCATGCACCACCACGTGAGCGGCCTCGACCTACAGTCAGCGCACGGCCTCGACCCTCAGGTGCTCGAGGGAGATGCGATCCACCAGGCGGAGCCCGCGCTCCGCAGCGGCCTGGCCGGTGGCATCTACTTCCCGCACGAGCGACATCTCGACTCCGCATCGCTCACCCGGGGGCTGCAGGCGCGGATCATCGAGCTCGGCGGCATCATCACCGAGTCCGCGCCCATCGACCGGGTCGAGCGTCTGGGCGATGCGATCGTCGCGGTGCGCAGCGGCGAGCGCCGCTTCACCGGTGACGCCTTCGTGGTGGCCGCCGGAGCCTGGACCGGCCGCGTGACGGACCTCTTCGGCGTACCCCTGCCGATCCGCCCGGGCAAGGGCTACTCCATCGACCTCACTCCCGCGCCAATGCAACTGCGCACGGCCATCAATCTGTCGGATGCCAAGATCGCGTTGACGCCGTACGACGGTCGGATGCGACTGTCCGGCACCATGGAATTCGCCGGCATGGATGAGGACGTCAACGTCACGCGTGTGAAGGCGATCCTGCGCGGACCCTCCGGCTACTTCGACAACTGGCAGATTCCGGCGAGTGCGCCCCAGGCCAAGGCCGGCATGCGTCCGATGACTCCCGACGGTATGCCGATCATCGGCCTGCTGCCGGGTACGGCGAACGCCTTTGTCTCGAGTGGCCACGGCATGCTCGGCGTCACGCTCGGCCCGGGCACCTCGCGCGCGCTCGCCGACGAGATCCTCGGCCGGGGCGTGCCACCGCGGCTCCTGCCCTTCAGCCCCACCCGTTTTGCCCGGCGCGTGAAGCCGATGCCGGCCCTCACCCCCTCGGGAGTCCACGCATGAGCATCACCGGCATCCTCACCGCCCTCGTCACGCCGTTCCACGCCGATGGATCGATCGACGACGCGGGGATTCAGCGACACGTCGATCGGCAGGTCGACGCGGGCATCCACGGTCTCGTGCCGCTGGGCACGACCGGTGAGTTCACCACCATGACCCATGATGAGCGCACGCACGTCACGGAGGCCGTGATCGAGGCAGCTGCCGGTCGCATCGGTGTCTTCCCGCACACCGGCGCGCAGTCGACCGCGGAGACGATCGAGCTGTCCGTGCACGCGCAGAAGGCCGGCGCGAAGGGCCTGATGATCGTGCCGCCGTACTACGACCCGCTGAGCGTCCCCGCGTTGCACGCGCACCTAGCCGCGGTCGGTGAGGCCGTGGACATCCCGATCGTCTACTACAACGTCCCTGGCGCCACCGGCATCCGGCTCGACGCGGAGCAGCTCGCTGCGCTTGGCAGCATCAGACACGTCGACTACATCAAGGACACCAGCGGTGACTTCAGCACCGTGACGGCGATGCTCATCGGTTACGCCGACAAGATCACCCTCTTCAACGGCTGGGACACCCTCACCTTCGGCGCGCTCGCGACGGGCGCGAAGGGCTCGGTGTGGGGCATGGGCAACCTGCTGCCCGAGCAGGCCGTCAAGCTCTACGAGGCGCTCGCGATCAAGGACGACCTCGTCGAGGGACGTCGCCTGTGGAACGGACTCTGGAAGGTCAACGCCCTGCTTGAGTCGGTCAACTACGTCGCCGCCATCAAGGGCGGGCTCGAGGATCTCGGCTTCAGTGCGGGTCCGGTGCGCGCGCCGCTCCAGCCCGCGTCGCCGGAATTCCGCGCGGAGCTCGCGGCTGCCCTCAAGGCTGCGCAGGCGCTGTAGACGCCACGGTCTAGTGTCACTGCGATGGCTCTGACTCTCACCTGCATCGAGGCCCACGCCGAGGGCGAACCGGGCCGCGTCATCGTTGACGCCGATGCGCTCGTGCCCGGAGACACGATCGAGGAGCGCTTCGCTTATGCGACGCGCGAGTTGCACGGCCTGCGTCGGCTGGTGCTGCACGAGCCTCGTGGATATCCGGGCTTGTGCGCCGTGCTCGCGCTCACTCCCTCGGATCCGCGCGCGGACGTGGCGATCATCGTGATGGAGCAGGGTGCCTTCACGCCCATGTCGGGCAGCAACACCATCTGCACCGTCACGTCACTGCTCGAGACCGGCCGCATCCCCATGCTCGAGCCCATCACGACCGTGACGCTCGAGACCGCCGTCGGACTGGTGAGCGTGGACGCGCGTTGCGCGGGTGGTCGCGTGGTGGGGGTGACGATCAAGAACGTCCCGGCGTTCGCGGTGCACCTGGGAGTCCCGCTGGAGATCCCGGTGGATCCGCGGGTGGAGCCCGGCACGGAGTGGGGTCAGACGCGCACCGTGCCGGTGGACGTGGCCTTTGGGGGGCAGTTCTTCGTGCTCGCGCGCGCAGAGGACCTCGGTGTCGGCTTGGGACCTGCCGACGTACCCGCCCTGCAGTCGATCGGATCGCGCCTGAAGCTCGAGGTCAATCGGCAGTACCCGGTGAAGCATCCCCTCAACCCGGAGATCGACTCGATCAACCTCGTGATGATCACCGGATCATCGCCCGCACCGGGGATCGACGGGCGCAATGCGATGGTGATGGCGACCGACAGGCTGTCGGATGATCCGGCGACGTGGACCGGTGCACTCGATCGTTCACCGTGCGGCACGGGCACGTGCGCGCGCATGGCCTGCATGCATGCGCGCGGCGAACTCGGTCTGGATGTCCCCTTCGTGCACCAGGGCATGCTCGACACGACGTTCGCCGGCATGCTCGTCGGCGAGACCACGGTGGGCGACTATCCCGCGGTGCTGCCGACCATCACCGGTCGCGGCTGGGTGACCGGTCGCACCGAGTGGGTGCTCGACGACAGCGACCCCTTCCCCGAGGGCTACACGATCGGCGACATCTGGCCGGCGTAGCTCACCCCCCCTCGCACCATTGCGCTGAGTGGCTGCTAAGTCGACGCGTTAGCAGCCACTCAGCGCAATGGTGCGGGTGGGAGGTTTATGGTTGGGCGATGAGTCGACATTCACTGATCGCGACAGGCCTGGCTGCGGGCGCCCTGGCATTGACCGCCTGCGGCGGCGGCGGATCCAGTGCCGGCGGTGACCCCGAGGTCCTCATCGACGCGTCGTACGTCGTGACGAGTTTCACCGTCGGTGATCCCGAGCGCGAGGTCCAGGGGCCCGTGACGATCTCCTTCACGGCGGACTCGATCAGCGTCGACACTCCGTGCAACGACATGGGCGCGACTGTCGAGTATTCGCCGACCACGCTCACCGTCGGCCCGGTCGCCGCGACCCAGATGGCGTGCGAGCCCGCGCTCATGGAGCAGGATCAGCTCATCGCCAACGTGCTCACGGGCAATCCGACATGGGATGTCGCCGACGGCATCCTCACGCTCACTTCAGGCTCCACCACCATCACGGCGGAAGCCACTGCAGACGGTGTCGCGCCATGACGCTCGCTCTGTTCTCAAGTCGGCAGTCGCTTCAGACTTGCGAAGGCCCTTCGCCGAGCGGCTGCTCGAGCAAGGCATCCGTGACGAATTGCGCCGTGAGGCGATTGACGTCTACTACGGACCCGATATGGAAGAGCGAGCGAGTCTCTTCAACGGCATCGTCGGTGCCGGCACGCAGGATTACCCGTGCGTCCGGATTGAGGGCGAGGGCCGAGATCGCGACCGCGATGTTGTCCCGGGTGAGTGAGCCCGCCGCGACCAGGGCCAGGCAGTGACGCACGCGAGCCCGCGTGAGGATGTTGCGGGAGGCCGCATCCCCGATGAGAACGGGCACCTGCATCTGGCGTGCGATGGGCAGCAGACGCGCGTGCGGATCGGTCTCGATGCCAAGCACCGCGAACCCTTGTTGCCGAAGTTCCTGGGCCACGCGCAGACCGACTTGGCCCATTCCGACGACGATGACATGGTCTCGTCGGGGAGCTACGCGTCGGCCGATGAGCGCGATGTGGCGCCCGGACAGCAGATAGTTGACCAGACCGGCGCTGAACATCGCCGTAAAGATCATGACGAGCAGTGCGGCAACTGTGGCCCAGACCAGGATGGCGGGAGCATCGGGCAGTGCCGGAGCGGAAATGGTCGCGGTCGTGCGCGTGGCGTCGTAGAGAGCGCGCAGGAGGCCTCCATGTGACAGACCCACGAGTGTGTCTATCGCGATGATGAGCAGCAGTCCGACGATTCCGACGAGAAGCACGGCACTTCCGGCGTCATAGGGACGCAACTGACCTGTCAATCGCCCCAGGGCCCCTCTTCGGCGAACAGTCCCGGTGGCCTCAGCACGCGATTCCCCTGCCCCGTGGTTGTTCAGGATGGCGTCGATAAAGTGCGGCACGCTGATGGATGCCGGTGACAGCACCACGCAGTCGGGAACCACGCGTTGGAGTTGGTCGCGGGCCGTCTGATCGAACATCGCGACATAGAGCGGCGTCTCAGGCTGGATGTGGTGGATCACCAGGCAGTAGCGCAGCGCTTGGATGTCGTCATGCAGCATCACCGCCACTCCATCGACGGGCCCGGTCAGGAGATCGTGGAGCTGGGCGTCCGTCGGCTCATCCAGGTGCGTGACCTTAGCACCTGCTTCTTGGAGCATGGCAGCAGTGCGACGGCCCACCTCGTCCTTGCCGATGAGCACGATATGTCGATTGCTCGCGCGATCCATGACCTTCCCTTCCCGGCGGGAGCCCAAGTGAAGCAGCACTCCGACAGTCGGGCATCTGCGCCGGCGTGCGCGCGACCACAGGGTGACCGAGTATGAGGTCCATGAGTGCTGTCGCACCACCGCTCGACGGCCTGGCCCTTTTCGACCAGGACTGGCGCTCACTCTTCTTCCTGCACTGGGCAGTGGATCCCGCCGATGTCGCTGCCTTCATGCCCCGCGGCGTGCGACCTGATGTCTACGACGGGGCGACGTACGTCGGGCTCGTGCCCTTCCGCATGGTCGACGCCGGGCTGGGTCGGCGACATCCGACGCCCTATCTCGGCACCTTCCTCGAGTGCAATGTGCGGCTCTACTCCGTCGACGACGAGGGTCGCCACGGCGTGGTCTTCCGCAGCCTCGAGGCGACGCGGTGGTTCACCGCGATGTCGGCGCGCTGGGGCTATCGGCTGCCCTACACGTGGGCGCGCATGCACGTGAAGCAGCGAGGCGAGCGCTGGTGGTGGCGATCGGATCGGCGCTATCCCGGTGGCGGTGGATCATTGCGACTCACCGTCGATGTCGGCGAGCGGGTGGAGCCGACGGATCTCGAGGTGTTCTACACCGCGCGCTGGGGGTTGCACTCGACGCTTGCCGGACGCACGGTGTGGACACCCAATGAGCACAAGCCATGGCCGCTCTACGCCGCCCACGTCGTCGAGCTCCAGGAGGATCTCGTCGGGCGAGCCGGACTGCGTGTGCCTGGCGAGCCGACTGAGCGGGTGCTCTACTCCCCCGGGGTGCACACGACTTTCGGCTTGCCCGCGATCATCGCGTGATCGGGCGAATCGCCTGAACTCTTGCAACCCGGGCCAGGTGAGGCGCACAATCGCCACGTGAAGCGTGCCCTGGCCCCCCTCGCTGCCCTCGTGTTGGCGGCTACTGCCCTCCCCGCGGCGTCAGCCAGCGTGGCTCCCACCGAAGCCCGCAATGTGTCCAGTGCCACGGCACCGCTGCCACGACAGGGCGAGATGGACACCCTGCAGGAGCTTCCCAACTGCCCCAAGGGCGCCAAGGCAAATCAACTGCTCACGCGGTTCCCCTTGAATGCGGGTGATCATGGCGGCATCATTCCCCTCGGCAATCTCATGCCGACCTCTCATACCCTGCCGACCGCGCACATGTACGTGTCCATTGCGGGTACGACGTATCTGCCGCAGATTCCCGGGCAACCGCCCGAGGTAGCTCCCGGAAACGCCAAGAAGCTGTACGCGCCGGGGCGAATGTGGATCGTCCAGCTCAACACCTTCGACACCCTCTTCAATGACGGCACGGTGCGCCATGAGTTCGACTATTGGTTCGGTCTGTGCAACCAGGTCAAGGGAAGGTTCGGCCACGTCTCGGGGATCAGCAGCAAGCTCGCCAAAGCCATCAAGGGTCTCAAGCCGGACTGCTTTGAGTACTCGATCCCGACGCAGTGGCCGGACCGCAGTTTCCGCTCCTGCGCCTACAACAATCTTAAGATCGCCCTCGCAGCGGGCGAGCTAATCGGGAATGCGGGCGGCCACAACGGCAACCTGGACTTCAAGCTGGTCGATATGCGCAGGCCGGATGCGAAGTTTGCCAACCAGTCACGCTGGCGGCCCGAGGTCGCGCGTGCGGTCTGCTTCCTGGACTACTACCCCGCCAAGTTGAAGAAGAAGTTCTACGGCTTCCTCGGCAATAGCGACCTTTCCATCAAGCGCACGGTGGAACCACGGTGCGGTCAGATCGCACAGGATGTCGCGGGGACCGCGAAGGGAGCCTGGCTCTACCAGGTGACCGGGTGGTTCTTGGGCAGGGAGGACGACCAACTCGCGCTGGTGAATGACAACATCGAGCCGCAGTATCAGGTCGTCTCCATGGGTGCGGCAGGACTCAGCAAGGGCATTCCCTCGGGTAGTTGGCGATTCATCCCGCAGAAGTCGGGACAGGTCAACCGTGACTTCAGCCAGGTCAAGCCTGACGGCAAGGTGTACTGCTACGACGACGGTCGGCAGGAGGCCAAGATGCTCATCACCATGCCGAGCGCCACGAAGCTGCGTGTGGGCAC
>Ga0169931_10012169_pt1 | contig 11983 bp, 6 predicted proteins | sample Kivu_15m_20L_FD_129675 | JGI IMG/M metagenome (GOLD analysis project Ga0169931, IMG submission 129675) | Freshwater microbial communities from Lake Kivu, Western Province, Rwanda to study Microbial Dark Matter (Phase II) - Kivu_15m_20L... | ecosystem: Environmental > Aquatic > Freshwater > Lake ...
AACCTAACAGATTTTATAACTGATTTAATCTTTAAAAAATATAAGCTACGATGAATTTCTAGCTATTAGTCGACTTGCATAGCTGTTAGGTTCACAGTATTAAAAATAGATCGGAAACATATTAGAATTGGTCAAATCAAAGTTGAGCTCATAATAAGAAGGAAATAATTGAATATTTTCTTGATGATTTAGACTTTGTGTATATCTTATGGTATCTTATAATCTGTATTTAATGAACAGAACCTGATGAATGTTAGCGTTTTACAATCAAATAATAATTTTCAATGGCCTAAGCAGTCAAAGTTATGGTTCGATGCCGCCCTATGAACGCAAAATAGAAATAAAGAAGTATCTTTGTCTTTAAATAGACTGCATAAGCGTGGTATAGGTCGATGCTCCCAACAAACAAATCCATCTACATAAGTAAGATCGCAGCGAACAGCCAAAAAGTTTTACTTTCGATTTCGTCTTCGCTACAGATGCACCTCAATCGTTACTTTACGAACAAAGTGCGTTTTCGTTGGTCGAAAGTGTGTTAGATGGCTACAATGGAACTATTTTTGCATATGGACAGACGGGATGCGGCAAGACACATACCATGATGGGCGTGCCAGGTTAATAGGGTCGTGGAATCATTCCTAGAACTTTCAGTCAAATCGTAACTTAAACAAAAAATGATACCTCAAAGACTCATCTAATCCGTTGTAGTTTCATTTAAATCTACAACGAAGAAATCCATGATTTGCTTGGAAAAGATATCAAAGCAAGAATGTAGCTCAAAGAATCACCTTAAAAAGGAGTTTTTGTAAAGGATTTGACTCAAGTCGGAGTAGATTCTATAGCAAAAATGGAAAAATATATGGAAATCGGATTCGGAAACAGGGCTACAAGAGCTACCAATATGAATGCTGAGTCTTCTAGATCGCATTCTCTTTTTACGATATACATTGACAGTCAGGCTACAGACTAAATGGGAAACGAAAAATACAAGGCAAGTAAGCTTAACTTAGTCGATCTAGCGGGTTCATAACGAGCCAGCAAAACTGGAGCTACGGGTGATGGTATGAAATAGGCAACAAAAATTAATCTTTCTTTGAGCGCATTAGGTAACGTCATTTCTGCTTTGGTTGATGGAAAAATACATCACATACCTTATCGTGATTCAAAATTGACCCGTTTGCTTCAAGATTCTCTCGGAGGTAACACAAAAACTATCATGATTGCTGCACTTTCGCCTGCAAACTACAACTATGATTAAACTTTGAGCACTCTTCGATACGCGAGTAGGGCTAAATTCATCCAAAATAAGCCGAAGATAAACGAGGATCCTAAGGATGCTTTGCTCAGATAGTACATGGACGAGATCAAAAAGTTGAAGATGATGTTGGAAGGCAAAATGCCTATGGCAGTACCAGGGCAGAATGTGGTCAAAGGCGAGAATCAGACTATCGTCAAAGAAAGAATCGTTTGGTAGAACGGAGCAGAGGGAAGTAACGAACTGGCTTATGAGTTGCACAGAAAAGAAAATATGTTGCTGAGCGAACAATAAGAAAAGAAAACTCTTATGTAAAAATTGAGATAGCTCGAGAACAGAGTGGAAAACAAAGGTCCAGACAAGCAATAGAAAAATTAGATATAAAAACTTAAAAAATTGAAAGAAAAACTAAAAGCTCAAAAGAAAAAATAATAGTAATACTAAAAAGAGAAAAAAAGAAGGTAAGACGAACTGACCAATATTTAAAAAAATTACATGAATCTTAACGAAGAAGTCTAGTAGATGCGTGTCAAGTTCAGGTAGATAAAGAAAAAATACACTGCAAATCTCCAGGAGCTAAGGGACATTCAGAACGAACAGTAGGGTTAAAAATAATAACTTTTAGACACGATCAGGTACCAGCAGAAATAAATAAAAAAATTCAGTAGTATAATCTAAATTCTGATGAAAAATGATCAGCTATAAATGATATCTAAGAATGCAACTTGGGTCTAAGAACGAAGATAGTGGAAAATCCCGCATTTTACATACAGATAGCATGCTGTCAACTTCCCGAAGTCACACGGGATGACTCAGGAGATGATATAGTAATAAAAACAGCGAAAATAAGTGGTTTTTAGAGACAGAGAAAGCCCCAAGAGAACAATCAATTAAGGATTTAAGGTCAATAACGTGTTAAAAGGGGCCAGAGAGGGTGAGATGGTGGGGTCGCCTTCTATGGGCAATTTTAAGCCTTTGCCACCTAGAGGCATGATGACGATTCCTCAAGCAGAAACTACAGGAACTGTAAGAAGGAAAAATGATAGGTTGGATCCGATATTCTCGTGATAAAATAATAAGATAGATACTTTTCAATAAAAAATACAGTAGTTTACGCAAAAAATATATATATTTGTACTTTTTAGTCAAATATATTATCTTTTTTGAATACTTTTGAACATAAAAATATAGGAAGAACCTTCGTACTATATGAATTCCACTAATAGAATTACCATACATGCCTGTCTTGCGCAAAAAGACGCCCTCCGTGTCTTCCATAGTGCCTTAGCTGCAACTCAACCAACCTTTCACTCTTTAGTCAGTACTAGATCTATTCAAAAAACCTACTCTGGGCAAGTATGATCTATCTCTGCTGCAAAAACACTAAAAACTAAAGAATAATGATCACTTTGTATAGCTTATAAAGGTGCTTTAATAGTGGAACAGAAGGATTGACGTTAAGTAGCATAGCTCTAATATGGGTGTATAGACAATAAAAACAAGATTCATATACAATAATCTGATGCGTCTTGTAAGCGTAGATTCACAGACACAGATCAGTATTTTGCAAAGAATACACAAATGGAGTGGAATCAAAAAAACACATTACTTATCGATTCCTTAAAAAACATCAAGAGATGATGAAGAAAGTAAGGTACAGATGAGTTTTCAATCGACTTTGCCCTAACAGTAAATTTAAATCTATACAGATTGGGACAATATATGAGAAAAACTTTCAGACCAAGAGTTGAACGTTCACCTGACCTTATAGATTCTACGACAATATGTAACAAAAATTAAAGATCATACGTGAAACACAAAGAAAGACTATCACATAGAGACATCCTTAAAGAAATGAAATAATACCAAAAGGCAAAAAGCAGACTTTAATACTCGATTAATAAACAAAGCAAATTACTGATCAACAGTCCAAGTAGCAAGTGGAACACGACGGCGAATACTCCACGGCGACAGCCCATAACTCAGAAAGAAAAGTTGTAAACAAGATTGAGACAACTTTTTAACAAAAGGATGTAGGCGTAGACTTAGATATACTCGAATCAAGCTTAATTGACCGATATTATAGGAAATAACTTGATTAAAGACGATGTAAAAGGTCGAAGAAAATTGAGAAAGACTAACAGAAGATGAAAAAATTGATAATTTTACCAAAACCCTCTAAAATATGAATTCACTGATCATTATCTCGATCTATATAATAAATGATGTAGCCAGTCCGAATAGATGCTCGCGCCACTTATCTCTCTTGCTTCGTCTGCGATCAGCCACCTTAGTAGCCCAAAATGTGTCCTCGATGCGGTCGGGCATTCTGCGCACATTGTCTATTTTCAAACTACCATTCTATCAAATAGTAATGTCCTGCATGTCAAGCCAAAGTTCCTTTGGAAGAGTTCGTGCAATCAAACGTCATTCATGTTATGCTGGGCCAGATCGCTTAGAGGGTTAAAAGATAGCTGAGACGAGCTTAAGATCGATAGCAGTGTTTATAGCATCAGTTACCTTTGAGCTACTACTGTATCGAATGCAAACATCCCCTTTGCGGAGATTGCGGATTGCTTACAACTAAGGTAATACATTCAATATCTAGCATGCAGGTCATAAATTCATTTCATACCGGGACGTATACTAGCGAATAAAGAAAAAAGTATTCGACTAGTTCCCCAGATTCGACCGCAAGATCTAGATCCTAGTGGAGCGTAAGTTAAAACTTAGAATGTCTTTATAAAATCTTCATGATAACTACAGAAGATACAAAAAACATTTCTAGGAATCATATATCGCGTATACTGAGAAAGTGGAGGCTAATACTAGAGAGTTCTAGGAAAATATAAATATGCGTGCGTAGGCCAATTTGCAGAGGTTGTCTGAGTTGTAGCATCTGAGAGATAATATTTATGAAGAAATCTAGAAGAAAACACAAGTGACTTTGATCAAACAAAGCGAAACGCTATCATAATCGATAAGTTCTCTATCAGAGCAAGAACCATCTCAGGTACAGCTAGATAAGCCTCAGGAAAAAGAAGATCTGATATAATTGATGCCATAGTTTGTGACGTGGCGGTACCAGTTATAGTCGTTTAGTACTAAATCGGGTATTGTTTATTCGCAGCCTAAGACTATTTGTGGGGTGTAGTGGAGATTGAAGATTTACCCGAAAGGTAATGGTCTGGCTCGCTAGAAATATATTTCTGTTTTCGTGTAAATGACCCATGCTTTCACTAGTCAAAACAAGTATGAGTATCGCATATAACTAATCAATCCGATCGACCCTACCCAGTCCGTCAGAAGATAGTATTGCTCTAATTTCTAAGTGGGCGAGTGCTGGGGCTACAATCAATTCTAGCAGCTTTAACAGCTGTAATTACGTTAATTTTTGCAAAACGATTCGCTTCTTTTTGAGATCGGCATAAGAAACAGGACATACAGGTCTTTGGTAGACGATCAGGTTTTGTATATATAGGCTTTGAAGAAACAAATCAAAGAAAAATAAAGACTGAGACCTGTATAGAGGGTGGGGGAGAGCTCAAAAATGCGAAAAAAAGACAAAAACGAGAAAACAACTAAAAAAATCAGATAATAATTTTTATAAAAGAAAGAAGTTTAATAGGTGTTATCGAAGCGATAAGAACCTTCAGCTAGAGATTCTTAATAATTTGCGTTTGAAGGCTTCGATGCGTCTGTGATAATGCAAAAAAAGGAATAACATAAAGAATAAGGCTTGGATTTGTAATTTTTAAATCAGTTGAAAAGATAAGGGTCTTCGTAAGAGGTGGCTACTTATGATTTGATTCAAGAGCTGCTCAGAAGAGATAGCAAGTCGTAGCAAAAATGATAGTAATACTTATGATTAAATATGATTATTTCAAGCAAAAATGTTTTAATATCAATAAAAATGTCCTTATGTCGGGTGTATAATCGTATATTTAGACAATAAAACTAATGAATAAGCTCTGCGTAACAAAACAAGGTCTCGGCTGGTTACATCAACCTGACGTCTAGGACCCTGAGTTCTAGCGCTCTCTTTCTAATTCAAAACGCAATCTGAGTTTACCTCAGCTCTTATCGACTGCACGCATATCGTAAAAACAGTAGTTAACTTCTCGTCTCTCGCAAATGACTCTCAAGCTGAAGGACTTGCAAAGTAAGGGACTCAGAAAGATCATAATAGAGAAATAAGACAAACATTTGGCTAAGGTGTTAGCTGAGGAGTTCAAGGATAGAAGGATGTATATAAGAGGCATGGTGCCGTAATTGGTTAAAAAAACAAGAGATGGTATGAAATTTGGTAACGTTCATAGTAGATTGTAAAGAGGAAAAGCGTATGCACATCAGTTGGACAGTAATTTTGATAAGAGATTCACTTTTAGAGTGCCAAAGAAGGTCGAAGAATGAAAAAATGATAGTTTGACTGTATTTTGCATAAAAAAAAAAAGAAAAACATTTATAATTTTTACATAAAAGAAAGGTAATAATGAATCATTTGTTGATTTTTTCAATATTTTTGATGAGTTACTGAATATTCATTTTTTCGATTTCTTCTAAACTTGAAAAAAGTTGATCGGGCGTATGACACTGTTGCAAGTTGAACGTAAAAATCACAACGAGATACATTATAAGATCTTCTTTTGAGTATTTTACTAAATTTTATACATCTTATTTTAAATTGATTAGTATTCTATTGAACTAATTTTTGACAACATCTGCGAATCGTGAAGAATCTCCGTTTTATTTGAATCTGTTTATTCTGTTCATGATTTTCAGCTACTACAGTATGACTTTGTTGTGTTTTTAGCCCTTCTTATCGCTTTATACGATCTATAGTAGTTTTGGTATGATATTTTAGCTCAAATACTTTAAAATTTGTTGTTTTCCTTGATTAAATTTGACAATATTCCCAGAATCGAAAGCCAAATATGCTTGTTTGTGTTAATTAGTCATAAGAAACTACAGTTATCTCAGTGGAAGAGTGAAGCCTTGAAGAATAACTTTTTATTTATCACCTAACAAAGAAATACCTTAATCAGCTCTACAGCAGTACAACATGAGTGAGTAGTACAGTATACTTAGTTTGTACACTTTTGGCAACAAACGAGACTATTTATTTGAGTATTTAGAAATTATTTTCAAAGGATTTATGAGGTAGTTTGCTAGTTTTATTTGATGATTTAGCTATCGCATGTAAGAATCTAATATTTTTTTAGATTATTGTTCGTCTGCTTAAAGAATCTATCGTGTTATGGGTATTTCTTTATGACCTTATGAAAACTCTTACAAAATCTTTTGTATTTCTTGAAAAGATGGTCTGTTAAGTGGGTCAAATTGAAGCATTTTCTTTAGCAAATCACTCCATCTGGGTGTCAAAGCTGGATGATTGAGCTAGAATCCTCCTTGATTTTTCGCAGACCTCAGCATGGCTCTGAGTCCGGCATGCGTCCCAACTGCTTTGTTGAGTTGCTATCTCGTCAACATTTCATATAGAATATATCCTGCGCTAAAAACATCACAAGTCTATGTATACTTTCCTTCTAGCGCTTAGTAGTCTTACAACAAGTATACCTATGGAGCTGCATATGCGGCCGTACATTTCATAAAAGTCATTTTATCTAATTGATCTATATCTCTAGCTATACCGAAATCAGCTATTTTGAGCTATCCTTATGTAGTTAACAAAAGATTATCAGGTTTAAGATCGCGATGGAAGATACCTATACTTAATATATGAGTACTTTGTGAGTTCAGATAGATCATGCCGTGAACTAATTGTTTAAAAAGATTGATTGTTTGTTATTAGGTGAGTCCTTGGGTAATGCGATCGCTGAGTGGACCTTTTTTGCAGAGTTACAAGAACATATAAGTGCCATCTTGCATGTTTTATGACCCGTAGAACTTCATAATATTGCAGTGATTAAGCGATTTCATTATTTTTACTTCTTGCATTTCGTTAGAAAGGGCATTAACTGTAATTTTTTGTTTTGGTATGAACTTTACTGCGATGTATCGATGTGATTAAATGTCGTATCCCATAAAAACCTGTCCGAAGGTGCCAGAACCCAAGATTGTGTATCTATTGATCCAGAATCTTTCAGTGAGTTAGGTGTATTAAGAGTCTATTAGTTGTGTTTCTGAGAGTTTTTCTTGCATGGTTATACTTAATTAATGTATGATATCATAATAAGACATATTGCATATCAATATATGAACTTAAAAGAACAAATTAAAAAGCTAAAAAGTCTATGTTTTTTTATTAAAGTTGATTTTTTGATTCTTATCAAAAATTGAATTCTTACATTATAAAGTTAGTAATGAAAACAGTGAGACTTATGTATCGTAATCATCTACTTCCGCCTTTAACCTTACCGATTTAAAATCTACCCGCTTTTACTCGCAAATTCTATCCTTAGATCATCTAGTAACTCAGGTACTCACCAGAAGCTCAAAGTAACAGACGAAAATCTTAACTGCGCAGTTAGATGCAGACCATCAACGCTTCTTTGTTGTAAAAAGTAAATAAAATATGAAATAGATGAACGATTTGAGAGAAAAAGTAATAGTTCCTCTCAAACAATGTCCATGGTACTATGAATAGGTCGAAAAATTAGTCGAGCAGAGGGCTAATACTAAAAAATGGAAAGAATTCGGGTATTAGTATGTGTTGAGAAACATAAGCGGAAGAGATAAGGTCATTTGCTATAAAAGGTTCAAAAATGCATACAAAATATTTAAAAAAAATAGTAATCCAGAGCTCTTTAGCCAAGTAGAGTTATTATAGCCACTTATTTTTACAAAATTTTCAGATATTGCGCAAAATGACCGAAAAATTCCTTAGCTACTCAATTAATAGTAGAAAATCAAATACATTTACGAATTTGATAGAAAAATTAACGCATACAACAACTAGCTGAATATTCTTGCCGAAAAAACCAAAACAACTCGTAAAGAAATATTCGAGGCCTATGCTAATCAACTCGAGATAAATTAGACTTCGGGTCTTCATAACTTTTTGTTCAAATGATATTGTGTTAGTATTTAAAAACAAATTCAAATAATACATGAATTGGCCCAAACAGGGAGCTTTCTCTAGACCGTTTGAACTTAAACGATACCAACAAACTTCTGCCAATAATATATCACCGAGACATACAAGTAGGTCTCCAAGATAGATTAACACGATTTCTCCGAGAAATCAACCTATGGTATCACCTAAAAATCAACCCATAACCTCTCCGAGAAATAATATCATTACGCCTTTGAATAATTTTGTTCCGTCGCCAAGGAATACAATCACAGCGTTTCCTGATCTAACACCTGAAGGTACAAGATCTCCTAATAAATTGCTGGAAACAAATAAAAAGAGAGCAAGAACACCAACAGCATATTTCAAAAAATAAGAAAAAAAAACAGTTTAGTATTAGTAGCGTCCAACCTTGACTTTGTTTCCCTCGATGCGCGAGTACCAGTAGTAGATAGTTAAAGTAAAATTGAGTCAGTAGCAACAGTAAAAGCTTAACTATGCGATTGATATTGAAAAATAAACTTAAAAACGGGTCTAGCAAAGAATCAAGACAGACAAACTTTATATAAACGAGAAAACAAACCCTTTTTCTGCGAACAAAGTAATACAAAAAAAAGTAAACTAGCCGTCAAAAACTTAAAATTTCGACAAAAAATAGAATAAAAAATCAAACATGATCAGTGCTTTACAATAGATCAAAGTGAGAAATAATCGATAATATTTGTAGAATCGAGCAAAATAGTATAACATATAAATACACAAAATCTACAATTAGGATCGCAAACGAAAATAGAAGCAACGAAATTAGATCGAAAAGAAGAAAAAATAAGGGTAAAAATAACAAAAAAAATAGTAGTTTTAGTATAAATAAGAAGTAGTCGTTGATGCTTTTGAAGAGTTGGATGCGATTATCAGTATGAAAGAAGAAAATTGGTTTCAGAAAACGCTCAACTAAAGAAAAATCAACATTTTTAACATTTTGGAAGATCCCAACCATCCAGATTTTTAAAATTGCCCTTAAATGCTCGCTAAAAATCATTTTTGCATAGATTCCATTTAAAAAGGCGAAAAATCAGTGCCTGATGCCTTCAAGGCGATTTCCACGATGTCTCGGAAGCTAGCCTTGGGACTCAGCCACTACGAACACTAGGACTACACTCTTAAACCTACAGATTTAGCTATAGACACTAAAAGTCTAAGCATAATTGAGATGCTGATGATTGCAGATGGTCGATTGCAGCCATAAGTTGCCAGTTTGTTCACTCTTCCTGATGAAAACAAACCAAAGAAACTTGAAAGGTAGTAATAAAAGGTAAAAGTGCCATATAGGGACAAGGCGATGCATAAAAATGATGTTTACTAGATTTAGAACTTCTCTAGAGCTGAAAAGGATGAGTTCAAAAACCGATAGATATACACTAAAAAGTAATTAAGACAGGAGAAATTGTCAAATCAGTATCTTTAAATACTTAAAAATATTATCAAAGAATAGAAGTAGACGCTCAATAAGATGATATGCGACAATTAAGTTCTGAAAACTCTTCAGTTAAACAAAAACAATGTCGTTATGGAGCAACTGACTGAATAGTACCAGTAGAGTATTTTTCTAAAAAATGATGTGAGAAAGCGAATATAGCAATCAAAAATATTTAAAGACAAGAGTCAGCAGATAAAAAACAAGGTGATTGTGCAGACTCTGAAGGAAAAGAAACAAAGTGAGATAAACAATAAGACCATAAATGAAATAATAAAAAACAAAAAGAAACATAAAAAAAACATAAGCAAAGGAAGCACATCTCCAAGTCCTCTAAAGACTCAAAGATGATATTCAATACATACTGATTGTTTTATTCATAAATATATCATTTTATGACTAGTCTTCTGATTTTTAATATATTTTGTTTATAGATTAAAATAAGAGGGACATATCATGCTGAAAAGGGACTCCGTAAGTATTCTTGACTGAAAATCTGACCGAAAAGTTGCTAGGCCATCAAATCCAAATCTTTTCTGAAGTTCGATCGGCTCACAAAGGCAGGTTGCGAGTTGAATGAAGACGCTGGAACTTCCTTTACACTGCTACTTTCACTGTTGTCTTGCAAATATGAAACATTGAAGCTTTCTTACTCTGACTATTCTTCCTACTACTACCTGAGTCGAAGCCCTCCTTTCACTGGTTTCAGCTACACTGCTAGCTAAGCCTACCCGACCTCTTTTTCTTCATTTTCGTTGATCCGCATCGACTATTCCTAGCCTGACCTCACAGATTTATACTCGAGCACAGATAGATCGAACTTTCTTATTGGTTGTCTTTGAGTCTGACTTCCTTTCTGTATAAATCTAAGCATAAACTATTAAGAACCTTGACTTTTCTATAAGATTTTTTTCTTATTGTAGCGTTCTTTATCAAAATTATTTGCCTTCATAAGGATAGAGTTGGTTCTCAAAGGTACTTGAGGCACATAAGTAGTCTCATCTACTCCCTAGTAAGCACTTAGCGTCACTGGATGGATTTCTGCTTAGGCTATGCTTCTAGCGATCGTATCTTAGTACTTTTCTCCCAAAAATGAAAAATCTTTGATTTGATTGATCTGCACGTACTACATTACTTCTACATTCATAACCTACTTGCTCCAAACTTGAACTTATTTCTCTGAACTAAGCAATTTTTCAAGCGGACACGACAGCTATACGATATCATTGAGCTACACACATGCCTTTCTAAGCGGACAATATACTCTTTGAAACCTAAAAGTAAGAAAAGCTTTCATGAAGCTGGCTTAATAATCCGAGGGTATTTGCGCTTTGATGGCGACTTAGCTGAGAAATCCTCTGAAAGTAGTCACTCTGCTGATTGATCTTTGTGCTGTTTTGAGTCCTATTCCTGTGAGTTGATTGAGATAGTCGCAGCCACTGAGGATGCATGTAGTCAAGAACATGCAATGACTGAACCACGAGAAAGCGACGTCTCTGTTGTAAGGAATCGCATCTAGTTCGAGCTATTCTCCAGACATTTTTGCAAAATCTAACTTGTATAGCATCCTTTTAGCCCCAAATGCCATCAGGTCGCTGTCTTCGGTGATGATCACATCGGCTATGCCGGATCGAGAGAGGTAGGCAAGCTGGGCGTCAGCTTAGTAGGGTGCCACGATGTACTAGATTTCTCTTTTTTGAAGCTCAACTATCAACTTGTAAGCTATATCCGGAGTAATGTCGATCGAGTCCACAAGTTTCTTAAAACCCGCTTAGTCTCCATTTTGAAGCATTTCTTTGCCTTTCTCGAAGGTTTCCTATCGTCTTCTGCATAAATCCAATATTACTTGCGTCTGCTTTATTCCTATTCCTTTTTGCCGGGCAGGGGTCCTCCGTCGAAAACCATTATGACTTTTACGCCACAATTTTGTATTTTCGTGATGCGTTTGAGGCAGTCCTGGACGTATTTGTATCGGTTGGAGCCTCCAGAGATGAGCTATCTTCCAGCTGGTCCCTTGATGATTTTGTGGAGCCTGAGTAGGGAGTAGTGTACCATGCGTAGGTGTCGACGGCTGCAGTTTTCCCTTTGTAGTCGGTCATTCTGCGTTCTTTGGTGCAGCATTTGAGGTACTGGAGTAGTCCGAGAATGCCCATTTGAACTAACTATATTTTATCTAATGCCGATGCCAAAACCCGCCATCGACTATCTTTGCAAGGGGTTG
>Ga0169931_10012170_pt1 | contig 11982 bp, 7 predicted proteins | sample Kivu_15m_20L_FD_129675 | JGI IMG/M metagenome (GOLD analysis project Ga0169931, IMG submission 129675) | Freshwater microbial communities from Lake Kivu, Western Province, Rwanda to study Microbial Dark Matter (Phase II) - Kivu_15m_20L... | ecosystem: Environmental > Aquatic > Freshwater > Lake ...
AAATGGTCGGATACACAGTCGCGTGTCGTTTCGTGAGTGGAGACCAAGAGCTGGCAAGCAAGTGGCTCGCTTGGCTGCGCGATGGTCACTTGCAGGACGTGATTAGTGGAGGGGCGCGGTCGGCCGAAGTGATTCGCATTGATGACGGCGTTCCCCACTATGAGATTCACTACCGTTTTGAGACGCGGGAGGCGCTCGACCGCTACCTTCGCGATTTCGCCCCCCACTTAAGGGAAGAAGGGCTTTCGAAGTTTCCACTCTCTTTGGGGCTGGAGTACCGTCGCTCGACCGGCGAGTTCTGCTTGAAGATACCCGCCTCGGAAGTTTAGGCCGGAAAGTCTGGTGTCAAATTGTATCGGTTGGGAAAGTTCTCCCCGTAGCTGAGACTCTCCCAGTCAATTCGATTCTTCCAAAGTCAACGGTTTAGCGCGTCGATAGACCGTAGACGGAGTGTTCTGATCCGCGTCCTCGGACTTTGGAATCAGGAACGCCGCCGTCCAAGCGCCTTGGAAGCCGGATTGCTGTACGCAGAGGTCACTCGAACATGTCAAGCAAACTCACCTCTCTCATTACGATGCTTGGAAGCTTGGTGCTGGTTTGCGGACTGAGCCTCAGCACATTCGCACAAGAAAATTCGAGCTCGCGGTCGAGCGAATCGCTGCGTTCTCTCTTGGGCCTGCCCCAACAAAAAGCTGCACCGCAGCCTGCACTCGCAGTTGAGCGCGACCCGCTATCAGAACTGGACGAGCCGCTCGTGATTCCCGCGAGTTCTCTGCGAGGGAACCTCCCCAGCAGCCTCAGCGCAGCGCCGCTGACACCTCGCTTTGAGTCTCAAGACACGATGCGCCAGCAGACGCAGCAACAACTGAACAACTTTATGCGACCAATGTCTGAGGTCTCGATCGACATTCGCGAAACGAATGTCCGTTTGCCTCGCGACCGTTCGACTGAGTTACAGAATTACGTGATGAACGACTGGACCGTCACAGGATCGCCCGAACTAGCATACTGGTGGGCGGCTCCGAACATTCGCTACGGGCAGTTGTACTTTGAGAACGTAGCGCTGGAACGCTACGGGCAAACTTGCGGACCGCACAAGCAAGTTTTTGCTTCAGCCGGACATCTTTTCTGTTCGGTGTGGGCCGTGCCTTTCCAGATGTGGACGGCACCGGCCGGTTCATGTGACACGCCGCTCGGCTATTGCCGACCGGGTAGCGCTACGGGGCTGTACCGTCAGCGGTTTATTCTCTGGCGATAAGAGTGCGTGGGGAGAACGTCCTTTGAGCGTGGCGCATTGGGGCCGCTGGGACGAATGGGACTCATGAGACTTTTGGGAATCATGGGAGAGTAACAGCCGAGATCGATACCGCACTCGCGCGTTCGGCGGGGTCGGGAGACCCGCGCCGAGCGCTGGGTGGGGTCGGGAGACCCGCGTCGAGCGCGGGGTGAGTTCGGGAGCCCCGCGCAGAGCGCGGCTTACGCATTCCGCCTCGGCGGCGCTGGGCGCAGGTCTCCCGACCTCGCCCGGCTGCTAAAGCCCGCATTCCACTTCGGTGTCAAACCTTGCGGGTTGTTCCGCTCGCACCAGCTGTACCTGTTTTGCTGTTGGGGTCGTAACGGCTGTCCCGATACTTCCAGTTGTACGTGGCATTCCGCGCGTAGCGGCTATTCCTTTTTTGCGAGCCCAATCCATGTTGCGGACGGGAAAGACTTCACTCACAGGTTTCGGCTTACTGGCCGCGGCTGTTGTTCTGCTGAACGGCATCGCCGGATGTCGCTCAGCCAAACCGGTCGCCCAGGACCTCTCCTGCCCCTCTCCGAAATGCTCGGAGGTGCTGCAGCAGATTGAGACACCAGATCTGTGCGACGATAGCTGCGAGGATCCGACTGACCTTTTGAGTGGTCCACCGATGACGATCTCGACTTTCCAGGAGATGGAGAGTTGGGACCTGACGCTGGAGGAGGCGATTGAGATCACGCTGCGTAACAGCAAGGTCCTGCAGAAGCTCGGCGGCGTGGTGGTCAACTCGCCAGCGGGTGCTCAGACGCTCTATGACATCGCGATTAATGAAACGAATGCTCAGGGGAGTGTCGAGGCGGCTTTGAGTCAATTCGACGCTCAGGTGGCGAGCAGCTTGTTCGTCAACCACTCGGAGCGGAAGTTCAACAATATCTTCTTCGGCCAAGGTGCTCCGACCTTGATTTCTGACTCCAGCGCATTCCGCTGGGAGATGAACAAGCAGACGGCTGGTGGTACGCGTTTCGCGGTCCGCAACTTGACCGACTACACCCGCAACAACTCGCCTGTAAACCGCTTCCCCAGCGTCTGGGACACAGTCAACCAGTTTGAAGTCCGCCAACCGCTGTTGCGTGGATCGGGAGTGCAGATTAACCGGATTGCTGGGCCCAACGCTGTGCCGGGCGTGTACAACGGCGTGATGATTGCTCGCATCCGCAGCGATATCAACTTGGCCCAGTTTGAGGCTGGCCTGCGGGACTTAGTTCGCGATGTCGAGCGAAACTACTGGGAGTTGTATTTCGCCTATCGCGACTTGAATACTCGACTCTCAGCTCGCGACGCGACTCGCGCGATTTGGGAAAATCGTCAATTGGTGCTCGAGGCAGGCAAACTGCGTCCGGACGAAGAAGCCCAGGCTCGGCAGCAGTATTATTCGTTCCAACTACAAGCTCAGACTGCTTTGACCGGTGCTGCACAAGGTGGCGGTGTGCTCGGCTCGGAGCGCAACCTGCGGCGGTTGATGAGCCTGCCAGTCAGCGATGGCCGCGTCATTCGACCAATCTCCGATCCCGCGATCGCGCCGATCGTTTTCGACTGGGAAGCTCTCCAGCAAGATGCTTTGACCCGCTCGGTTGACATTCGCCAGCAGAAGTGGGTGATCAAACAGCGTGAATTGGAACTGCTTGCCTCCAAGCAGCTGAACATGTGGGACCTCGATGCTGTTGGGCAATATGGCTTCCGCGGTTTCGGTAACGACCTGTTCGGCGGACGAGGGGTTCCTGAAGGAAGTGCCGTGGCTGACCTCTGGCACGGTGACCTCGATGACTGGCAACTTGGCTTGCAGTTGCAGGGACCGATCGGCAATCGACTGGGCCACCTTGCCGTCCGCAACGCCGAACTGCGACTGATTCGAGACAAGACGGTACTGCGGGAGCAGCAGCGACAACTACTGCATGACTTGAGTGGTAATTACATCGAAGTCGATCGTGCTTTGGAGGCAATCAGGCTCGCTTACAACGGCCGAGCGGCTGCCTCAGAGAACTTGGATGCCAAACGAATTCGCGAACGCGAAGGTTTGGAAAACGTCTTCTTTCTGCTCGATGCCCAGCAGCGTCTAGCAACTGCCGAGAGTGCTTTCTATCGCTCTCTGGCCGACTACAACCTCGCCTTGATGAATCTGACTTACACTTCTGGCGGATTGCTCGACCGCTACAACATCTTCCTGGAAGAAGGTGATTGGGACAGCGGCCTGAAACTGATTTCTGATCGCAAAGCGGGCAAGATGGTCAACGTTGGCCCCAACTCAGGCCAGCGGGATCTGGACCCGGTCACCAACGGTCCCTTCCCGCAGAGCTACGACAACTTGCCGCTCGCGTCTGAAGAAGCCGCTCCGGCAACTGCTCCCGAGGAACCACCGTTGCCGGAACCTGCTCCGGCCGGGTCCCTCCCACCGAAGCGCTGAGTTCATGGCCGGAGAGCCCAAACCGCTTCAAATCACAACGGCTTGTCTGCGTCCAACGCACCAAGCAGCTTCCACAATCAATCAGCCTAATGCGTTATTAAATCCAACATTTCTTGGGTCCGACGGACTTCTGTTCCGTCATCAAAGCCTTGGGTCGACGGACTGCAAGTCCAGCTTACGAATGGAAGTCCAGCTTACGAATTAACTCAACCCTGGTTTTTGGCTTTGACAAAACACTAGCCCGATCGAGAGTCGGATTCGAAGTAAGCGTGAATAATGGTTAGAGCTTTCTCAGTGGACTTAAGAGCTAACAGCCTGCTCTTCGGCAGCCTCTGCGGGCGGCCAAAATGCCACCAGCAGCATTACCCCGGCCAAAATTGCAACCGACATTGGCACGAGGAACAATTGCTGGAAATTGACAACCTTGGTCTCGGGATCAGTGTAAACCTTTTGCATCAGATATGGACAAATAGAGTACGCCAACAGGGCGCCAACCCCGAGAATCATCACATTGAACAATCCCTGTGCACTGCTCCGCGAGTGTTTTGGCAGGTAACGGTCGACGAAGATGTAAACAGTCGCGAAGAAAAACGCATAGCAAATCCCATGCACTACTTGGATCAGAATGATCAGCCATGGGTGCTGAGGAAAATAAGCATAAATCGCAAATCGCGCAGCGTGGCCCAACACGCCAATAATCATGGTCCACTTCCAGCCTAGATTTTTCAGTACATCTCCCAAAATAAACATTGTCAAAATTTCAGCTACCTGCCCGATACTCATCACGGGAGTCACCCAATTTGAGGGAATTCCAACCTGTGGGCTCGACAGGAAAATACCTGTCCAGCTGAAGTAGCAGTTGTGAACAAACGAATCGAGCAGCGCGACAATCCAGAGGACCATTACGAAAGGCGATGAAAGCAGGCGAAGCGAGTCAAGCCATGCCAGACTGCTGGACGTTTCGCCGGGGGCCGGTTTTTTGGGAGGAGTATGAGGCAGAAGTAAACTCAATCCGGCCAAGGCGAGCGAGGCAACTCCGGCAACGATGTAGGAGTATCGAGTCGCCGCCTTAGCGGCATCACCGGTCAGCGGCGTGCCAAGGGCCGTCTTCAACCATTCCACTAGGCCTTGCGGATTGGCATCGCTGACTTTGGCCCAATCGACCATGATGAAGACGAAAGGCCAAGCAGCAAGAATCCAGCCAATCGTTCCACCCATGCGGACCAGACCAAATTCTTTCTCCGGGTCTTTCATCTGCGAAAAAGCAATTGAGTTGGTAATTGAAATGGTTGGCACATACAGCAAACAGTGCAGCAGCATCAATCCAAAAAACACCCAAAAGCTGGTGGTGAAAGCCAATCCCAAAATCGCCAAGCCACCGACCAGGTGACTCAGGCCTAAAAACTTTTCAGCCGCAAAATTCCGGTCCGCGAACTGATTGCTGAAAAACATTCCGACAATCGCAGCAACTGGAAAAGCATTCAAAATCAACGATTGTTCCGAAAACAACCAGGCGACGTCCTTTAAGAGATTGTTGGAAAATATCCCGCTCAACGCCGCGGGAGGTTGGTCCGCCGAGAAACCGAGACTGGGAAGGTAACCGAAAATCAAAGGCAACCATGCGCCCCAGATAAAGAACTCAAGGACCATCATCAGAAAAAGCTTGAATCGAACTCCGCCGCTCATCTAATTCGTCTCCCTCTTGTCTCACCATTGCCGGATAATCGACTCGTAATGCCAACTAGCGTAAAGCGTCAACTGGCGACCGACAATCACCGAACTCCGATTTTTTTCCCAACTATTTGGCGATGCTCTGCCAACCTCTGACGCGTGCCGAAAGCGATCGAACTGTCCGCAGGATTCTTTACAAGCGGAGCACTGGTAAACCAAAAGTCCGCTATACTCTAGAGCCTTCGGCCAACAACCATTTCCATGAATTTGCTAAATTCCTCTCCCTTAGCACCCTTGCTCCGAGCCGAAGATACCAAACCGCCTCATCGGCTGCCAATGCACTGACTCTCCCATTCCAACTACTGACAACCTGTCTCACTTCACAAGTTCACCATGAGCGAGTTTGCCCAGTTCGCTGACCGCCTCAAGCGGCCCATCGATGTCAAGCTGCACGATTTTCAGCGCAACGAGCGACTGCGGCACCTGATCTTTGCTTCGCAGTTGACCCCACAGCTACTGGAGAAGCTGCGCCGGATGGCGGACATGATTCGCCAACTCTCGCGGACCAAAGAGGGAAACCTCCAGCTCAAACAGTTGCTGGCCCATCGCCGCGCGATGCTCTACTTCTCCCAGCCCTCGACACGGACGTTTCTTTCATTCATGGCCGCCTGCCAGATCCTGGGCATCACCTGCAATGAGGTCCGCGACCCCAAGACCTCATCAGAAGCCAAACGCGAATCGAAGATGGACTCGATTCGGATGTTCAGCAGCTACTTCGACGTGATCATCATGCGGACGCCAGAGCCGAACTTCGCCGAATGCTGCGCCTATCTGATGAACGAGCTAGAGTCGAAAGAGATGCGCTCCGTGCCGATCATCAATGCCGGCTCAGGCAGCGATGAGCACCCAACGCAGGCGCTGCTTGATATGTACACGCTGATGCGAACATTCAGCACCGACTACAGCCGCGAGTCAAAGCAATCCCGCTTTGTCGAACTGCAATCAAGCACATCGGATCTCCAGCCCGGCATTGCCAACAAGACTTACCTCTTCTGCGGCGATATGGGCCGCGGCCGAACCGTGCGGAGTCTCGCCTACACGATCGGCCAGTATCCCAACGTGCGACTCTTGTTTGTCTCCCCCGGTCACGAAACTCTGAGACTGGACGAGACCACCAAGAAACGGCTACGGAGCATGCGAGCCGACATCCACGAGTTCGACTCGCTCGACGCGTCGCTCGACGGCCAACCGATTCTTACGCTGGCCGATGCCGTCTATATGACTCGGATCCAGCGCGAGCACAATTCCACGCAAGATGAGAGCGATTTCTCGAAAATCGACTTCAGCCAATACCAGCTGACTCCCGCTCGCGTCTCCACGATGAAAATCTACGCACCGATTCTCCATCCTTTCCCGCGGGACAGCGTGATGGGCGAGATCCCCACGACAGTCGACAACGATTCGCGGGCGATGTACTTCCGCCAAGCGCGGAATGGAATGTGGGCTCGGGCCGCCCTGCTGGTGCATCTCTTCGATGCCGCCGATGACCTGTTCATGCTGCACAACTCGCGGTGAGCGGGAAGGAAGAGAGTGGCTCTCAGTCCAAAAGTTCGGCGATGCACTCGGGCGATTCGTTGCGGGCCGAGTTGACGTACGTCGAGACTTCCCGCGCGGCCATCGCCTCTTCGGGAAATGGCCGGAGCAACTCTTGCAGCGTTGCCGTCGCGGCAGCTGCCCGCTGGTCGGACTCGGGGTCATTCTTTTTTGCTGGCGGAATATCGGCCTCTAACCAGCGATGGAATTCGTTCGGCGGAATAATCACCGGCATCCGGTCGTGAATCTTGGCCATCAAGCCGTTGGCCGTCGTGGTCAGTACAGCGACGGATTCGACGACCTTTTCTTCCGCGGTCCAGCGTTCCCATATGCCCGCCATACAAAACGGCTGGTCGTCAGCCATCGTAATGTAGAACGGTCGCTTTACTTTCCCCTCACGCACCCATTCATAAAAACCATCGGCGACAATCAAACAGCGTCGCGATCGAAACGGCGACCGGAAGGAGGGCTTTTCGTGAGCCGTCTCGGACCGGGCATTGATCATGCTATAGGCCGACTTGCCGTCTTTGGACCAAGGCGGGACCAGCCCCCACTGCAACTGGGCCACTTCCAATTCACTGCCCTGCGAGGGCACCCGGCGCACGCAGGCAATTAACTGAGTCGGTGCGATGTTGAACCGGGGACGGAGCTGGGGGAAATTCAGATCGAGCGAAGCGCGCAGGAACCAGCCCGCCAGATTGCTCGCTGGTGTTCGCAAGGTAAACCTGCCGCACATGAGCTAAGCCCTCGATGAAAACAGATCAACTTCCCGCTGGAGCGCGATAGAAACGATTTCCGAGCAAATACTCCATCGCAAAAACCGCCAGCAGCATCAGGATGACCAGCGGATAAAATTCCTGTCCCTTTCGCGCGGTGCCCTGCTGCCGCTGAATTTGATTTTGGTCCTTGGCGAGCTGAAATCCGCCCGGCCCCAGAATCGTATCAAGCTCGCCCGGTTCCAGCCGCGTCAAGTCAGTGTCCGATGGATGCGCGTTGACGCTGAAGCCCCGCAGGACGGGCCCGTCGAGGATACCTTTTAAGCGATACTGCCCGGGATAATCGGTGAAGCGATAGCGAAGTTGTTCATTGGCTGCCGAGACTTTGGTTGTCCCTTGTTTCGGTTTGGGTGTGAACAGCGTGTAGTTCTCGGGATACTCGCGCAGGTCGTTGGTCAAGGTCGCCAGTTGCCCCGTTTCGACATTCAGCGAATCGGTCTCGAGCCGCACGAGGTACGAGACCATCTCGCGCGTCAGCAACCAAGCGGGCAAGGGCCGGCCTACGAACAGGTCGTTCCAAGGCTGCTTGCCGAGCGTACGCCGAGTTGGTTCGGCGAGCGGAGTCGTCAGCAGCAGCACGCGCCCCTTGTCGAGCACGTTCTCGACCAGCGCGGGCTGGCGGTCGCTGTACGAAGCGAGCACCTGCAGCGGCGTGGCTGGCTTCTCCGGCACTTCTACGCCCCAGTGCGAGTAAACCGGAAAGGCGCTCCAGTTCAGATTCGATTCGATCGGCCGGAACTCCTGAAACAAGGGATGCGCCAGTCCATTGGGGCGAAGGAACACGTCCCCCTCAGGGCGCGACCAAGCGAACGTCAATTCAACGCCGAGCACCCCGCGAGCCGCTTCGCTCAAGAAACGACCATCGACTTTTCCATCGCCAATCGCGTTTTGGCCGAGAGTCATACAGAGCCCACCGCCTCGCCGCACATAATCTCCTAGTTGTCGCCAAGTGGCTTCTTCCAGCGGGAGCGGATTGAGAAAAATGACCGCATTGAACTGATTGAAATCGACCTGATTGATTTGAGCTTGGTCCAAGGTCGTGCAGTCATAATTTCCGGCGGCGGCTCCGGCAACACTGCCCGGCGCGATAATCTCGCGAATGTCGGCTGGGCTGACCTCCGACGGATGGACCAGTAACACCTTCCAGGAGTCGCGGACTTGGAAAGTAAAGTAGCGCTCGTTGTCGAGCTGCATTCCATCGGTGCCTTGAATACTCAACCGCCCATGGTAAACCCCGCGCGGCAGCGGTTCGTTGAACTCAAACTGCAGTGCAGCGGCGCCGTTCTCGGGCACCAGGACGCTCTGCGCGAACTTCCAATACTTATCGGGGACAATCGTCTTGCCATCGCGAATCGTCGGTAGCGAGTCATCGGGCTGTTCAATCTCCAGCTCCAAAGTCCGTTCCAGTGCCTTGCCTTGCCGCCCGAGGTTGACGTCGATGCGCAGCGGAACGCCACGGGCGACTACGGCCGACTGGAGCTGCGGATTGGAGATTCCCAAATTCATAATCTGATTAGTGCCAACATCGATTACAAACACCGAACCGGCGGCGATCTCTTTCAACTTCTCTTGCAGCTCACGGCTCTTCTCACTCGACCAACTGGCTCGGGTCAGGTCAGTAAACAGGTAAACCTCGCGCCGCTCATGCTTGCCCTCCCCGAGCAGCTTCAGACCCCGCTGGAGAATCTCAGGGAGCGGCAGATTGAGGTAGCTGATCTCCAGGGTCGTAATCCGCTTTTTCGCGGCCGCAGAATCGACGGAAAAGAAGGGCTCGTCGTCGAGAGTGTCGAGCACGCAGACCTCGCTGTCCTGAGGCAGCAGTCCGACCGTTGCTGTTGCCAGTTCCTGAGCCCGATCGAGGCTGGAGCGATTCTCCCAGCGGTAACTCATTCGGGGCGCGTTGTCGATCAGAATCAAGGCGCTTACGGGGGCTTCAGCCTGGCCGAGGATTTGCCCGCCTCCCGCCGACCAGGCTTGTTTCACGTTCCAGCCGAGCCAGCCACCGAGCAGCAACCAGAGTGCCGCCATTGCCGGGAGCAGTCCGCGAGCGCGCTTCGGGTTGGTCCAGACCGCATAGACGACGAGGCTGGCGACCAGCCATAGGGCTCCGATTCCGATGACCCACAGCCAATTCGCGTAAGCGGCTGCTGCGACGGCCGGTCCGGCGAGCGCCAAGGCCAGTAGCAGGAGCAGCAGGCAGCGAAGCAGCAGGAGCACCCACTGCCGCACGCGCAATTGCCGCCGATTGGAACTTGCCGTCTTCTGCAAAAATCGCAGGCCGGGAAAAACGAGCGGCTTCGGCTTGGGCTGCATCAGCAAGTGCAAAATAATCGGCACAGCCAGCAGTCCGGCTCCGAGTAACAGCACAAAAAGATTGGCCACCGCCATACTCAGGTCCTCGTCCGACGATTGAGCAGGTATTCGGTCAGCGCCTTGTCGAATTGCACGCTCGTGTCGAGCGGCACGTAATCGATCCGATTGTTACGGCAACGTTTCGCCAAATCCTCGCGGTAGTCGTTAACCGCCCGCAGGTAGTCGGCTCGAGCTTGATCGGCGTTGGTATTCAAATCTTGGTCTGTCTCCAAATCCTTGAAGAGACAAGCACCGGTAAAGGGAAAACTGACTTCGGCTTCGTCCAGAACATGGAACACAATCACATCGTGCCCCGAGTGAGCAAGTCGATAAAGGGCGTCGATCTCCTCGATGTCTTCCATCAACAAATCAGAGAAAACCATGATCAGGCTCTTATGCCGCAGCATCCCAGTTAGCTGATTCAGGCTCTCGCGAAAACGAGTCTTACCGGACGGCCGAGCTTTCGCCAAAAGCGAGAGCACATTATTTAACTGAGCTCGCTTGGACTTGGGCGCGAGGCTTTCGCGAATCCGGTCGCTGAAGGTCACCAAGCCGACCGGGTCCTGCTGGGAAACCATCAAATAGGTCAGTGCAGCAGCGAGACAGATGGCGTAGTCAAACTTCGTCAAGTCTTGGCGAAACGTGTAGTCCATCGACTCGCTGAGATCCATGACAAGGTAACCTTGCATGGTCGTCTCGGCTTCGAACTTCTTGACATAGTACTTATCGGTCTTGGCGTAGACCTGCCAGTCGATCGTCCGCGGCTCGTCACCCGGCGTGTATTTGCGGTGTTCGGCGAACTGCACGCTGTAGCCGTGAAAAGGGCTGGCGTGTAAACCGTGGAGAAAGCCCTTGACCACGAACTGAGCGCGCAGGTCCAGCCGCTTGATCTGGTGGATCACATTCGGCTTGAGATACTTCTCAACGGACATGGCGAGTGCTTGTCAGGTAAGCAGAGTAGGGGAGGCGAGGGGCGACGGAATTCAGTGAAACGCGAGGCCAGCGAAACCAGAGCGCGCCTACTTTTCAAATTTCGGAACTTTCGGTTCGGGGACGATCTTCAGTAGCTGTTCGACCACCTGCTCGCTGTTCATCCCGTTGGCCTGAGCTTGAAAGTTAGTGCTGATTCGGTGGCGCAAGACCGGAATTGCGACTTTGCGGATATCATCGAGCGAGACTGAGAAGCGACCGTCCATTGCAGCGATCGCCTTGCCGCCGCTGATCAAAAATTGACCAGCGCGAGGCCCGGCACCCCAGTCGACCATTTCCTTGACGACCGAAGGAGCGCTGGGATCAGCCGGGCGAGTCGCTCTCACCAGTGTCGCGACGTATTTGATGATGTAGTCTGTGGCGACGACCGAGCCGACCAGCTTTTGCAGATTGACAATCGCCTTGGCCGAGAGAATCTTGCGAATCTCGGGAGTCTCGCCGCTGCTGGAGGCTGCGAGAATCTTCTCTTCCTCTTCAGCCGTTGGATAACCGACTTTGATGTTGAACATGAAGCGGTCGAGCTGGGCTTCAGGAAGCGGGTAAGTTCCTTCTTGCTCGATCGGATTTTGGGTCGCGATGGTGAAAAACGGATTCGGAAGCTGATAAGTCTCTCGGCCGACCGTGACTTCGCGTTCCTGCATCGCTTGGAGCAGCGACGACTGGGTCTTGGGCGGGGTTCGGTTGATTTCGTCGGCGAGGAGGATATTGGTAAAGACTGGACCCTCGACAAAGCGAAAATGACGCTTGCCGTGGTCGTCTTCTTCAAGGACGTTCGTGCCGGTGATGTCGCTCGGCATCAAGTCGGGCGTGAACTGGACTCGCTTGAAAGTGACGTCCATGATGCGAGCCAGCGTGCTGACCATCAACGTTTTGGCCAAGCCGGGAACACCTTCGAGCAG